>FWPU01006083.1_pt1 | contig 22967 bp, 20 predicted proteins | sample 2228361 | NCBI WGS metagenome assembly FWPU01 (sample SAMEA103939777, study PRJEB20133) | metagenome
GGAAGATTTCCGACGCCTTCTGAGCCAGCTCGGCCCCTCCCGGCGCGCCGTCACCACCGAGAAGGACGCTGTGAAGATCGCCCGGTTTCCCTGGCCGCCACATCGGGTTTTCTACCTGCGGGTCACGGTTGAGCTGCAGGAAGAGGAGCGGTTCTGGCAGATCCTGTCGCCCAGACTCCGTCGAAATCAGGGCGGGGAAGTGTCCAGATGCGTATGAAGCGCTGGAAGCAGGCTTTCGTGTTCGGGCTTGCGTGGCCGATCCTGGCTCTGCTGGCCAGATTGCCGGCGCTGTGGACAGCCCGTCTCGGCAGGATTCTAGGTCTGGCCGCATACCATCTGGACAGGCGCCACAGACGGGTTGCCCTGCAGAACCTCGCACTGGCCTTTCCCGACATGGCCGCCCGGGACAGAAAAGCCGTTGCCCTCCGTTCCTTCCAGAACGCGGTGACGACCTTCCTCGAAGTCCCCCGGCTCGGCCGGGCTCCTTTCGAGGAGATCCTCAAGCGCGTGCGGCCGGAAGGAGCCGAGCATTTCCTTTCGGCTCTTGCAGAGGGCAGGGGGGTTCTGGTCCTGACCGGCCATTTCGGCAATTGGGAGCTCATGGCCCTCTACACGGGCATGAGAGGCCTCCGAGTGGCCTTCGTGGCCCGCGCGCTGGACAACCGGTTCTTTGACCGCTGGATGAACCGGATCCGATCGCGCTCGGGCAACCGGGTCATCCCGAAGCGGGGCGCTCTGCTTCAGGTTCTGAGACTCCTGAGAAGAGGCTGGGCGGTCGGTTTTCTCATGGACCAGCGGGTCACAGGAAGGGAAGGGGTGTTCGTCGACTTTTTTTCGAGGCCCGCCGGCTCGTCGGCCGCTCTTGCCCTGCTCGCCTGCCGGTACGGAGCGCCTGTTCTGCCCGTGTATGTCCTCCGGGAGCCCTCCGGCGTGGGCCACCGTCTCTGCATCGAGCCCAGGGTCACCGTGTCCCGTACGGGCGACCTTGCACGGGATCTGGTCGAAAACACCCAGCGGTTCCAGAAGGTCTTGGAGAGAATCATCCGGGAGCATCCGGACCAATGGTTCTGGCTGCACCGCAGATGGAGAGGGTCCCCGGGAGTCTTGTACGATGAAAGGCCGAAGAAACGCCGTCGGTGATTCCGCCCGCGTCAAAGGGGGAAGAGAGCGGTCCGGCGAAGGCCTTACGACAACCGGGCCTCGCAGAGCTGTCTTTCTCGACCGGGACGGCACCCTCATTCGAGAGGCCCATTACCTCGCGGACCCGTCCCGGCTGGCTCTGCTCCCGAGAGCGGGGCAGGCCGTGGCAAAGCTGAGGGCCGCAGGCTTTGCCGTCGTGGTGGTCACCAACCAGAGCGGCATCGCCCGCGGGTTTTGCACGGAGGACGATCTTCGGGCAATCCACGAAAAGCTGGGCCGCCTGCTGGCGAGGCACGGGGTCTGCCTGGACGGCATCTACGTCTGCCCTCACCACCCGGACGGCGCCGTGGAGGCCTATCGCAAGACGTGCTCGTGCCGCAAGCCCGGGACGGGTCTTTTCCTCCAGGCCCGGGACGACCTCGGCATTCAGCTGGACGGCTCCTACCACATCGGCGACAAGCGCGCCGATGTGGAGGCCGCCGCCAGAGCCGGCCTGTTCAGCATTCTGGTTCTGAGCGGCTACGGCAGGCAGGAATGGGAGGCGTGCTTATCCGGGCCCGACGCTTCTCCCCTGCCGGACCGTGTCGCCGCGGGCCTTGCAGAGGCGGCGGACTGGGTGTTGTGGCGCGAACATCGGCAGGAGCACATCCGGTGGTCGAATCGGTGGCTGTCTCGAAGATTGCTTTCCTTGGAAGCCGCCCGATGGCGCAGGTGCGGCCGCAGGATCCTGCTGCTCCTGGACAGGCCCCCGCGATTGCGAGCTCTGCCTCCTCGGCCCCCGACCGGCAGCCCGCTTCGTCAATGGGTCCTTGCTGCTCTCGACCCGGTTCGTGCAGCCGGGGGACTCCCTCCCGAAAAGGCGGGGCGCTGGATGGGTCAAAGAATCGACGTCCTCAGCCGCCTGCCGGGCGTTGACGCGGTCACCCTTGTGCCGCAGGCATCGGGGCTGGCCTCCCTTGCGGAGGCGGTCGGGGCCGACGTTGTCCTGGATCCGTCGAGGGACGGACACGCATGAACCGAATCCTCATCGTGCGAACCAGTTCTCTGGGCGACCTTGTGCACGGGCTCCCCGTGGCGTCGGCCATCAAGATGGCTTTGCCTCGGGTTCATGTCGCGTGGGTCGTGGAAGCCCGGTTCGAGCCTCTCCTGAAAGCTTGCCCCTGCGTGGACGAAACCATCCCGATCCGGTTCCAGGGAGGTCTGGCGGTTGTTCGAGACCCGGCAAACCGGCGACGCCTGGCCTCCTTCGTTCGCTCGGGTGCTCGCAGGAAGTTCGACGTGGCGATCGACCTTCAGGGGCTCGTGCGCAGCGGGCTTGTTCTGCTTTCGAGCCGGGCCCCCCTGCGCATCGGTTTCCCCCGCACCCATGTTCGGGAAGGGCCGAACACGCTCTTCACGAACGTGCGTCCGGCCGCCATTCCGGCCCGGGCACACGTGATTGACAGGAACCTCGCCCTGCTTCATCCTTTGGGCATTCGCCTTCAAGGGCACCGGGGCTTTCCGCTCGAGATCGCCGCCGGGGATCCGGTGCGGCGGCGCTCCGGAGGCGAGGAATCGCGCGACCGGATCCGGGTTGCCCTTCATCCCGCTGCCGGCTGGCAGACCAAGCAGTGGGGTCCGGAGCGATACGCCAGACTTGGAGACCAGCTTGCGAATCGCTGGGACGCAAAGGTATTCGTTCTTTGGGGCCCCGGGGAAATCGGACTGGCCCGAGCCGTGCTGCAGTCCATGCGCCTGCCGGCAGAGCTCGCCCCGGAGATGGGCGTGACGGCGCTTGCCGGGTTCCTCGCCCGGTGCGACCTTGTGGTCGGCGGCGACAGCGGGCCTTTGCATCTGGCTTCGGCCCTCGGCACGCCGGTGGTGGGCATCTACGGGCCCTCGGATCCCGTGCGGAACGGCCCTGCGGGCCCCGGGGCCAGAACGGTCTGGACCGGCGTCTCCTGCGCTCCCTGCTGGAAACGATCCTGTCCGCGCCGGACCTGCATGGCCTCCGTCGAACCTGACCGGGTCTGGGCCGAGGTCGAGGCCGCGATCGAGGCAACGAGCCGGATCCGACCGAGGGCCGATTCAAGAAGCCTTCAAGAGCACGCGAAGGGAGAGAACGACCATGGCGATCGATCCTGAATTGCTCGAAATCCTCGCCTGCCCCAAGTGCAAGGGGGACATTCGGCTCACCGAGAGCGGCGACGGGCTCGTCTGCGACGCCTGCAAGCTCAAGTATCGGATCGAAGACGACATCCCCATCATGCTGATCGACGAGGCCGAGAAGATCGCCTAGCCGCAGACAGAGCGGACCCGAACGGCTTGTCCGCCCCGCCGCCGCAGGCCTGTTCGCGGCGTTGCGTTCACGCCTCAGAGACCGGACAGATACAGATCCCGGTCGATCCGGAAGCCCCGGGGGATGCGGGCCAGCAGTTCCTCCCGGTCCAGGGCGTAAAGGGGACTGATTTCGACCCGGACCGCAAGGGATCCGTCCGGGTTGCGAGGAACAGAAGCGCCGGCTGCCTCAAGCCAGCCGGCGTGGAGCTCCATGAGGTCCCTCTGGGCGGTTAGCGGCGAATCCACTCCCCTGGCGTTCTTGACCGGAGAGAATTCCTCCTTCCTGGACACCTCGAGCGTGACGCTGCGCCGCGCCAGGGGAAGGGCGTCGAAAATAAAACTCTCGAACTTGACGCCATTGGGTCTATCGGGAACCACCTGGTTTCCGTCGGGTCCGAGACAGGGGATCTTCTTGTCCGCCCGGTGAAAAGGAAGCCGCCTGTTTTCCGCCTGGAGCCTGCGGACAAAGTCGACGCGAATCATGTGGACTGCAATGTTGCCGGCCCAGTAAAGGAGCGCCCCGTCCGGAGCGGTCGCATGCATCTGTTCCGGCGGCAGGTCGCTGTATTCGACCACGGCGAGCCTCCCCTCCTGCAGGCAGAAAACGCCCACTTTCTCCTCGGGGTAGGCCTTGCGTACAACCTTGGAACTCATCTCGGCATCCCCGAGTCTGTGGCATCCCACGAAGACCGGATCCAGGGGCTGCACGAGCACGTTGTCGACCTGAAAGTACGAAATCTCCTCGATTCCCCTCCTCTCCATGTCATCGAGGACGCCGCTCTTCCAGAGAGCGGGCAGGGTGCCGCCGTGGCCGTCCGGACTCATGACGATATCTGCCTTGCCCTCCAAGAGGATCTTGCCTTCCGGGTCCACCGCAGGCAGCGTGCCCTGGCGGAAGAACACGACGTCCTCCTCCGGCAGGCCGAACCAGCCCTGTTCCCGGAAGAACCTCCGGGTCTGCCGGTCGTTGGCCGGGCTCGTCAGGATGTACCAGGGGGTGGCAGCGCCGTACCGGCGGCGGGAGGCGAGAATACGTTCCGCGAGTATCTGGAAAAGACAGGCCTTGGAAACAGGGCCGATCGGGAAGGCGCCCTTGGGTCCCTCGAAGCCCAAACGGGTTCCCTGACCTCCGGCAGCGACCAGGGGGGCCACCTTTCCCGCCCGCAGGAGTGCCTCCCCTGCCTTTCTGGCCCGTTCCCGATCACGCCGGGCCTCTTCGTCGGCAGGCAGGGAGACCACGGGGGCAGGCTCGAGCCGGACAGGAGACCCCTTCTTGTGGCGGAGCACCAGGGTCTGAACGAGCTGCTGGACCAGTTCGAAGTCTATGGAGGCCACTTGGGCGAGCAGGCGCTCCTTCTCCGTGCGGCCGAGTTCGGGCCACCAGGAGAACAGGTGCCCCTGGCCGGCCTTCTCGGCCTTTTCCCGCAAGGCGGCCTCCTGACAGAGGATCGAAACACCCATGGGACTCTCCGCTTCCCGCCGGCAGGCCCGGAGCCGCGATTGGCCATGTTCCTGGCCTGCGCGCACTTGGTCGTGCAGGGCCTTGACCTTCCTGGGAGGCTTGAGTCTAGGAACCGACCCGGGCATTGTAAAGCTGCCTTCTCTATGCGCGAAGACCAGCGGCCCGCTTGCCGCCCGCAGGAGAGTCCGATGGACAAAATTGCATCCTGTCCTTTTGTGATCGGCGTCCTGGTCTGTTACTTTGGATACCCGGCTTTTCGGCTTTCCGTTCTTGTGTTCGGCCTGGGCGGGGGAGCCTGCCTGGGGTACGTCCTGGGCAAGGGTCTTTTCGGAACGGAGATGGCGGCCGCCCTCGCGGCAGCGGCCGGAGCTCTTGCGGGAACCCTGCTCCTGAGGTTTTTTGTTCGAACCGGGCTGTTTCTCGCTGGGGCCGGAGCGGGCGCCGCTGCAGGCATGGCCCTCGGGCTGGCTCTCCCCGAGGTTCTCGCCGCAAGCCTGGTGACGGCCTGCTTGGCCCTGTTCGCGGCCCGGTGGATCCTTGTGTTGTCGACCTCCCTGGCTGGAGCCGCACTGGCCGCCGCAGAACTGGCAGGAATCGGAAAGGGACCGCCGGAGGACCCCGGGCTGCTTGGCCTGTTCGTGCTCGCCCTGTTCTTCCTTTCCGGCCTGGCCGTGCAGATGTTCCTGACCCGGGCCAGATCCTGAGTCCGCCTCGCCTGCACACCCGCGCGCTCGGCGCTCGTGGGGCAGCGAACCCGATCTTCTGACTGGACCCCCGGTCCCTGAAAACCCGAAAGGACATGCAGAAGCAAGGCAGCCCGTCCTCCGCTTCCACCGCCGCCTCCCGGTCTCGAGGCCGGGAGAGGTCTTCCGTCCGTTTCGCTTTCCTTCTGGCGCTGTATCTCGCCCAGGGCCTCCCGTACGGCTTCTTTCTGACCGCCCTGCCGCTGTTTCTTCGCGAGGCTGGATGGAGCCGGACCGCCATCGGATTTTACGGCGCCCTCGGATTCCCCTGGTTTCTGAAGCCCCTGTGGGCTCCGCTCGTGGACCGTTTCGCCCTGAACGGCCTCGGCAGACGGAAAACCTGGATCCTGCCCTGCATGGCAGCGCTGGCCGTGCTCACCGCATGGCTCTCCCTGTTCGAGCCCCGGCAGGGCCACTCCGTCCTGGGTCTTCTCCTTTTGGTGCTGGCCGTGAACTTCCTGGCCGCGACGCAGGATATCGCGGTCGACGGCCTGGCCGTGGACACCCTTTCGCCTGCCGAGCGAGGACTGGGCAATGTCGCTCAAGTCGGCGGGTTCAAAATCGGGATGCTCACGTCGGGAGGCCTGCTCGTCGCTCTTTCGGATCGGATCGGCTGGACGGGCGTCTGCCTGGCCATGGCTCTTGTCTGTCTGGCTGTTCTCTGCGCAGTGGTCTTCTACCCCGAGAGAGTGCCCCCGCGGAGCGGCGGCGAAGAAAGGCTTTCCATCCGCGACATCGCGGCCTCTTTGCTGGACATGGCCCGAAGGCCCGGGTTTGTCTGGGCTCTGGCTCTGATCCTGACCTACAAGAGCGGCGAAGTGCTCGTGGATTCCATGTACAAGATCTTTCTTCTCGATTCCGGAATGGCCTTGTCTTCCGTCGGCACTCTGGCCGGGGCGTGGGGAATGGGGTTCAGCCTCGCCGGCTCTGTGATCGGAGGCTGGGTGGCTTCGGGGTCTTCCGACAGGCTCAGGATCCTCGAGCGGCTGGGCCTTGTTCGTGCCGTTCCGCTCGCTGCCATCGCTGTCCTACCCCACCTCGCTCTTCCCCTTTCTCCGTGGATCGTGTATCCGGTGACCCTGGCCGAACACATGGCCGGGGGCCTGCTGACGCCGGTTCTGTTCGCCTTCCTGATGGACCTGTGCGACCGCAGAGCCAGCGCAACCCAGTACACAGCCCTCGCGGCAGTGGAGCTTCTCGGCAAAATGACCCTCAGCCTTCCTTCGGGTCTGCTCGCGGACCGGCTGGGCTTCGGCGTTCTGTTTCCGCTGGCGGCCGCGCTTTCCCTGGCTTGGCCTGCCCTGGTCCGAGCCTCGCGGCATCGGATCTCTCTCTAGGAAAAGCCCGGCAAGCCCTACGAAGACCCGGCGGCGCCCCAGGGAAATTCTCAGCCCATGACCAGACGCGTGCGGCCGCTGCCGGACGCTGCAACCTCTGAGGTGCGCTCTGTCTCGAGGTCGAGCTTGGTTCTGCCCGTGCGGACCGATACGGGATAGGAGCCGGTAAAGCAGGCGTGGCAATAGTTCCGGCCCGGATGAACCGTGCACGAGAGCATGGCGTCGACCGGCAGGTAAGCGAGGGTTTCGACCCCCAGGTATCGCCGGATCTGATCGACGGTCTTCTTCGAGGCGATGAGCTCCCGGGGGTTCGGAAAGTCGATCCCGAAATAGCAGGGATATCGGCAGGGAGGGGAAGCGATCCTCAAGTGGATCTCCCGCGCTCCCGCGTCCCGCAGCGCCTGGATTCGGGACCTTGAAGTCGTTCCCCGAATGATGGAATCGTCGACCACGACGAGCCGCTTGCCCCGAACCACGTCGCGGACCACGTTCAGCTTGAAGCGAACGCCCTCGACGCGGCCGGACTGCTCAGGCTCGATGAACGTTCTGCCCACGTAATGGTTTCGGATGAATCCCCGCTCGAAGGGGATGCCGGAAGCATGGGAGTACCCGATGGCGGGCGATATGCCCGAATCCGGCACCGGGATCACAAAATCCGCTTCCACGGGCTCCTGAAGGGCCAGAGCCCGGCCAAAGTCCACCCGCACGGAGTGGACGGTCTGGTCGAAGACAATACTGTCGGGCCGGGCGAAATAGATGAGTTCGAAAATGCAGTGGGCGAGTCGGGGCGGCGGGGTTCCCTCGATCCGTTCGGAACGCAGGCCGGCCCGGGTCACCGTAAGAATCTCTCCGGGCTCCAAAGAACGCAGATAGTCGGCCCGGATCAGGTCGAAGGCGCAGGTTTCCGAGGCCAGAAAGAAAGCCTTGCCCCTTCTGCCGAGCACGAGGGGACGGAACCCGTAGGGATCCCGGACCCCCACGATCCGGTCCTTCTCCAGCAGGAGAAAGGAGTAGGCCCCCTGGAGGTGGGAGAGACAGTGGGCCAGAGGGCTGGGCCGCTTCTGGTGGGACGGTCTCGCCAGAAGGTGGGCAAGCACTTCGGAGTCCGTACCGGTCTGATAGATGGAGCCGCCGGCTTCGTGGGCTCTTTTCAGGGATCTCGCGTTTACGATGTTCCCGTTGTGCGAAATCGCCAGCAGTCCTTTGGCGTATCGCACCACCAGGGGCTGGATGTTCTGGACACTCGAGGACCCGGTCGTGGAGTATCGCACGTGGCCGATGGCGATATCCCCGGGCAGGGCTTTCAGGGCCTCGCGGCTGAACACGTTGCCCACCAGGCCCATTCCCTTGCAGGAGCGGATGTTTTCTCCGTCGGACACCACGATGCCGGCGCTCTCCTGGCCCCGGTGCTGGAGAGCGTAGAGGCCGCAGTAGACCTCGTAGGCCGCATCAGGAGAGCCGAAGACACCGAAAAGGCCGCAGGCCTCCCGGATCTCTTTCACCATCTCCTCCAGCAGGAGCGGTCAGTGCACGCCCGTGGTCGGAACCAGCATCGCAGGATCGATCCCCATCCGGCGCAGGCTGGCTTCCCAGACGTCTTCCGAAGGCGTGACAAAGACGAGTTCGGGGTCCACGTCGGAAAGAATCCACGCTCCCTCCTGGATCTCCCGGTCGAGCTGCCCCGGTCCCCAGCCCGCGTACCCCACAAGAAACCGAAAAGGAGCCCTGCTTCGCGTGAGCTCGTCCAGGGCGTCGAGGGAGGTGTTCAGAAAGATCCCGTCCGTCACCCGGTATGTGGCGCCCGCCGAGCACCCCGGGCCATGGAGAATCCAGGCCTGCTCCTGCTGCACAGGCCCTCCCCGCATGAGCACGTCCCGATCCGTTCCGTGCCAGGGCCGGCCCATCTGGTCATAGAGACTCTTGATGGACCGGTTCGTGGGATGGTTGATGGTAAGGCCCATGGCCCCTTCTGCCGTGTGCTCGATCAGCAGGACCACAGCGTGGTAGAAGTTGGGATCGAGCAGCTGGGGAACTGCGATCAGAAAACCGGGGGCGTACTTGGCCTGGGTCGTCATGCTGAATCTCCCCCTTCGCTCCTGTCTTGCCTCGGTCGTACAGGAAAATTATACAGTTCCCTTGAACACGACTGCAATCCGGCCACCAGGCGCGCGCTGCACCGCCGCATTCGTCGCGGACGCGGCCAGGGGGCTCTCCGGGCGCCGCGGGGCGGGGTGAGGCCTCGGTCCGCAGATGCGGATCACGACAGAGACGGATCGCTCTCGGACAATCCCCCCTGCCCGGCAGCCGAATACGCGGTTCCGCAGGCCGGACATCTCCAGACACCGTTCCCCGAAACCAGACGGCTGCCGCAGCGGCAGACCCATCCGACCTGGCGAGCAGGGGCGCCCACCACGAGGCCGAAGTCCGGAACATCGCGCGTTACCACCGCGCCAGCGCCCACCATGGCGTACCGCCCGATCGTGTGGCCGCACACGATCGTGCTGTTTGCGCCAAGGGTGGCTCCCTTGCGGACCAGGGTGGGACGGAATTCCTCTTTTCGCTCGATCTCGCTTCTGGGGTTGACCACGTTCGTGAAAACCACCGAAGGACCGCAGAACACGTGATCTTCCAGTGTCACGCCTTTGTAGACGGACACATTGTTCTGGATCTTCACGCCGTCCCCGATCGACACATCGGCGCCGACAAAAACGTTCTGTCCCAGGATGCACTTCCGGCCGATCCGTGCACCCCGCATGACGTGGCAGAAGTGCCAGATCTGGGTGTCATCGCCGATCTGGCACCCTTCGTCCACGAAACTCGTCGGATGCACGAAGAACCGCGGGGCGCTGTGCCGACGGGCTTGCCCGACGGCGATCGGGCCGGCCTGGTTGAGCGATCGCTGGCAGGCGTCAAGGACCTCCAGGACGGCCAATCCCTCGCTGCCGTCCGCCAGGGGTCGTGTGCGCTTTTCCAGACACTCCAGGAAATGGGCGCATTCGGCCCGCAGAGGCTCCGTGGCCTCGATGGAGACCGGTTCTCCCTCGGCCTTCACCGGGACCGGAGTCCGGTCGATCCAGTCGATCTGGTGACGAAACAGCACGAGCTTGTCCCGGCTTGTGTCGCTGAAGACCGCCATCGCTTTGCTGCCCACCACAACGAGCTTGTGCTCCTTGAAGGGATGCAGCCAGCTTACGAAGATATGGCCCTGGACACCGCTCGGGAAATCGAGGTGGCTCACGGTCACGTCCGCGACCGCCGGCTGCAGGAAGGCGCCCCCCCTGGCGACAACCTGCAAGGGCTTTTCGTTCAGCAGATGCATCATGACCGATATATCGTGAGGCGCAAAGCTCCAGAGAATGTTCTCCTCCCGACGGAACCGGCCGAGGTTGAGCCGGTTCGAGTACAGGTACTGAATCTGCCCCAGGTCACCGGAGCGGATGAGCTCCCGGAGTTTCACCACGGCCGGGTGAAACAGGAGCACGTGGCCCACCATGAGGATTCTGCCTCTCTTGGCGGCCAGCTCGTTCAGTTCCCATCCATCCTCCACGCGCAGGGCCAGCGGCTTTTCCACGAACACGTCACGGCCCTCTTCCAGGGCCCTGCGGGCCAGACGGAAATGGTCCTGAGCGGGCACGGCCAAAACCACTGCACGGATGGCATCGTCGCGGAGAACCTCATCGAAGGAGCGGAAGCACGCCACATCGGGCAGCTCCCGGCCGTATCGACCGACCACCTCGTCTTTCGAGTCGCATACGGCCCGAAGGGCCCCGAGCTCGTGAAAATTCCGCACCAGGTTCTGTCCCCAATAGCCTGCCCCGACAACGGCGATCGATTTCTGCATGCCGGTCCTTCCCCCGTTGGCGCCCCGCCTCCGCCGGAACGGCTCCTCCTGCGGGCGCGAGCCTGCCGTGCGGGATCACCGCTTTTCCCGCCGGCCCCGGTCGGGTATTATTCGGCAATCCCTTTGGGATGTCCAGGGATCGGGTGGGCAGGCATGGCACATCCTCCTCGACCGCGTGTCCTCCACCTCCTTTCCTCCCGCGGCTGGGGCGGCATGGAGATGCATCCCCTCGCCGTTGCCTGCGAGATGCGGCGTCAGGGGCACAGGCTCTGTCTTGCGTTGGCCGCAGGATCCCCTGCGAGCCGCTCCGCTCGGGTCCGGGGGATCCCGCACGTGGCGCTGCCCTTTCGCTGGTATCTCGACCCTGCGACACGGGCAGGACTCAAGAGCGCCCTAGCCGCAGCCGGCGCTGACATTGTGCATGTCCACTGGACTCGAGACGCCTGGCACGGCCTGCTTCTGGCAGGCCTTGTACGGCGGGAGCGCCCTCTGGTCCTGACGCGGCACATGGCATCCCCGGCAGCCAGGCGGCGGCGCGATCCCCTGCACCGGATCCTGGCTGAAAGACTGGACGCTGTGGTGGCGATTTCCAGCTATGTCCGCAGCAACCTCCTGGAAACGTGGCCAGGCCTTTCGCCTCGCAAAGTCAAGATCATCCCCTACGGGATTGGGCCTGATGCGGTCGGCGATCCGGCCCAAGGGGCCAGGATTCGTGGTGCCCTGGGGGTGAAACCCGAGGAGGTTCTGGTCGGTCTCGTGGGCCAGATCACCCCGGACAAGGGGCAGGATCTTTTCCTGAATGCGGCGAAGCAGGCTCTGCGGCAGCGCCCCGAGCTCCGGTTTCTCCTGGCAGGAGCCCCGACCGACCCTGTTTACACCGAAGCTGTCCTCCGTTGTGCCCGGGATCCCGCTCTGTCCGGCCGGGTGATTCTGGCGGGCTTCCGCGAGGACGTGCCGAATCTTCAGCAAGCCCTCGACATGGCTGTCGTGCCCTCCAGAGCCGAAAGCTTCGGCCTTGTCGCGGTCGAAGCCATGGCCAACGGCCGCCCGGTGGTGGGAAGCCGCTCCGGGGCTCTGCCGGAAATCGTGGAGCACGGAACGACCGGACTGCTGTTTCCGGCAGGGGACGTCCAGGGCCTCGCCGAGGCGATTCTGACCCTCGTGGAGGACAAGGCGAAGAGACTGGAGATGGGACGGGCGGCCAGGAGAGCCTGGCAGGAGCGCTTCACGCTGGAGCGGGAAATCCGAGAGACCGAGGCCCTCTATGTTTCCCTTCTGGAAAGGAAACAGGCAAACCCATTCAGGGCGGAGGACGGGTAGGCTTTCTCGCGCTTCCTTCTGTCGGGCCTCTGTCCGGTCCGGGGTCCCTGTAGGTCTTGAACTGGCGGTAGATCTTGAAGTACCGGCGGCCCGCCTTGCAGTCGTCCCACAGACGGCGGAGACATCTGGCAAGATCGTTCCGCTGCTCCGCCAGAATGTCGGCCTTCTCCTGCCAGTCCGGACCCGAGGAACGTTCGGCCTCCAGGGCAGCCCATGACCGCATGGTGCGGATCTTCAGGCTGAGGATGGACAGCCGGTCGATCATCTGGCCCGCGGTCTCCGAGTGCTGCTCCGCCCCGGACGGATCCGCCGGAGGAAGCTCGGCCAGCACCTGTTCGTCTATCCTTTCGATCAAGTCGTTGCGGAGCTGATTCCACCGATCGATTTCCCTCTTGGCCGCAGCCACGGCAGCGTCGTTCTGCCCCGGCCGTCTCACTTCGTTCTCCAGTCTCCAGAGCCGCCAGTTGCAGTAATGCTCCGCCAGGATCAGGGAGGCCAGGCCCCCATCGGTTTCCGGGTGGGCGGGAGGATCGGTAGACCAGCGGTCCAAGGCCTCCTCGTGCAGGGTTACCGGGTCGATCATGCCAACGCCTTTCCGGACCACAGGCTCGGCCTTCATGGCCCGAGCGAGACCACGGGTACGGCCCGCTCCGGGCCTCCCTGGAGTCTCGCCCAGCGCACATGAACCGGATCCCATCCGTACTGGTCCCGGAGGTTTTCGAGGGCCGACCGGGCGTCCTCGACCGTGATCAGGTCCATGCACCTGTGGTCCTTGTCACAATCCCTTTTCAGGCAGGGGCTGCACAAGACTCCCTCCTTCCGAATCAGCACGTGGCGCCGGCTCCAGGGTGCGGTGGTCCTCGGGTCCGTGGGCCCGAAGACCGCTGCCAGGGGCACGTCCAAGGCCGCCGCCGCGTGCATGAGGCCCGAATCGTTCGTCAGGAAGAGGCCGCACAACCCAATGAGCGCAACGGCCTCCTCCAGGTCCGTAAGCCCCGCCAGGTTCACGAGGTTCGCCCTCGGCGCTTTTCGCACGACCTCGTCTCCGATGCTTTTCTCGGAAGGGCCTCCGAAGACGAGGCCCCTTGCGCGCCCCTGTCCGGCCAGTGCCTCGGCGACAGCGGCGAACCGCTCCGCAGGCCACCTTTTGGCCGAGCCGAAGGTCGCTCCCGGACTTAACCCGAACAGGCGCTCGTCCATGCCGATCCCGAGTCCCGCCAGCCTTGTCCTGGCACGGTTGAGATCCGCACCTCCGGCACAGAGAACGAGCTCCCGGTTTGCCGCGGGGATTCCCACGGCCTCAAGGAGCGCGAGATTGTGCTCCACCCGATGCACCAGAAGAGTCTCCCGCGACGCCGGCACCGCGTGCGTCAGGAGCCACCGCCGCCCGTCGGTGTCGTAGCCCACGCGCACGGGGATCCGGCCGATCCGGGCAATCCACGCGGCTTCAAAAGCCCTCTGGAAAAGAAAGGCGGCGTCGAATCGCTCCGCCCTGAGGTCCCGGCCGAGACGGTGGACGCCGAGCAGTCCCCGGTGACGGCCTTGCGCGTCATAAAGCAGGATCCGGTCGATGTCCGGATTGTGCCTGAGAATCGGTATGACCCAGGGTTTCGCCAGAACGGAAATCTCGGCGCGCGGAAAACGAGCCCGCAGGGCGTGAAAGGCCGGCGTGGAAAGGACAACATCGCCGATCCAGTTGTTGGCTCTGACCACGATCCGGCCGGCCTCGCCGCCTCCGGCCCCGAATGGTCGCGGCGTCTTCATGGCAAACTCTCGCGCTGCAAGCCTGCCTCCGGAACCCTCGCCTCTTCGAGAAGCTCGACCGCTGCATCGAAGACCCGGTCCGGGCAGATGGACCGCATGCAGTCGCCGTGGGCGCATCGCCTGCCTCCGCACGGCGCGCAGGGGGCGAGCGCCGTCACCACTCGGCTTCTCGTACCGAAAGGCCCGTACACGATGGGGTCTTTGGGCCCGAAAAGGGCCACGACCGGCACCTGCAGCGCAGCGGCGAGATGCATGGGCCCCGTGTCTGCTGAAACGAACACCCTGGCCCGTTCCAGGAACGCGGCCAGGTGCAGGAGAGACCCGGTTTCGGGCAGCCGCACCGCCTCGCCGCAATGAGAGGCTACCTCCCGGGCGAGCTCGTGTTCCCCGGGCCCGGATGTCACCAGGACCTCCAGACCCGCTTCCCGGACGAGCCTCTCGGCAACGCGTCCGAAGAACGCAGGTGGCCAGCGCTTGTGAGCGCCGAAGGCGCTCGTACCCGGATGAAGGACGGCGTAGGGCCGGCCGGAGCAGACCGGTTCCAGGAAGCCCCTCGCCAGGGCGCGCGCTTCCTCGGGCACGGGCAGAACATAAGGGAAGCGCCTTGTCCGGATCCCGACAGCCTCGAGTAGCGCCAGGTGCTTTTCCACCCTGTGGATCCTGGAATCGGCCAGGCGCACGTGGCGCCTGTTGAAAAGGAAATTCCCCTCCCGGCTGTTCCTGCGGTCATACCCCACCCGTGTCGCAACCCCGGCCAGAGACCCGAGAAGAGCGCTCTTGAGGTTCCCGTGGAAATCCAGAAGCAGATCGAACCTCGCCCTGCGAAGCCTTCTTCCGAGCCGGGCGATTTCCCCCACCCCTTGACAGACGCCGCCGGGAGTTCGCGCCCCGCGCACCAACCTCGCCCGTTCGAACACGAACAGATCGTCCAAGAGGGGATGCCTCTCCAGCACGCTCCTGGCCTTGTCCTCCACCAGCCAACCCAGGTACGCTCCGGGAAAGCGCTGTCTCAGAGCGCCCAGAGCAGGGAGCGTGTTGATCACGTCTCCTATCGCGCTCAGCCGCACCAGGACGATTCGGGGCTTCTTTTCGCCGGATGCCGGGTTCTTCAGGGGGATGGCTCCCGTGGGTCAGTTGATGTAGCCCAGGCTCTTGAGTCCCTCCACGTCTTCGGGCGCCAGGTCCACGGAGACAGGAAGACGCGAGCGGCCTTTCTCGTACCAAGACAAGAGTTCAGACTGCGAAAAGGGATACCCGCCTCTGGCAGCCAGATTCTGGCTCTCACTCTTGTCGGCATTTAAATCATATATTTCAATAGATTTTCCATCATCTCCTAGAATATACTTTATGTTTCTCTCGCAATACCCCAGAAGGGATGGGAAAGGAGGCACCTCCCTTGCAACGATTTTTGTGAGGCTCCGCAGCGTTCCCTTGAAGGTCTCGAAGTACTGCCGTTCATCAGGCAGTGGATCGCCCCGGGTCAGGAAACGTGAAAGATCCCGTCCCTCCATCTTGAGGCCGTCGAAGGGTTCAGCAGAGAGCAGGCCGAGAAGCGTCGGCATGACATCCAGGGTGGTGACGGGCTGCGCAATCCTGGCCGGGCCGCGAAACCATGCGGGCGCATACAACACCATCGGTATGCGCAGATTGGGCTCGTAGACTCGCCTGCCATGTCCCCAGTAACCATGCTCACCAAGACTCTCTCCGTGGTCTCCAACGATCCACAGGACCGCATGCTGCAACAGGCCCCGTCCTTCCAGCTGCCCCAGAAGCTCGCCGAGATGGTCATCCATGTACGCGATCTCGTTGTCGTAGTCGCAGACCTTGTCCGGAAGGTTCCACCCCAGGGCCGCCGCACCGGCGAGCAGGTTTTCCCGAAACCCTTTGTGACGTCGATAGGGATCGTGGGGATCGAAGTAATGGACGAACAAGAAAAGGGGCCTGCCGTACCGGCCGGAATCCAGGAAAGCCCCCACGGCTTTCGTCACTTCCTCTGCGGGTCGTTCCCGGTTAACAAGCTTGTACCGCTGGGTGAAAGTCTCTTCGTAGACCCGAAATCCTTCCTGCAGACCGGAAAGCTTGGCCCTGAGCGTCCAGCCGCTCACAAAGGCGGCGCAGTCGTATCCCCTGGCGGAAAGGACCCGGGCGAGAGTGACGGCGTCCTTTCTGAGGGGAATTCCATTCCGGAAGGCGCCATGCTGATGGGGATAAAGAGATGTGAACAGAGACGCATGGGAAGGGCCCGTCAGGGGGACGACGGTCCGGGCCGTTTCGAACACCACGGCCTTGTCTGCAAACCGGTCCAGGTTGGGGCTCGTGTCCAGGGGATAGCCGTACAGGGAGAGGTGATCCGCCCGGGTCGTGTCCAGGGAAATCACGATGACGTCGGGCCGGCCGGCCGTCTGCCCACCGGCGTCACCCTGGGAGGCCGCGGCAGAAAAAGTCCAGCAGGTCATCCAGTACAAGAGCATCCAGACCCTCTTCCGGCGAGGTCTTCCATGCTCAAGAGCTCCCATTCCCCCGCGCCCGTCAGGCCCCTTCGGAGAATCCATGCTCACAGCTCCTCGATCAGGCGCTCCAGGTCCTGCCCGTCGTTGTAGATGTGGGGAGATGCCCGAATGAATCCGTCCCGCTCGATGACCAGGATGTTCCTGGCGGCAAGGGCGGCCGCCTTCTGCCTGGCATCCATTCCCTCCTTGCGAAAGGAGACGATGGAGGAGCGGTAACCTTCCTCGGCCGGGCCGGCGACAACATACCCTTTGCGCACAACTTCGTCCCGCAGCAAGGAGGTCAGGGCGAGCAGACGCTTTCGGACAGCTTCGAAGCCGATCTCCTCGAGCAGTTCGAGCGAGGCCGCCAGATAGATCCAGTCATTGGCGTTGGGCGTCGAAAACTCGAACCGGGAGGCGCCGGAGCGGGGAACCAGACGGTAGTCGAGGTAGTTGCCTGCATCCTCGACCGTGTCCGTACCGACAAAGCGGAGGGAAAGCCTCTCCAGGAGCCCCGGGGAGCAGGCGAACACGCCAAGGCCCACAGGCCCCATGAGACCTTTCCAGGCAGAAGCTGCGAAAGCGTCGATCCCGCACGCCTCCAGGTCCACGGGAACCGTTCCCAGGGCCTGGGCTCCGTCCACCACGAGGACGGCTCCTTTGCGCCTGCAGGCCGCTCCGAGGGCCTGCAGGTCGTACACGTACCCCGTGCACCAGTCCACGGCCGAGACGGCCACGAGCCGCGCGGCGCCGGCTTCCACCTGCTCCTCGAGAGCCTCCACGTCCCGGTGGGTCCTGCTCTGGGGCAGACGCAGGTACCGCACGCCCGAGGAAGCGAGGTTCCACCAAGGGTAGACGTTGGCCGGGTACTCCCGGTCCAGACCCACCACCACGTCCCCGGCTTTCCAGTCCAGCCCCTGGGCCACGATGTTCATCCCCTCGGAGGTGTTGTGAACCAGGGCGATGCAGGACGGATCGCAGCCCAGCAGTCTCGAAAGGATTCCCTTGATCTTCCTGCCTGCGTCCCGGAAAAGGGGCCCGACCTTTCTCCATCCGTGGAGGGCGTGGGTTCTGTGAAAGGACTCCACGGCCTCCAGGACCCGCAGGGACGGCGGGCACACGCCGGCGTTGTTCAGATACACGCAGCTTCGGTGTATGGGGAAAAGCCTCCGGATTTCCTTCCACATGGGTCCCTTCCAAAAGGCGGGGCGTCACCCGGGGAGACCGGAGGCGGCCTCTGCCGTCTCGGCCCGCCAATGCCAGCCTTCCTTTCGCGCCCGGCGCACCGATTGAGGATAGGGAAAAGCCGGACCGATTTCAAAGGGAACTCTTTCCGCATCCCTGGATCCGGCCCTGAACAAGGCCCTGACAGGGTCTTTCAAGCGCGCCCGAGCTGTGGTAAGAAATCTGAGATGAGAGAAGCATCTGGCCGCAGAACGAGAAACGCCGTGACCTCAAGACCCTTTGAGCCGGGCGATTTCGTGACGTCCTCCTCGGGAGAGTCCGGGCTGGTCCTGCCGAGCGAATCTCTGGCACAGGCGGCCCGCCACCTGACCCGGGCTGGCAGGCCCGGTCACTTTTTCGCCCCGGGTTGCTGCATCCGGCCTGATTACGTCACGCAGGTTCCGGTGCTTTTCGCGGACGGATCGTACGACGTCATGCGGTCGACCCATCTCAGGAAGGACCGCTGTCCGTCGAATGAAACCCGCTCCCGCCTCCTGAGTCTGCTCGAGACGCTCCGGGGCCGGTGAAACCGCGTTCGGCAGTCTGCCCGTGGATCGGGGATCTGAACCCGTCCCGGCGCCGGAACGCCTTTCCCTGCGGCCCTGATGTCGCGGCTTGACGAATCTTCGGCCTGGAGTCCACAACCCGTGCCGTCCGTGATCGCTGCCTATGTGTACCCTGGATGGCATCCCTGCCCGGAGCGGGACAGGGGGTTCCCGCCCGGCTGGAGCGAGTGGGATCTCGTGCTCAACGCAAGGCCCCATTTCCCGGGGCATGAGCAGCCGAACCTCCCCCTGGACGGCCCGTACGACGACTCTGATCCCCGCACAGCCGCGCGACAGATCCGAACGGCCAGGTCCTTTGGCGTGGATCTGTTTGTCTACGGGTTCTTCTGGTCCCGGGGCAAACGGGTGTTTCAACGCGCCCTGGACGAGGGGTTTCTCGGTGCCCCGGACCCATTCCCCTTTGCCCTCATGTGGGCCAACCGGATGCCTCGCCGTGTTCTTCCCGTCAAGAGGACCCGGGGAAGCGAGATCGATCCGTCGCGGCTTGTTTACACGGATCCTGACGACTTCCTCGATCTCGTCGGCTGTCTGGAACAAAGATACTTCCGCCTTCCCGCCTACTTCAGGGTCCAAGGCCGTCCGCTCCTGTCGATCTTCGACAGCACCTTCTTCGTTCGGCAGATGGGGCCCCAAACCACGGCCCGCGCGATCCGCCAGGCCCGGGGGCTTCTTCGGGAGCGCGGGTATCCGGACCTCTTTCTTCTGGCACTGAATCCGGCGCCGTCGCTGGTTCCTGAACTCAAGTCCCTGGGCTTCGACGGTGCAAGCCACTATGTGCTGCTTCCGGAATGGAAGGGCGAATACATCCAGGAGTACCGCATGCTCGCCCGCCTGCGACAATCCCAGTGGCCGGAGCTCCGACAGGGTTGCGGGCTTGCTTATTTTCCATCGGTCTCCCCGGGCTGGGACGCAACGCCCCGGGCGGCCCTCCACGGTCGTCGCAAGGTGCGCCGGTATCCCTGGTGGCCTGTCGTGGTCGGAAGGGATCCGGGGCTTTTCCGGGACCATCTTCTGGAGGCGCTCCGCTTCAGCCGCAGTACGAACGATCTCGGCCTGACCTTTGTCGCGTCGTGGAACGAGTGGAGCGAGGGGCATTATCTTGAGCCGGACCGTGCGTTCGGCACGGCCTGGCTGGAGGCGGTCCGCGATGCCAGGGCCTGTCTGTGACTGGAGCTTCGTCTCCGTAGACCTCGAGATCACGAACCGGTGTGGGAACCGCTGCGTCCTTTGCCCCAGGCAGAGCCTCACCAGGCCCGCGGGGGACATGGACCGGGAGGCTTTCGAGACCGTCTCCGCCCTGTTCGGAGCCAACCGCAGCCTCGTGTCTCTGTCCGGCATGGGAGATCCGCTCCTCCATCCCGAGGTCATTCTTTTTTCGAGGATGCTGCGCCAAAGAGGTGCGGACGTGCGGATCGTGGCGCACGCCGCCTCCCTGGTCCGCCGGGCTGCGGTGGAGATTCTGGCCGAGGCAAGCCCCCATGGGGTTCTGGTCTCCTTCCCGAGTTGCCGCAGGCACGTCTTCGAGGCTCTCTGCCCCGGCGTGGACTACGATCAGGCCCTCGCCGCGGTCCTTTCGCTCGCCCGGGCTGCCGAGGGCAGGTTCGGCCTTCGAGTTGGCGGGATTCTGACTCTCCAGAATCGGCAAGAGAGGGAAGAGTTCGCGGAGTTCTGGAGAAAAAGAGGCATCGCGGCGGAAATGGCCCTCTGCCACGGCCGCGGCGGGCACCTGAACGATTCGCCGTTCTATGCGCCGTCCAGACGGGAAGGGAACGTCGAATCGTGCGGGCTGTTCCGCTTCCACAGCTTTGTCACATGGGAGGCGGATGTTCTGGCGTGCTGTCACGATCTGACCGGCGAGACCCGACTGGGAAACCTCCTGCGCGACCCCATCGAGGTGATTGCGGCCCGGAAAGGGCGGATCGCAGTGCCGGCGCGCGTTTTCGATCTCTGCGGCCGGTGCGATGAGCCTCTGCGAAGGGTGGGCCCCGTCTCCGGCGCGCCCCCTTCCGGCAGAAGGGAGAGAGGGAAATTCTTTCGGCGCCTGCGGAGAAGGGGGATTCCCTCCTGACGGGACTGTCCCTGGGACCTGGAACCCTGCGCCCGAATCCTCGGCCCGTCACCTCGGATAGTACTTCTTCCATGGGTCGCGGCTTCGCTGGAGGAAGTCCTGCACGGCCTTTCTCAAAGTTTCCGACGCGAGCTCGGCGCAGTGAAAGTGCGACGGGGGCAGGCCCCCGAGGGCCTCGGAGATCCGTTCCGGCCCCACTTGAAGAGCCTCCGCCACGGTCCTGCCCTGGGCAAGTTCGGTGGCCACGCTGCCGCAGGCAAGGGTCGGGCCGCACCCCAGGGTGTCGAAACGGGCCTCCACGATCCGACGGTCGCGGACCTTGAGAAACATCTCCATCGAGTCGCCGCAATCGGCCCGGACATAGGCGTAGCCGTCGGGCTCGGGGATCTCTCCCAGACCGATAGGGTTCATGGCCCGTTCGATCACCTGGACCGGAAGGTCCTCTGCCGAGGCTCCGGTCGAGTCAGGAAGTGCCCGGCCGCCTTTTTCCATTTCGTTTTCCGTCTCTCTCATCTCGAACCGGCCTCCTCCCTCAGGTCCACGAAGAAGATCTTCCGATACGTCAGCCCGCTGTTCAGGTGCCGAAGAACCGGCAGAAGCAGAAGAACAAGAGAACGAACCAGGGCAGCCCTGTGAGGACCGCCCCCGACGTACAGGCTGAACACGATCTTCCACAGAAGCAGATGGGTGTTCCCTTGAACCCGGACGGTCGCTTCCGTCCCCTGGGCCCGACTGATTCTGGAAATCTCCTCGGTGAGGGTTTTTTTGTCCGGGATCGGATAGAGCAGATGCTCGGCCAGCCACGGGTGGGAACACCCGCGGCTTCGGCGGTGGGCCCGGTCAACGGCGATCTCCGCATCGCGGGCCGCGCTCCCGCAGGGCGCGCCGACGATCACCTTCCGCCTCGCGACGCGCATCATCTCCCAAACCAGAACGGGCCGGTCCTCGGGTCGAAGGTGCTCGATCACATCCGAGCATACGACTGCGTCAAAAGCCCTTGGCCGGAAGGGCAGGGCAAGACCGGACCCTGCCACCGGGACCCGATTGGACCTCGGCTCCCAGCCCGAGGTCGTGAGATCCAACTCGACCACGCGCCCATCCCAGTAAAGCGACAGGCCCCGGCCGCCGGAACCCACGTCCAGGACGGATCGGACCCCCGAGCGCCTCAGGTGATCCGCCACGGGCAGATATCGCAGAGCCGAGTCCGGGTTCCACCCCGGGTATCGGCGCCCGGCCAGGCCCTCCAGAAGACCCGTCAGGACAGCGACCGGATCCCGCATGGGGCGCTTCCTCCGTCCAGTTCCCGGCGCCGGCTCTCCCTCTTGCGTCGACAAAGCAGCAAGGCGGCTCCTCAACCCCAGACCGCCCGGAACAGTACCGCCATTGCAAGCCCTCCGACGAACCATGCGCCGGCGCTGCGGGTCCACCAGACAGCCCAAACCACGTACCAGAGCGGCCACAGGGGATACGAGGACAGCGGAAGGGAGGGATCGAAACGGTCCTTCAGATCCCTGGGGATCGCATCCTGGGCCTGTTCAAAGGCTTCCTGGGCCGTCTGCGGAATGGGCCCGTGAAAGGCGACCAGGGCCCGGCTCGCCTTGGGAAGGGAGACGAGGGCCAGCAGAGCAGGCCAGGGCAGGATTCCAGAGGCCACCAGGGCGGTCAAGGAAAGATAGAAAGCCCAGACCAGGAGCTGGGTGGCCTTCTGCCCGCGCTTCCTCCCGAGGAGAACCGGAAGGGTCCGGACTCCCTTGGCCTCGTCCTTCTCAGCCTTGTCCAGGTGTTTGCCCATGAGGGCCGTGGTCACGGCGAGACCGTAGGGCACGGACGCGGCCCAGATCCTGGCCGGCAGACCGCCCGCCATGACGTAATAGGTGCCCGCGATCATCAGGGGCCCCCAGATCAGGAAGATGGTGGGCTCTCCCAGGCCGCGCTGCTTGAGCTTCAGCGGAGGCGCCACGTAGAAGACGCTCGCGGCGAGCCCGGCCAGCGCGAAGGCCATGACCGGCCAACCGCGCTGGACCGTGAGAAAGATGGCAATGGCGAAGTCGACCGCGTTGCAGACAAGAATCGCCCGTATCAGGCCGCCCCGCGTCACGAGCCCGTCCAGAATGGGATGGGGTGCGTAGTGAGCTCTGGGATAATCCGCCGTGTCGATCCCCCCGGCTTCGTCGAACAGGTCGTTGACCATGTTGTTCGCGCCGTGGGCCACGACGAGGCCCAGGAGCACAAGGACCCAAAGGCCAGGAGAAAAGAACCCGTCCAGAGCCGCCAGCATGCCGCCGAGAAAGGCCGACAGTACGGTCATCGAGAAAACACAGGACCGGGTGATGATGAGCCACTTGCTCACCGGGTCCATCCTCTTCCCCTGGGCCAGATTGCACGTTCGAAGAATCTCGATCCAGTTTTCGATCATCCCGTTCTCCTCGGATGGGCCCCGCCGGGTGCGGACATCAGCGGCCGGGCTGGAGGCGGTTGCGAAGGCTCAGAACGAAAAGACAGACGAGGTAGCTGAGGGCGGCCAGAAGGATGATCGAGGCCCCAGCCGGCAGGTTCGGCCCGTAGGAGACCAGCAGCCCCCCCCAGACGAAGACAACGCCGAACAAGGAGGCGAGCACCATCATCCGGTTCAGGCTCCGGGCGAACAGGTTGGCCACGGCGGCGGGCAGCGTGAGAAGGGCGATCACCAGAACG
>FWPU01006592.1_pt1 | contig 22952 bp, 22 predicted proteins | sample 2228361 | NCBI WGS metagenome assembly FWPU01 (sample SAMEA103939777, study PRJEB20133) | metagenome
CGATTTTGCCAGCGTAGCCAGGAGCCCTTCGAGCGAGCGTAACACCGCACTCCACCAGCCACCGCCTCGCTGCTGTGGTGCACCACAGGCACCGGCGCCGGGCTGGAGAGGCAGCGGCCAGCCACGGGACCACCCTCCTATGGTCGGGACTTGACAGAATGCGCTTCCGCGGATAATGTACGTACACATCAAGGACGACGAATGGACGTCGCCCGAACCGGCTCAATTCTCGCAACCGGGACGGCACGGCGCGTTGCTCCCCCTGTGCCTGCCGTCTGGGGAGGGTTGGATGATGCGGGAGCCACGCCTAGCCACCATTTCCCATCACGCTGACCGCCGCCTCGCCCAGCGGAATCTGTCCATGGACGATGTCTGGTATGTCCTCGCTCATGGCCGGGTCCACCACACGGGCAAAGCCCTCTTCGTTCACCTTGGACGGCGTGATATCCCGCCAGCCGACCGCCGCTTCGATCACATCCGGCGACTTGAAGGCACGATTCTCGTCCTTGATCCAGCCACCGGGCAGCACCTGACCACCGCCTACCGCAATCGCCGGCGGGGCAGCCGGGACATCAAGCGAAAGCCGAAGTGGTCACTCCCGATGCACCCTGTCGCCTGAACGGCACCGACGTGTTGCGCCTCATCTAGTCTCGCCATCCTCGTGTGCGCCGTCCTGCGTGAGGATGAGGCCGGCGACTGCGGATCAAGGGCTGGCGTTGAGAGCGGTTTTCACAATGAGTGCCTGAGTGCCTGCCCACCAGCGCCGGGGCTGTCCCAGTCAGCGCTCATCGCGTCTGCGCAGCATAGCGGTACCTGCCTCTACGCTCGGGTTTCCAGCGCTGCGCCAGTGTCAAACCCGAACAGGTGCACAAGATGCTGGCGACGGGCCATGCCATGGCGGGCGTAGTATCCATCGTATAGGTGGCGGATGAGGCTTTCGACGCGCGAGCGTGGCAAGAGGATAAGGGCGGAGCCCCCCTCGCCTCCTCCCATCATCCGCGCCCCTAACACGCCATCAACAGCGAGAGATTCCTGCACCAGCTCCTCTACGCGCGGATGGCTAATCTCGTAGTCCACGGCTGAGGATCGGCCCGATGCCGTCATTAACGCTCCGAAGGCGACCCAGTCTCCAGCACGCATTGCGGCCATGCCCTGCTCGACGCGCGCAACCTCGGTAACCACGTGGCGCACACGGCGCAGCAACGCCTCCGGCGCCATGCCAGCGACGAGCGCCACGAGCCTCTCATATCCGTCTTGACCAAGAGCAGCTAGGTTCGGCAACGAGGGATCAACTAGCTGTCTCGCCAGATCGAGCGCCTGCCGGGATTCGGCCACTCTGAGCGAGTACGATGACGCTCCAAGCGAACGCGCTACCCCTGAGTCAGCAACGGCAAAGACATGATCGCCCAAATCGGGGTCAAGGCGCTCGGTCGTCAACGTCGCTCCGTCGTAACGGACCACGCCGCCAGCGACTGACACCGACTGGTCGAGCGTGCCACATGGCGTCCCGGCCCGGTGCTCAGCCTCCTGGGCCATCAGCACTAGGTCACGAAAGCCAGGTTGTTGGCTGTTCAGCGCCAGGCAGAGTGCAACACAGAGCGCAGCAGACGAGCTCAGACCGAAACCGATCGGGACGTCTCCTGCTACTGCGATGCGCGACGGCGCGCGCAACTCGCCCCCGTGCGCCAGCGTTGCCGCGATGGCTCCACGGGCATAATCCAGAGGTCTGGGCGGTGGCCCCGGATTACGCCATCCCTCGAGATCGTCCACGCCGGCACGGAGCCGTGGCATCCCGTCCGGATCAGCCATAACCACTTCAACCCGGCGCAACGGTGAATCGCTCTCCTCGATCACCGCTACCACGTGGCGGTCAATGGCCGCGGCCAGCACCGGTCCGCCGTTGTAATCGACGTGGTTGCCGAGCAACTCCAGACGGCCTGGAGCTCGCGCCACGAGCGTAGGATGCCACGCTGGCCCGAATGTCTCAGCGCCGGCGCGAAGCGCGCGCTCGATTGCCGGAACCTGATGGTCGGCGATCACATCTGCCCCTCACCGCCGCATCTGCACAACCTTGAAGGCCTCACCGAATTCAAACTCCTGACCCTTTGCAAGCTCTCGCGCCCGGTCACGCACGCGGGGGAAGACCTCTTCACCATCGCCGATCTGCGACACATGCGCGCGTAGAGCGTCAATCTTTGCCTCGATTGTCTGGGTTATATCAACAATGAGATCAGGATGCTCAGCGTTGAAAAACCAGATCTCCGCTGTCTTATGAGGCGACAAGCCGGATCGCAAGTGCTCGGGAAAGTAATGCGGGTCACGCGCAGTCGGATAGACTGCGTCAATGCTGGCGTAGCCGACCGCGCGATGATCGGGGTGAAGCGCATATGGCCGGTAGGGGTCGTGAGTAATCAGCACGTCTGGCCGGTAGGTACGAATCATGCGCACGATTTTTTCCCGCAGGGCCAGATCCGGCATAAGCTCTCCATCGGTGCAGCGAAGGAAGACGACGTCAGCGACGCCAAGACGCCGCGCCGCTTCCCGCTCCTCTGCTTCTCGAATTTCGGCCAGACGCTCGGGATTGATCGTCGGATCCGTGGTCCCTTTATCCCCGGACGTCACCTGGATGATGATGACGCGCTTCCCCACCGAGGTTAACCGGGCAATCGTTCCGCCTGATGAAAATTCCGCATCGTCTGGATGGGCGACCACCAGCATGTAGACATCCCAACCATCCCACGATGTTTGCTCAGTCATGGTTTGCTCACTACTCCCCCTCTACCGACCAACAATCCAATCGCCTGCGGCGCGCCACCAGCGAACGTCGAGCGCACACCAATCTCCGTCAACCGGCGCTGGCTTCCACTGGCTCCCCGATGCGCCGCAAGTGCGCAACGATCTCCTCGATCTGCTCGTGCGCCATGATCGCAATGACATCGCCGGGCTGGGCCACACCAAGTGCTCGCAGCAGCGCTGGCAGCTCCATCGGCTCGATCGCCACCGGTGCCTTTCCACCTGCCCGAAGCCCCTCAAGATAAAGACTCATCAGCTCTTGCGGATCGCGGCCCCGCAGATACTTCTCGGTGCCCTTCACGATCACGAGGTCACTCCGCATGGCTGCGATCCTTCCAATACCCCGAAGCGCTTCGTCAGTCCGGTCGCCAGCGGTGCCGATGATCGCGATGACCCGTCCCCTAGGCTGCTTCAGCGTGCCGGCGAAGTCGAGAAGAGATTCGAGACCGGCCTCGTTATGGGCAAAGTCGACGATGACGAGCACCTCGCCAGTGCGGAACAAATTTAGGCGGCCAAGGTTCTGATCGGCCGAGTTCCGGAAGGATTGTAAGCCGCGGCGAACCGTGTCGCAGTCCAGGCCAATCGCTAGGCAGGCCGCCGCCCCGGACAGCGCGTTTTCGATCATGGGGCGGGCCCGCCCCCCGAAGGTGATCGGGATGCTACCAACCGGCGCGATTTCGGTGCGCGCCTCCCCATGCAGCGCGACCACGCTGCCCGCATCGACGACCACGGCCCGTCCACCCGAGCCAACGTGCGCAACGATCTCCGGATTGGTCGCGTGCTGCGAAATCAGGAATGGCCTCGCCCGGATCACCTCCCGCTGCGCGAGCACGAGCGGATCGTCGGCGTTCAGCACTGCGTACCCCTCGGGACGGGTGACTTGCACGACGACCGATTTCACCCGCGCGAGCCCTTCGACGGTGTGCACGCCGAGGTGGCCAAGGTGATCACCGCTGACATTGACAAAGACGCCAACATCATTGCTCTCGTACGCGAGGCCCCGCAGCAAGATCCCACCCCTCGCCGTCTCCAGCACGGCAAGGTCCAGATCCGGCTCCGTCAGGACCCGCCGCGCACCGGATGGACCGGAGTAATCGCCGTGCAGCACTTCCACGCCGTCGATATAGACGCCTGTGGAAGAGCACCAACCCACCCGCCATCCCGCTAACCGGGCAATGTGAGCGATCAGGCGGGTCGTGGTGGTCTTCCCATTCGTCCCGGTCACGGCGATGGCGCGCACATTGCGCTCGGCGTCGCGGACCAGAAGCGGAACATCATCCTCTTGGCTCGTGCCAATGATCTCGCGAAGCTTGGCAGCCGTTGCGTGGAGATCAAGCGTGTCTCCCGTGGCCACACGAGCAGTGGCATCCGCCACCCCAAGCGCAAACCGCCGGTGATGCCAGGTAAAGGCCAGCGCGGCATGATCCGGTGTCTCCATCGAGACGACCTTCATATCTGGCCGGGCGACGCCTGCCAGGTGATGAAGGCGGTCAATCACCGGCTTGAGTGTCTCGACCGCATCAACGGGTGCGCCTTCAAGCTCCAGCTCAATCTTGATTGCCGGATTGAGGAAAAAGATATTCGGACCGTCAAGATCGCGAACTTCTACGAGCCGCATCGGCGATCTCCTGCTGGCTACAGCGCATCAGGGAGCCAGGCGCGACGCTTGTGTTCTCACCGGCTGCCCTTGCTGCACGTTGAGCGGTGCAAAGGTACCACTGCGCCAGCGGCTATGACCCGAGCAACACAGAAATCGTGTTGAAGAGCGCGTGAGTGATGATCGTCGCGGTGGTGCCGAAATACTTGCGCTCCAAGCCAAGAGCGAGTCCGACCAAGAACACGCCAAGAAGCACAAACGATAGGCCATACTGGTTATGAAGCAGCGCAAAGAGCAGGGCACTCACAAACAAGCCGTACTTTGGCTGGATTGCCCCTCGCACCAGCAGTTCCTCACTCGCCCCTGCTCCGAGTCCAAAGAAAATCGCGCCAACCGGGCTTTCGACATTGGAGGTGATCTCTTCGGTCGCCTTCGCAATCTCACGAGAGACGTCTGGCTGGAAGATATCGGTCAGCACACCAGCAGCCGTCAAGATGATGAGGACGACGATGACCATGCCGACGCCAACGCCGATCACCTGGGGCGTCGGCCAGGTGAGCCCTAGGCGCACTGCGGCCTCTCGCAGATTGCGCTTGATCCCCACACCGACCGCGATGAATGCGAGGATGATCCCCGCGATGAACTGCACCGCCAAGTCGGAAACATTGACCGCCTCGCCGACATTGGCCGGCTCAGGATTGATGGCGTAAGAGGCAATCAGGAACCCCAACGCGCCAAGAAGCACACACAACCCGGTCATATCAACCGCAGCGGAAGGATCGATTGGCATGACCCGAGCAAGCATGGAGCGCACGAAAGGGATAAGCGGCAGGATCAGGCCGAGCCCCACGGCCAGCCAAACCCAGCCCGTCTCGCGGCCATTGACGGCCAGAGCCAAGCCGTAGATCGTGACCATGGTGCCCGGCAAGCCGAAGAGGATGTACAACCCGACTCGAGCCGAGCGGTCACGCTCTGCACGGTTGGCCCAATACACGAGCCCATAAGCGGCGCCAATAATGATCGCCAGACTGACTAGCGCCCAGATCGCCTCCAACGCTCTCTGCCCGTCCTCTCCACCTGCATCCAGCACGTTGGTGGCCCATCGTGGCGACCAGGCCACACGAAATCGCCGCCCGGAAGGAGGCGGCTGTCGGAAGTATACGCGGCCACCCACACGAAACGGAGATAGTCCGAGCCCTGCACGGCGCTCCTGCCACACCGGTACCATTCACAAGATGGTAGACTCTCATGACCGCGATCGGTCGCGACGTACGTTGAGGGGGACCAGGAGTGGCCCTGCAGGATTCACAAGGCATCGCTCCAGATCTGCGGACGGATCCCTTCGATGCACCCGACCAATCTAGCCGAGCCCGGCCCCGCAAAGGGGGCCTCGGCCGCGGCCTTGGCGCTTTGATTCCAACGCCAACTGAGGATGAGCGTGAGCCGGCCGCGCTCGAGGTCGATATCAACGCTATCTCCCCCAATCCATACCAGCCACGAACGGGGCTCGATCAAGCCAAGTTGCAGCAACTTGCGGAATCGATCCGGCTGCATGGTGTCATCCAACCCTTGGTGGTCCGGCGAGCCGCCGAACGAGACCGGTACGAGCTGATCGCTGGCGAGCGCCGGTGGCGAGCAGCGCGCCTGGCCGGCCTGACCACGGTGCCCGTTGTCGTCAAGGAAGCCGCGCCGCAAGCTATGCTCGAAATGGCGCTGGTTGAAAACGTCGTGCGGGCCGATCTCACACCACTTGAAGAAGCACTCGCCTATCGACAACTGATTGAAGAGTTCGGGTTGACTCAGGCCAGCGTGGCCGAGCGGGTCGGGCGATCTCGCGTCAGCGTGACCAACACGTTGCGCCTCCTGAGCGCTCCTGAACCGGTGCAGGCGGCTCTGCAGGCCGGGCAGATTACTGAGGGACACGCGCGCGCCCTCCTTGGCTTGCCGACCGGCGCCGATCAGGTCGCGATGCTCGACCTGATTCTCGAAAAGGGATGGAACGTCCGGCAAACCGAGGAAGCGGTGCGCCGCTGGGTCGCGAACGCACAGGCACGCTCGTCCGAGCAACCACCCGATCCGCAGGTGCTGGCCTTGGAGGAGCGGTTCCAACGGGCGCTTGGCACGCGCGTTGCGCTGCGGCGCGGGCCGCGCGGCAGCGGCGGCACGCTGACGATTCACTTCGCATCCGATGAGGAATTGAACGCGCTATACGAGCGCATCGTCGGCGAAGACCTCCTGTAGAGCGGCGTGCGAAGCGGGGGGAGGACGCGAGGGTCGAATCACCTCGTTTCCATGGCGCCGTCACCTGGATCATCGACGGCGCTGTCCCGGTCTGACGATTTGCTGCCCAGACCGAGCCGGAAGACCTCGTCATTCCGGCGGAGCCGTCCTCGCCCTGCTGTCATCCCGAGCAACGCGAGGGATCTCATGCAGAGCGGACTGGCGAAACCATCGCTCATGTGAACAGTCTCGACTGTCGATCGCTCGCCGTCAGTGCTTACGAGCAGGGAGTGCTCCCCAGCTCGGTCCGCGTGATCTCGCCCGTGCGAGCATCTATCTCGACACGAAGCGCCACCCGGCCGGGATCGCGATCATCCTCGTAGGTAACAACCCATCGTGGATTCGTGGAGGCCGCTTCTGATGAAAGGCTCAGGCGCATGACGCGGCGGTGCTGCGGACACGCTAGGCGGAATTCAGCGCCACCTGTCAGCTCAGCGGCGTAGAGTGCCACGCTCGATGAGACCGGGTAACTGGGTAAATCGAGCCGCCGCGCTGGCGGCTTGGTCCACCGGGTCACGTCGGTGGCGATGACCACCCCGCTCGCCCGGTCGACCATCAGGCTCAGCACCGCCCCGCGGTCACCGAAATCCTCCCGAGGAGCGGCGAAGAGATAAAGGATCCACCCGCTTGCTGGAAGATCCCTCTCCCCCGCTTGCCCAGCATCAGCCGGCCAGTCGATTTGGACCTGCACGCCAAAGAGCCACGCGCTCGGATGCCATATCTGAGCCCGCGCCAGCGCCGCTGGGTACCCTGCCTCCACCGTCAATGGGGCTCCGGGTACCCGATTGGGATCGAGCCGGACCAGAGTCGGGCCGGGATCGACATCCCGATCGCGCTGCCAGAGCCAAGCACCTGTAAGCAAAAGGACAACCTGGGCTAACAGCAGCACCAACATTTTCGCCCGCGCTGGGGAATGCCAATCGGCCGGACGCGTCGTCATCAGGTGGCGCGAGTTGGTGTCAAATTCCGCACCGCGTAGCTAGGAGAGCGTGCGGGAGCACCCGGCTCCCAGGTCGGCCAGGCGTCTACTCCGATGGTCTCCCACCCCTCCTCGGCAAGGTCGACCCCGATCGTCTCCTGGGCGTACTGGTCCGCGTGCCAAATCAGATCGTCTGGACTCGTCACTGGCCGGAGGAGCGGCACCTCCCCTTGCCGCACGACTCGCACTCCCTCGTGCGTTTCCAGTGTCACGGTGAGGCGCAGGCGCATCGCTTCCATCGAGTCCTCCGCTGGCACCACAAAGGCCTCAACGCGACCGAATCTCATGCCTCAACCTCCATTGCCGCTGTAGCCCGTGCGGCCGGGGTTTCCGGGTCCTCAGCCGAGCCTCTCGCATCGCTGCTCACACCACCCCGGCCAAATGCACGGCGAGGGATCGTCAGCGCGAGCAGCGCCGCGGTAATACTGAGCATGCTGAGCATCATCAGCGCCTGGCCAATACCGACGCGGTCGGCAAGAGCGCCAGTCATCGGCACTCCCAACCCGCCGGTCACGAAGCCCAACCCCAGGATAATGCCAGACGCTATGCCTGGTCTTCCCGGCAGCAGGCGCTGCGCGGCCACAAGTGTCACCGAGAGGCTGGCATCGGACATGAACCCGAACAAGGCCCCAGTAAGGAGTGCAACGTGGCCAGGGAACCCAGCAAACAGAAGCAGAGCGGGTGCGCACGCCGCGAGGGTTGAGGCAATCACCGCCTTCCCGCCGATGCGGTCGGCCAGTGCCCCGCCCGTGAGCGTACCCAATACACCCGCGAGGATGATGATGGTCGAAAGGGAGCCGTAGAATGCACGGTCATAACCGAGTTCGTCATACCACACGGGCACGAACTGGAGCAAGGACAGAAACACCCACGAGCGGAGCATGACGACCGCGATCACCCGTGCCAGGTCGCTCCAATGCGCCGCTGGCTGAGCCGAGCTTGCCTGCTGGTGGCTCCGCTTCCGGTGCCGGTCGACGTCGACCATGGACCGGTAGAGCACCAAGGCCGCCACCAGCCCGGGCAGCAAGAACAAGGCGGTGCCATGCACCCCCATCATGGCGAGAACGCCAACCGTTATGAGCGGGCCGAGCGCATAGCCGGTCGTTCCCCCGACGGTAAACAGTGAAGCCGCGGTGTTGCGCTGTCGCTCGCTGGCAAGAGCGACAGCACCAGTGACGGCGATTGGGTGAAACGCCGCCGAGCCGAGTCCTGCCAGAGCAGCTACGGCGATGAAGCTCAGATAGCTTGGAGCGAACCCCCACAGCGCAACAAAGGCAGCCATCCAGATCAGAGCCGCGGGAGCAAACCAGCGTCGTGCGGTGCGGTCAATGATCCCGCCAAAAACCGGTTGCGCCAGCGAGCCCGCTGCCGTGAAGACCAGGGTAATCAAGCCCACTTGGGCGTTATCGAGATGGAAGCGCTGCTTCGCAAGTGGATAGAGGATTGGAAGCGAGCCGGCCATCATATCGTTCGTAAAGTGACCGACCATGAGCGCCAGGAGCGCTCGATTCCGCAGGAGTGACGGCACACGCGCCATCAGCGACAGACCTCATGAGCGTAGAACGCAAGTGCGTCCAAGCGATCGCGGTCGAGACCGCAGAGCACCCCGGGCGAGTCAAAACCGTGCACAATCAACCGGCGGCGCGGCGGCACCGATACCACCAGCCCGCGTATACTTTGCATAAGGGCCATGCATCGGTCAGCACGTCGCGTTACCAGCGTACAGGGCGATCATGCTGTGCCCGCTGTATTGTCGTTCATTTGTGATGATGAAGATGGGAGTTGATCAGCGATGCAGGAAGATCTGGTGAAGCAATTGCAGGGAATGCGCCAGCGCCTCGATCAGCTCGGGGTGCGTCTTTGACTTCGCAAGCGATCTCCGCGAAATAGAAGAACTTGAGCGGCAGAGCGGTGAGCCTGGGTTTTGGGAGGACATGACTCGGGCTCAAGGGGTTATGCGGCGCCTTGGCGAGCTCAAGAACCGTGTTGAAACATGGCAATCGCTGAAAGCATCTACTGAGGATCTCATTGCACTCGCCGAGCTCGCCGGCGAAGATGACGCGCTCCTGGCAGATATCACCCAAGAAGCCGGCAGGCTTTCCCGGCAGTTGGACGATCTCGAGCTCCGGCTCGCCCTCAACGGGCCGTATGACGATAAGAACGCGATTCTGGTCGTCCACTCAAGCGAGGGCGGGGTAGACGCACAAGATTTCGCTGCGATGCTGGCGCGCATGTATCTGCGATGGGCAGAGCGCCGCGGCTTCAAAGCCGAGCTCATGGATGAAACCGAGGGCGAGGAAGCCGGCATCAAGAACGCAACGATCGAGATTCGCGGTCCTTACGCCTACGGCTACGTGAAATCGGAAGCGGGATCGCACCGGCTGGTCCGCCTGTCGCCGTTCGATGCGAACCACCGCCGGCACACCGCGTTCGCGCTCGTCGAGGTGCTTCCTGAGATCGAGACGGATACGGAAATTGACCTCGATCCCGACGATGTCCGGGTCGATACCTACCGGTCTTCAGGAGCGGGCGGGCAGCACGTGAACAAAACGAGCTCGGCTGTCCGGCTGACACACATTCCCACGGGCATCGTCGTAACCTGCCAGAATGAGCGCAGCCAGATTCAGAACCGGGAAACAGCCTGGAAAATCCTGCGCGCCCGGTTGCTGGAGCGCAAGCTCAAGGAGGAAGCCGAGCATCTTGCCCGGCTGAAGGGCGAGCACACGGGCGCAGGGTTTGGAGGGAACCGCATCCGGTCCTACGTGCTCCACCCATATACCCTTGTCACCGATCACCGGACGGACACCAGCGTTGGCGACGCGCAGGCGGTGCTCGCGGGCGATATCGATCCGTTCATCAATGCCTACTTGCATCAACAGCTCGGCGCCAAGAACGGGGCGGCGGTATGAGCGGCACTGTGCGCCATGCCGCCCGCCTTCTCGTTCTCGGCGTCACTGCGCTCTGTCTACCCCTCCTAGCTTGGCCCATCACCCCCACGGGAATACGGGCCGCTGAGGCAATCACCATCACCAAGAATGAGGCTGTCGCCCAATTTCCCGATGGCATCACCTTCAGCCTGAAGGCTGAAGGGCGGCGACCAATCACTCGGGTAGAGCTTCTCTATCGTATCTCGGACGATCCGACGCTCAACCTGCTCGTTCCCTCGTTCCCTGCGGGGAAGCACGTTGCCATTCAACACCTCCTCGATTTGCAGATTTATTACCTCCCCGCAGGTCTTGACCTCACGTACCACTGGCGACTCGAAGATGACCGCGGCAACGTTGTTGAAACGGAACCCCTGACGCTTCTTTGGGAGGACACGCGCTTTGACTGGCAATCCTTGTCATCGGCGGATGTGACGGTTTATGCCTACACTGGAAACGAGGCGTTCAACCGGCTCATCCTTGACGCGGCCCAATCCGCAGTGGACCGTCTCAAGGAGGAATACGGCCTCAGCCAGGTCACCCCGATTCGCATCTGGGTCTACAACTCGCGAGACGATTTCAACGCCACCAAGCAGGCGAATGAGAAACATTGGGCGGTCGGCACGTCCTACTCGGGCTATCACCTAATCCTGGCAACGATCCCTGAGGGGAGCAAGCACGAGATTGGCCGGGTTATCCCGCATGAAATCAGTCACCAGCTCCTCTATCAGGCAACGAAGAACCCGTTCAACGCACCGCCGCTTTGGCTCGATGAGGGCTTAGCCGTGCGCGCCCAGACGGTCGGGAACGAGGACGATTTCGACCAGGTCAAGGACGCAGCAGCCAAGGGGCAGCTTTACTCCGTCAGGGCACTCATCTCCGAATTTCCAACGACCGGTCCCTACCATCTGGCCTACGCCGAGAGTTACAGCATCGTCACCTTTGTGATCGAGCATTTCGGCATCGACAAGCTGCGCGAGCTGATCGCGGTCTATCGCGAAGGGGTCTCACACGACGAGGCGCTGCGGCGCACACTTGGGGTGAACACAGACGGCCTCGATCAGCTATGGAAGGCCAGCCTCAATTACCAGGGCGATCACCCAGACGGCGTCGGCGGCACCGTCGGTGACCACCAGCCAGCAGCCGGAGTGGGCGCTGCTGTGGTTACGGCAGTCATGCTCCTTGCCGTGTTCATGCATCTCCTCTGGCGGTTCGGTCGTCACAAGCGGAACCGGAACCTCCGCGCTTCGGTCATGTAAGTGCACCGCGGCCGCGGTCCTGAGGCTTGCCAGTCGTGCTAGACTCGCCCCCGTACGGACCAGTCTGTCTGGTCCCTGGCTTGAGTTCTCACGTATAGGGAGCGCCATGGAGACAACATTCCGCCGGGCACGCATCCTCGATCCGGCGGCCATCGAGCGCAAGCTCGCGCTGAACACCTATAACGTTGACCGGACCCGGGCTCACATCCGCATCATCGACCGCGATGTCTGCCTCCGGTGCGCCCGGCAACAGTGCATTAATTGCTGCCCGGCGAATTGCTACACGCCGCAAGACGATGGGCGCGTCCTCTTCTCCTACGAGGGATGCGTCGAGTGTGGCACCTGCCGAATCGTCTGCTACGAGTTCCAGAACATCGAATGGACCTATCCGCGCGGCGGCTATGGCATTCAGTATCGCCATGGCTAGGGCAGCGGCCGGCTGCCGATCGCCGTGGGTTGGGCACTCGGCGCGACAGCGGCCGACACGTGGCATGCAATCTATGAGGCGGGATCACGATGTATTGGACGAAGAAACACGTACTCGTGTGCACCGCGTCCCATTGCTCCCAAAAGGGAGCGAACGACGTAGCTGGCCGGCTTCGCCTGGAGATCGTCCGGCGCAAGCTCGATGCTGAGATTTTGGTCAACACCTGCGGCACGATCGACTTGTGCGACATCGGTCCCAATGTCGTGGTCTACCCCGACGGTATCATCTACCGGGGCGTGACAGTTAAGGATTTGCCCGAGATTATCGAACACCTCAAAGGAGGGCCGGTTGTTGAGCGCCTCGTGCTCGGGCCGCACACTCCCGATGAAGAGGCTCGCCGGGCATTTTACCGAGCAGCGGTAACACCAGAGCCGGCCCGGCCAGCATCGGCCTTCCGTACTCTGGCCTCGGAGCATGGATTCGACGAAGCCTGGATCGCCGAGCAGCAGCGCCGCGGATTCATTGCCCGCAAACCCAACCCAGAAGGCGGTGAAGATCTGATCGTGGTGACAAGCAAAGCCCGGACGCGCTACGGCGTGTAACCGCACGGAACACGGCGGACGAGACATGGCCGGCTCAGTTGATCATTTCGACCAGAGGACCATCGGCACCGAGGACGCAGAGGGCGCGGCTCGCCGGGCTGTCAAGCGCGAGCTCGACCTTCGCGTCATTCGCGTTGGCCCCTCGTTCGCGATTCGCTTCGCCATCGCTGCCGTGCTCGTCCTCGGCTCGGTCATGGTTGACCGCCCAGCCTTCGCCTGGGGCGTCCTCGTCCTGTTCGCTGTCCTGGCAGTACCCCTGGGGCGCGCGCGCTCCTTTCTCTTTTCGTTCGTACCGTATGCCACAGTTTGGTTTACCTTCACTGCGCTCCGCGCTCTGGCGGATGAAACAATTCTGGCTCAGACGCTGAGTACGCGCGTCCCTGAATTCGAGCGCTGGCTCTTTGGCGGTCAGCTCCCCACTATCCGCCTCCAGGACCGCTTCTTCGGCCAGTACAGCCCGCCGTACCACCTTCATTGGTACGACTATTTTTTCACCGGCATCCACTGGTCGTATTTTATCCTGCCTCACATCGCCGCCGTGCTGATCTGGCATCGTGATCCACGCCTGTTCCGGCATTTCCTCGGGGCCATGACGATCTTGCTGGCCGTCGGCTTAGCCATCTATTTCGTCATCCCGAGCCGGCCCCCGTGGAACGCCCCCGAGCAACTGGACAGCCCGTCGGCGCCGAATGCCTACCGGATCATGACGCTCGTTGGGGAGGAACTCGGGGGCGGCATCTACCGCGCGAGTTACCGGGTGATCGGCGAATCGAATCCCTGGGCGGCGATGCCTTCTATCCACATGGCGTTCACCTTTTTGCTCGTTTTCCCTGCTTTTTACTTTGGCAAGCGCTGGGGATACCTAGCCCTGGCCTATTCGGCGCTCATGGGGTACTCCCTCGTGTATCTCGGTGAACATTATGTCATTGACATCGTTGTCGGCATGCTGATCACAGCGTATGGCTGGTTCGCAGCGCGCACCTGGCTGCACCGCATCTCACCGGTCATTTTGCCCTTTATGCCAGGCTGGGCAGGGAGGCAGGCGGCCGCAAGCCCGGGAGGAGCGGTGTCCTCATCATCATGACCCGAGCGTCCACGCCGCTCTGCTCCTTGCCGTGCCGGGCACCCGTTTGGGATTAAATCGGCGCACATCAGCACGTGGCCGATGTCATTAGTTCTTGTGACGCCTTCGCGGGTCTTGAGGCCCGATCAACCATCACGAGTCTTCGCTACCGTGAGCTAACCACCATAGAGCCCAGCGCCCGCATGCGCCCATTCCGTTTCGACAATGCGGCGCGCTGGCGCTTCCGCCGTCCCGAGCTGCAGTGGATACCCGCGCGCTCGCCACGCTTCTGTCCCTCCCACCACTGTCGCCACCTGATCAAACCCAACCTGACGGAGAAACTGGCTCGCCCGCAAGGAGCGATAACCCGCGTGGCAGATCACCAAGAGCGGCTGATCCCGATCAAACTCGTTGAGACGGCTCGCGAGGTCAGCCTGCGGGACATTGACGGCCCCAGGGACGTGGCCGGCGACAAACTCTTCTGGCTCGCGCACATCCACGAGCGTTACGTCCGGCAAGGCGTCGCGCAAGTCGTCCACTGTTGTCTCGCGGACCTCACCAAGCGTCGTCAGCATGGCCCAATCGGCGTCAACGAGGCCACGGTTCGTCGCCTCGATGGCGGTCATGTTGAGGGGGCGCGCCGGGATGCCATCCGTCAACTGGCGAACGAACTCCTCGCGCCGCAAGCGGACAAGAGGGTTGAACAACCGCTCGAACCCGATGGTGGTGCTCGGCCGCCCGCACATCCCTTTGCCGCACGGCCCTTCGAAATGGCCAGGAAAGACCGCCACCCAGTCCGGAAGGCGCAAGAGCCGTCCTACGCTGTCGTACTGCGCTTCGGCGTCGCCGCCACCAAAATCCGGACGCCCGACGTCACCCACAAGGAGTGAATCACCCGTCAGCACCATCGAGGGTTCCGGGCTCCGCTCGGGATTCACGATCAGAATCGAGATCAGTTCTGGGCGGTGGCCCGGCGTATGCACGATTCGCAGGCGGAGCTGGCCGAGCGGAAGCTCCTCGTTGTCCTTCAGCGGGCGGAATGGGTAGACAACCTGGGCTGCTTCGTTGAGACACACCTCGGCCCCATAGGATGCCGCCAGCTTTCGCGCTCCCGAGACGTGATCCGCGTGCACATGCGTGTCGATCACGTATCGCAGCACGAAAGCCCGCTCAGTGAGCAGGTGCTGGTAGGGTTCAATCTGAATCGCTGGATCCACGACCGCCGCTTCGTGGGTCTTCCGCGAGGCGATCAGGTACGAGGCACAGCCGCAGCGCTCGTCGAGGAATTGCTTGAAGTACATGATCCGTTGCCTCCCCGCGTCCGACGCCGCTTCGTCAGCGCGCCAGTCATCACTGCCGCAACGACGGCCGGGATCCTTCTGGACCTCGCGCCAGTCTCTTGAGTCAATCCGTGTTTATATCCTATCACGACCGCCGGTCGAGCCATCCGTCGAAGGCGTGTGGCGGGCACACTGGGAAGGGATTTCAGCAGCGGCGGCATCCCCGAGCAAACGAAGCGACGCTCACGGGGATGATCCGCGAGCGTCGCTGGCGAGACCGCAATGGGCGTCGTTCAAGCATCCTACGGTTGTTCGTCATCGAGGTTTTCAACACGGGCGACCGCCGGGTCCCGTCCGGCGGCCACATCCTGCGGCGCGATTGCGGGTTGGGACTCCGACTGCATCCCGCCGACCGTTCCCTCATCGATGCGCCCATCACCAAGCCCTGGATCCACTGGCTGGGTGCGCGGCATGGAGCACCATGTATTTTTCTTGGTGTTGATGCACTCCGTCCCGCCATACTTGCCACCATGGCATTTCGTGCGGGTGCCGCCGCCATCCTTGCACAGAACGATCTGTGCCTGGGTGTGGCCTTTGAAGGAAACACCATTTGCCTTCGCAAGAAGTGCCTTTCACGGAGCCAGCAGCGGGTCAATGCGCGGTCGCCCAGCCAGCGGCCTCACAAACGGCGCTGGCGCTGGCCGCGCCAGATTGCGCGGCGCAAGACGCGGTACCATCTGCCTGGGCACGACGGTAGGCGGAAAGGAGCCAGTCATGTGCGGTCGGTATGTGCTACGGACACCGGAAGAACTCTCGGAGCGATTCCGCCTCCGCCAAATGAGCCTGCCGGTCCATCCGGTCTACAATGCGGCGCCTTCGACGCTGCTTCCGGTGATCGTGGAAACCGCCGAGGGAGAGCGAGAAGCGCGCTTGATGCGCTGGGGTCTCATCCCCCGCTGGGCGAAGCCAGGCGAGCGATCGGTCACACCGATCAACGCGCGGGCAGAGACGCTGCTGGAGCGCCCGATGTTCCGGAACTTGGTCGCCCGGCGCCGCTGCCTGGTGCCGGCCAATGGCTTCTACGAGTGGCAGCAGCGCGATGGCCGCAAGCAACCCTATTTCGTGACGCTGAAAGACGAGGCGCTGTTCGCCATGGCGGGTCTTTATGACGAGTTCGTTGATCCGTCGGGCGAGCCAGTCGCGTCGTACACCATTATCACGACGGCGCCAAACCGCCTCGTTGCCACCCTTCACGACCGGATGCCAGCCATCTTGTCACCCGCCGACGAAGATGAGTGGCTCAGCCCGGACATCACTGACAGGCATCAGGTTGAGCGGCTCCTGCAACCCTTCCCGGCGGAGCGGATGGTCATGTGGCCGGTGAGTCCAGCGGTCAACAACACACGCCATGACGACCCGGCACTGATCAAGCCGATCAACGGCCCGGTCGATGTCTCAAGCCTGGGCTAAAACGTAGCCCAAAAGCGCCGCTCCGGTTCAAGCTGGCAGGACATTCTTACCGGATCGGCTCGTCGCTTCACGAAACCGGCACTCGGTGCACCTCTGCGCCGCTGGAGAAGGCCCCCTCCGGCGCAAGGGGATTCGAGGACAGCAAACGACGCAATTGCTCCGCCGGCATCGGCGCGGCGTAAAAATAGCCCTGGCCACGATCAACGTGGCAGGCCTTGAGCCAGCGCAACTGGTCGGCCGTTTCGATGCCCTTGGCCGTCACGTGCATGCCAAGCTCGTGCGCCAGCCAGGCGATGGATTTGACGATGGCGACGTTGACGCGCTCGCTCTCCGCAGCAGAGATCATCTGCCGGTCGATTTTCGCTCCATCGAACGGCATAGCCCGCAAGCAATCGAATCCGCTATGGCCGGTGCCGAAGTCGTCAATCACAATCCGGATGCCCGCCAGCCGCAACTGAATCAGGTTGTGCTGAACCAGCTCGGTGTGCAAGACATCGAGATCGCCAGTCAGCTCAAGCTCCAGGAACTCGGGGCTCAACCCGGTGTCATCAAGAATGGCCAGGACGTTCTCAACTAGTCCAGGATGCTCCAAATGCCGCGCAGATACATTAACGGCGACAGCGATCCCCGTCATGGCAGCGCCATCCTGCCACTGCTTGGCTTCCCGGCAAGCCTCGCGCAGGACCCACTCTCCGAGCGGCACCGCCGATCCAGCCGCCTCGGCAACGTGAACGAAGTGAGACGCCGGCAATAGGCCAAGCTTCGGATGCTGCCACCGGACGAGTGCTTCCACTGCCTCAATGCGCATTCCGTCCAAGTCATACACCGGCTGATAGTGCAAGCAAAGCTGGTTGCGCTCGATCGCCCACCGGATATCCGTCTCCTGCCTGAGCCGCGCCCGGACTTTCGCAGCCATCCGCGGCTCGTAGATGGCAAATGTCCGCCGGCCCGAGCCTTTTGCTTCGTAGAGGGCGATATCAGCATTGCGCAGCAGCTCACGCGGGCTGAGGCGTCCGTTCCACCCCTGCGCGACTCCGACGCTCGCGCCAACGCGAATCTCCTGGTTTCCGACGAGATACGGCTCCTGAACCACATCAATGAGCCGCCGGGCCACTGCAGCGACGGCATCGACATCCTCGACGTGCTGGAGCACGACCGCGAACTCATCGCCGCCCAGCCGCGCTACGGTATCTTCACCGCGAACCACCCGCGTCAATCGCTGAGCGACGTTGACCAGGAGCTTGTCACCCATGTCGTGACCGAGCGTGTCATTGACCAGCTTGAAGCCATCGAGATCGAGGAAGAGCACGGCGATCCCGCTCGACTGCTGGGCACTGCGGGCGACGGCTGCCTCCAATCGCTCCATGAAATACGCCCGGTTCGCCAAGCCGGTGAGCGGGTCATGAAGGGCGAGATGCCGGTAGCGCTCCTGGCTCTCACGCAACGCCTCTTCGGCTCGAAATCGATCGGTGACATCGGCAAGCGTGCCAAGCAATCCAGCGGTGCCTCCCTCAGCGTCCAGACGGGCACGCGCGCGGACTTCACAGATGCGATACTCGCCTGTTGACGTCACGAACCGCCGCTGCCGCCGGCACTCGGCACGGTCATCCGCAAGCAGCGTGCACATGCTCTGGAAGCTATCTTCACGGTCATCAGGGTGAACGAAGTCGAGGAAGCTTTTGCCCAGGCAATCCTCGACAGCGAAACCGGTCAGCTCTGTCCACGCCGGATTGAGGAACGTCCAACGCCCATCGCGATCAATTTGGAAGATGACCTCCTGCACACTTTCGACGACGCTGCGGTAGCGCTCCTCACTCTCCCGCGCCTCCCGGTACAGCCTGGCGCGCTGGATTGCCGTGTCCACGTGCTCAGCCAGGGCTGTCATCAACCGGAGATCGTCTTCCGTCAGCGTGCCGGGCTCGGTGCTTTCGAGATTCAACACGCCAACGATCCGCCCCGCATCATGAAGCGGCACGCAGACTTCCGACACCACGCCATCGAATGCAGCAAGGAAGGCTGGATCATCTGGCCCATGGGGCAGAAACACGGGCTGGCCCGTTCGCACCACGCGCCCAATCACGCCCGCATCGAGCGGAATCCGCTCAATGACTTGGGGATACCCCACTTGGTGCCGGAGCACCAGCTCCCCTTGCTCGAGCATGTAGACGCTGACCAGGCTGTAACCAAACGCTTGGGCCACCGCTTCGACGACGGTCCGGATGACGGTAGGAACATCCATCTCGCGCGCAATCGCGGTCCGCACATCGTGCAGCAACTGGAGCTCGCGCGCCCGCCGCTCGGCGGCCTCGCGGAACTCCCGGTGCAGCCGCTCGCTTTCCTGGAGCGCCTCCGCCGTCGCCCGTTGCTCCGTGATGTCAAAGATGACGCCCTGCCAGTAGAGTGGCCGGTCCTGGGCGTCGCGGACTAGAACCGCCTCGTCGCGTACCCAAATGTATGTGCCATCAGGTTTTCGCTGGCGGTACTCCAGGCGATAGGGCAACTGATCCTGGTAGATCGCTGCTTCTTGGGCCGCGATGCGCTCGACATCGTCCGGATGCATGATGTCCCACCAGAAGCGTGGATCCTCCAGCGACCGGTTCACCGGATAGCCGAGGATCTGTTCCATCTGGGGGCTGATGTAGAGGATGCGATGGTCTCCGTCCGCCTGCATCAAGTAGGTTACCGCCGGAATCTGCTCGATCAGTGTGCGGAAACGGAGGTCGGTCTCCTCAAGTTCTTTCTCCACGCGCAAGCGATCAGTAATATCACGGGCATTGAGGACGACGCCTTGCAGATCTGGATCATCCAAGAGATTGGTAGCGATCACCTCGAACGTGCGCAGCGAGCCATCGGCGGCCCGCGAGGCGATCTCCGCTCTCACTGGCTGGCGCGGGTGGGCCAGCGCGTCGGCAAACAGCAGGTTGAGGCACTCCTGATCCTCACGCGGGCGGATTGGGTCGCTGAGGAGATTGACACCAATCATGGACTCGGCCGGATAGCCGAGCACGCGCTCAACCGAGGGACTGATCCAGACCCGCACCCCTTCTCGATTGACAACGGAGATCACATCGGAGGCGTTTTGCACGAGCGAGCGGAACCGGGCCTCGCTGCGACGAAGCGCCTCGGCCGCCTCCGCTCGCTCGGCCAGCACCGCGGCCTGCCGCTCAGCGAGCGCGATTCGCGCTTCCAGCCACTCAAGCCGGAACGGTTTCGTCAAGTAATCGTTTGCGCCAGCCGCGACCACGGCATCAACATCGTCAGGATCGGCATGACCCGTCAACACGAGGATGACGCTCGCCTCTCCCCCCGGCCGCGACCGGAGCCGGCGGCACAGCTCCAGGCCATCAATGCCTGGCAACCCCCAATCAAGCACGGCGATGGGAAAGATCTCGCTATCTGTCCTGGCAAGCGCCCCTTCCGCGTCGCTGAACGTCATGACATCGTGACCGCGCCTCAGCAGCAGATCCGCCACAATTTCGCGGATTCCAGCGTTGTCTTCAACGACGAGCGCTCGCACCATCCGCCCCACCAGTCATCTTCACGCTTTCACAGCCAGCCGTGACTGTGCGATGTCCCTTCACCGCAGCTAGTATGCAAGGGGCAAGACTGTGCGTAAGTCACTCGTTAGTCCCAAACCAAGCGAGTGCCACTCTACCCATGGAATCAAGAAACAAGGAGGACCTGCATGTTCCAGGATCGCGGAAATCTGATCGGCCTTCTCTTGCTGGGATTGTGCGCGGTTGTCGCGGGCGCCCTAATCTGGCAGATTGCCACTGGCAACCGCCTACAGTACACCGGCCCAACCTGGCTCATCTGGGTGCTTGCGATCATCATTGTTGGCGGCAGTCTCTACGGCCTCGTTCGCGGTGGAAGCGGCAGACGATGGCCCAATCCCCAAGCGGGGCAGCCATCATGGTGGAGCCGATTGTTTGGCCGGAAGAATGATGAGCATCAGCGCTAAATGGCGTTTCCAATGGGGCGCCCTACGTCCGGTCTCATGACTCGTGCTGCGGACCTCCGCTTCGCTCAGGATCTCCCAGCCGCGTTGGGAGCGGGACGTGCGACCGTTCTGAATCGTGCTCGGGAACCAGGCACTGGCGCTGGCCCCGAATGTGCCACCATTGACCACGCGAAGCCAGGACCGGCGCTGCCTGGCAAGCGCAGCATCGTGACCACGGCAAGTTCTGACGATAGGCCGGTCCACAGGTGAAAAGAAGCAGGGAAACAGAGGCATGACCATATCATCAAGCAGTCCAGGCAACCGCATATTCGAAGCGATTCAGGCCCGGATTACGCGCCGGGGGGTGCTGGCCGGCATCGGCACCGCCGGAGTCGCCGCCTTCCTCCGAGGCGTCGCGCCGGCCGCTCCGCAGTCAAGCGATGTGGCCCAGATCCTGGCTCCCCTTGCCACGCTTGAAGCCTTTCTGACCACCTTTCTCGGCGCTGCGCGGGAGCGATCCGAGCGCCTTCGGTTCAGTGACAATCAGTCGCGCTTGCTCCGGGCCGCACAATGCGAAGACGAGGCGCATTACCACAATCTCATCGCCGTGGGCGCGAAAGCGGCGACCACCCGATTCTCCCTCAGCGGTAGCCATTACCGGGATCGAGAAGCGTTTTTCCTGAGTTTCGAGTCCGTGAAGCAGATCGCCGTCGGAGCGTACATGGCAGCGGCCCGCGAGCTAGCGGCTGCCGGTGATCTTCGCCTCGTCGAGATCGCCTACCAAATCGGCGCCGTGGAAGCGCAGCATCTTGCGCTTGGCCGGTTTTTTGCCGGGAACCGGCTGCCGGCAGACCGGGCGTTTGCCCGCTGGCAATTCCGGTCAACAGCAGAGGTCGTAGCCACGCTCACTGAGGCCGGCTTTATTGGTGGCCGGGGCGGCAAATTCGACTTTCCAGGTCCAGTCAGCCGCAACTGCCGCGGCATCTTTGGGCTGGTCGCCGAGACGACCGAAGATCAACCCCCGGCGACCCCACGCGCCGCCGAGGCAACCCCGATTGCCCCAGCCGGGGCGACACCGGGCGCATGGTCACCCTATCCCCTTGATGATCAGGCTTGAGCATCTGGGAAGCCAGCGTGGCACGTCGCGACACCTCGCGCTCATCGCGTCCTGATCATGAGGAGGGATGCATGATCCATGACTGCTAGGCCGTTGTGCCAGGGTGCAACCGCCTCTACACTCTGCATAGCAATCAACAGGCGGGTTCCCCGACCACGCACGTCCCGCGCCAGCCGGCGCCAGCGCGACCGGCGCCATCTCCGCCGGGTACTGCCAGGCGGGCGGCAGGGGAATGGCCGTGCCTGGAGTTGTTGGCCCTGGGAGTGACGATGCAGGACGCGAGTGACAGCGACTTGGGCGGCGAAGAGCGGCAGCCATCTGGCACATTTGACGACGAGCAAGACTATCCCGTTGACCGAGTCCGGCGGCGGCTGGCTGGGTCGCTTGGTGGCCGGCCGCTGATGGTCTATCTGGTCCTCTTCGCCGGAGCAGCGGTTCTGCTGATCCTGCTCGTCATCGTGTGGATTTCCGCTACGGGGGGCGACGGCGAGCAACGCCCAACCTGCTTCAACATCCCCGTGGACGAAGCGGAAGCCGCCGTGCTGGCCGGGGAGGTGACGCGCGCCGAGGTGACGCTGGATCAAGACCAGCCACTGCAAGGATTGACAAAGATTGTCCTCTATTTCCGCGATGGCCAGTGCCGGGAGCTGCCCGAAGGCGCGGATTACCGTGGCGACCTGTACCGCATTCTTGGCGTGATATCTATCTACAACCAAGCGTCTGAGCGGCCGATCCGTGTGCGTTATGTCCGGCAACCCGTTCCCCGAGAATTGCTGGCAACGTCGACGCCCACCCCGACGGTCACCCCGACGCCATCGCCGACGCCGACCCCGTCGCCAACACCGACGATCACCCCAACCGAGTCTCCAGCGAGTCCGGCGGCGGTAGAGGAGCCAACTGCGACGGCGACCCCCACGCCGGCGCCGGTTCCTACACGCACCCCGATCCCCCCGCCACCAGCGGCGGCCTCTCCACCAGCCGTTTGAATCCCCAGTCTGCTTTTGAGCTGAGTGGAAATCACGGGTAGCCGGCAGCCATCAGCCGGCAGCCATCAGCCGTCAGCCATCCAGCCGGCAGCCATCCAGCCGTCAGCGATCAGCCATCAGGTACCACGCCTGATCGCTGACGGCGAATCGCTCATCGCGGCTTGCAACCCCCACCCTGCCTCACAGCGGAGCACAACGCAGGGGAGCCCTGGGCTCACCACCGGTTGGCGCGAAG
>FWPU01006593.1_pt1 | contig 22949 bp, 21 predicted proteins | sample 2228361 | NCBI WGS metagenome assembly FWPU01 (sample SAMEA103939777, study PRJEB20133) | metagenome
GCGATTACTAGTAATACAGGTGCACCATTGGTCTCCTGTTCTCCCTTGATATACTCAAAACGTCTACCTGTTATTAGAATGTCAATTGTCCGTTCTAAAGAGACCTTTGATTCAATATAGTTCAGTCTTCTCTCCAGTTCCTGCCTTGGTGTTGCACGGCCAAAGAGTAGAATGGTCCGGTCAACTGCTATCTGTCCAATGAATCTCTGCGTCTCCTTATCCCGGACTACTATCACACGCCATGGCTGTTGGTTCTCAGCACTTGGTGCGAATGTGCCCGCCTCAATGACGCGATAGATCAGCTCATCAGGAACATCACGTGCTGTGTCGTAGTCCCGTATAGCACGCCGTTCCTTTATTGTCCGTATCGTCTCGTTGTCACGCTGCAATGTGACCATTCTCCAACATTGGTCAGGCTGTTGCAAGAATACCGGACTTAAGTAGATAGCTGATAGTACAACTCAGGACACTGACCATTTGACAAGTGTCACTGAGTATCTAGTAGTCTTCATACGCGACCAAATAAGATGCAATTGACATCTTGATCAAAAGAGAGGATGTGGTGCGGAACGCGTTCCGTTTCGCAAGACCCTTAACTCTTACTAGAGAGTCGCATGGTGATCTCGGCAACTCGTTTGCCATAGTCGTATGCAATCGCTCTCTCGTCTGCATTTGGCTGTCTTGAACCATCAATTCCTGCCAATGTACTTGGTCCATAGGGTGTGCCGCCCTCAAGTGTAGTGTTGATCCCTGGTGAAGTATATCCTGCAGGCACAAGTATCATCCCATGGTGCATGAGTGGTATCATCATAGTAAGCAGCGTGACCTCCTGTCCTCCGTGTGGCGTTCCAGTACTCGTGAAGAATCCTGCCACCTTGTTGACCAGTTTGCTCTGAATCCACAGACCACCCGTCTGGTCAATGAAGTTCTTCAACTGCGCACTCATGACACCATATCTTGTTGGACTGCCAAAGATGATGGCGTCATATTCAGCCAGTTCCTCCACTGTTGCCACAGGTATGTCCTTCTGTATCTCGGCTCCGTGTCTGAGACCGGGGTTATTCTCAATGATCTCCTTGGGGATCAGCTCCGGTACTCGTTTGAGATGTACTTCAGCCCCTGTATCTCTCGCACCAGCAACTATCTCCTTTGCCAGTTCAAGAGTGTGTCCATATGAACTATAGTACAGAACTAATATTTTCATAGATTAACTATAGTTAATGAAACTTATGAATGTTTGTAAAGGTACACGAGTCGAATCACTGCACACTACGACTTGTTGCTATTTGATTCTCGGTAGAAGTCCAACAAAAAGTACGGTGCGGGCCCCAAAATATCAGGATATCTGGAGCCCTCTGAGAATGGAACTACGAACATGACTATAGTTGTCCTAGATAAGGGGCGCATCACGTCCGGCGTACGTGACATGGAAGCCTGTGTCGAGACCTGCTGCCTCCTTTAGAATGGCACTACCTGCCACGACACGCTGGACTTGGTTAGTGCCCTCATAGATCTGAAGCAGTTTTGCATCTCTCATCAGCTTCTCTGCAGGATACTCCTGTAGGTATCCATAGCCACCCATTATCTGTACGGCATCAATTGCATTTCGCATTGCTGCATCGGATGCAAAGAACTTTGCAAATGCGGAGATCTTTGAGACTGGTTGATGTCTATCTGCAACCCATGCTGCGTATCTGGTGAGCCAGCGTGCAGCCTCTGCGCGTGCACCCATGTCTGCCAATGTGAAGCTTATTCCCTGAAATGCACCAATGGGTTGACCAAACTGCTGGCGTACATTTGCAAACCTTGAAGCCTCATCTACTGCTCTCTGAGCGACTCCTGTTGCTATTGCTGCAATACCTGCTCTGGTCCTGTCGAGTGTCTGCATAGCGATCTTAAAACCATCGCCCTCTTTTCCAACAAGGCAGTCTGCAGGTACGCTTACGTCCTCGAATATGACCTCACTCTGAACTGAGTTCAGCTGACCCACCTTGTTTTCAATGTGTCCGATCTTTACGCCATCCGTCTTCGGTACCATGAATACAGAGAGGCCCTTGTGTTTTAATTCGGGTTGTGTGGAGGCGAAGACTGTGAAGAGGGATGCCACTGGTCCATTAGTGATGAAACATTTGACTCCGTTGATGATATACTCGTCACCCTTGCGTACAGCACGTGTTGCTACAGAGGCCGCATCCGACCCAGCCTTGCGTTCAGTGAGACAGAATGCTCCGAACTTGACCTCCTTACCTGTGATAAGGGGCTGGACGTATTTCTTTAGTTGCTCAGTCGTAGCTGCAATCACTAGTGGTGCAAATGCAAGGTTGTTACACATGATTGTGGTTGCCAGCCCAGCACAACCGTATCCTGTCGCCTCTGAGACTAGAGTCTCAGCTAATAGACTGAGTCCTTTTCCTCCAGCCTCCTGCGGAATATGGAGGTTCATTAGACCTGCTTCGTATGCCTTCTGAACGATCTCCATAGGAAACTCGTTGTGCTTCTCTAACTCCTGAGCTCTAGGAGTGATGTTCTCGTATGTGAACTTCTTAGCAAGTTCCCACAGCTGTTGTTCCTGCGTACTAAGTGCAAAGTCCATATCTCATCAGTTATAGTCGGCGATTTTGCCTGACTTAAATCCGTTTGCTTCTTTCAATCCACACAATGGAATCTGTTTCTGTGACAAAACTTCAGTCCACTATCAGAAACGCTCACTACATTGACAGTTGAGTCAAATTTCTATTTAGGTTGCCTGTTAATGACTGAGCGGACTCGTTGTATCGTATCCGTTTATAGAGCACGTAGGGTCACATGACTGGAGAACAACACCGATACCTCCTCCGCCACCCTTTGTGAGATCTTATTCATCATGTCACGTCGTCCAAGCGGATCAAGATTGCCTCCTCTTGTTATAACGACGTGAATGTCATAAGTAACAACCTCTCCTAATTCGCATGAACCGATTCTCAACACTAAACTCCACACTCTGAAAAATCGTGTTAATTGTCACAACTTAATATTTTCATAGTATGTATATTTTATGAAATCGGGTATAACATTCATGCATGACGTTTCTGTCCAGATAGGGGCGTTGAATATGCTGTGTATAGAGGACTGATATCACCTCCGTGACCTCTGAGATAATTGTTCAGAAACAAACGCCATAATCCTTATCTTGTCAAAGAGATGGCCGGTTATCAGGGTCAATAAGACTGAGTTGGGTTGAAAAAAGAAAGGAGAAGTAACATGCCTCTCAAGAATACAACCATTGTGAGTGGAGCCCAGACCAAGTTTGGCAAGCTTGAAGGTATGACGCTCAGGGAGATCTTTGCCGAGGCAGTCAATAAGGCGACAGTTGAGGCAGGGATTCCCAAGAAAGAGATTCAGGCTGTATTTGTGGGCTCATTTATTCCAGAGATACTTGTTCATCAGGGACATACTGCACCATTACTCACGGACTATGCCGGTCTTCGTGGTCTGCCAGCGACGCGACACGAGGCTGCCTGTGCATCTGGTGCGACCGCGTTGCGGGCTGGAATAATGGCAATCGAGTCCGTTCTGTATGACACTGTGCTTGTGGCGGCTGCTGAGAAGATGACATCTGTGTCTGTGAATAAGGCAACAGAGGCTCTTGCAGCCGCAGCAGATGACGAGTTCGAGTCAGGAATCGGTCTCACATTCCCTGGTGTGTTTGCAATGGCTGCCGTGGCACATATGCACAGATACGGGACTACTGAGGAGGACATGGCGTTTGTAGCTGTGAAGGCACACAAGAACGCCTCCACAAACCCTTATGCTCAGTTTCAGAGTGAGATCACACTCGAGAAGGCAATGACACCACGTTACATTGCATGGCCACTCAAGCTATATGACTGTTCACCTATCTCTGACGGTGCTGCTGCTCTTGTCCTGATGAGTGCTGAAAAGGCTAAGAAATATACAGACACGCCCGTGCGGATAGTTGGTACTGGACAGGCGTCTGCATCAATGAACCTCTCTAGTAGAGGTGAACTCACCTCTTTTGAGGCATCAGTACTCGCCAGTCGTCAGGCTTATGCGATGGCCAAGTTGACTCCTGCAGATATGGACTTTGCAGTGGTTCATGACTGTTTCACTATTGCAGAGATCATCGCGACCGAGGATATTGGATTCTTCAAGCCAGGCGAGGGTGCCAAGGCAGTCCGAGAGGGTGTCACTGCTCTGGATGGTGCCAAGCCTGTCAACCCTGATGGAGGACTGAAGGCTGTTGGACATCCTGTGGGCGCGACTGGTGTAAAACAGGCGGTTGTGATATACAAGGAACTCATCGGTGAGGCGGGACGAAATCAGGTACCGAAGCATACAACCGCTATTATGCACAACTTTGGTGGGACTGGTGCCACCTGTGTCTGTAACATCATGAGGAGGGCTGATGCATGAGCAAACAACCAACTATTGAAGAGTACAAGAAGAAGATAGCCGAGAACCACTTCCAGGCATACAAGTGTCTAGACTGTGGAAGCGTTATCGCACCACCATTGGGGACCTGCTATTCATGCGGTGGAAACAGACTGGGATGGACTGATGTCAGTGGTAAGGGACGCCTTGTCGCCTTCACAGTGATTCACGTGGCTCCGGATGAGTTTGTTGCTGAGGCACCATATGTTGTCGCTATAGTAGAACTGGAAGAGGGTACTCGTATAACCTGTAGACTGACTGGTGTAGACCCAATGCGACCCACTGAGATAAAGGTCGGTACACCCGTACAGCTCACCTACGAGACAGGCAAGAGCGGAAAGACCTATCTTGCGTTCCGACCCGTCTGAGACGTTCTAAAGACTTTCCATCTGAGTGGCCTGCCAAGCCACAGGCAGGTCCACTCGCTGGATTATTCTGTCCACTACACATTATCAGTGAGTATACTATCATCTGCGTTCCGATGTCTGAACACTCTATTGTTCATACTGTGTTAGACTCTGGCCGTCTATTATTTTTTCGTCGTTCCTAAAGAATCGGGCTATTGTTCATACTGTGTTAGACTCTGGCCTACTATCCCCTCTGTCACATTGTACGTTTGAACAGCTATTGTTCATACTGTGTTAGACTCTGGCTCTGATTCTCTCCATCTATATGTCAGTATGAGATAGAGTATCACAATGACAATCATTAATCCAAGGACTTCCAAAGTACGTGCAATGACACCCGGTGTATCACTTGTGAGTACGATCTCTTCAACCCATGATAGACTGAGTCGGCCCGCCCATGCAATTGCCGTTAGAAAGATAGTCTTACCAAGCAGTTGAGGAACAAACACACGCCAGAATGGATATTTTGACACTCCCAGAGGTACCACGAGGATGTCATCTGGTATAGGTGTCACCGCAAGCACAAACAGAACAAGAGGTGCCAATCTGGGATGTCTCTCAATGACACTTCTGAATGCAGACGTCTGATATCTATCTACAAACTCTCCTCCCAGACGACCAAGAATATATCCTGTCATCTCACCCAGAGTTGCACCCAGTCCTGAGAAGACACCAATCATAAGTGGATCAAACAGGGCGCGCTGAGTTGTCTCGTCTACTAGACCACCCAGTATGTATGGAAGACCTACGTAGGGAAACGGCACAAGGACTGTTGCGTTTCCTAAGAACGACATCAAAAAGGTCCCCAGATATCCCATTGCGATAGAGATGTCACGGAGCCACACATAAATTGCTGGTACGGGGTCTGATGTGGGGTAGATTGTCACATATAGCCAGTATATCGCCAGAATGACTAGCGAGGCTATGAGTAGTAGAGTTGCTCTTCTCATGCCAGCGGTCTCCAGAGTTGCTGTATCCCCTTTCTCACAAGATATGAACCTTCTCAGACAGACAGTCTGAGAGTGGTATACTTAAGAGAAAGACGTGTTACTGACTCATGAGGACTGGTCTTGAAGCGAGGTCTCAAATATGGTCAACACATGATTCAGTCAGACCTCGGTAGCACTGAGATGTGCACTGAGATTGTTCCCAGAGTCGTTCCAGCATCCTGTGATATTGAACAAGAAGTGTTCCGCGCATTTGATAGTCCTGGTGGACTGAGGAATATTATTGGAAAAGTTGAACGCGGAACAACTGTTTCTATCATAGTCGATGACCCCCGCTGCATAACACCAACAGAACTCATGTTGAGTCCAGTGCTATCCTACCTCGAGTCTGCGTCTGTTGATCCCGCGGACGTCACACTTGTTGTTGCAAGATCTTTTCATACAATGCCACCAGCAGATCTGATTGAGGCGCAATATGGACGGTTCAAGGAACGAGGCTATCAGATCAGAGTCCACGACTCCTCTGCTGATGAAAATCTGTCATATATTGGTGATACACCCAGTGCTGGTACACCTGTTGATGCGGACTCGTCAGTCCTACATTCCCAGTTGCGACTGGCATTGTCCTCTGTGCGGCCAAGGTGTATTATAGGGGCAACTGGTGGTAGCATGTCTGTATTACCGGGGATTGTATCTGACCGTACACGCATCCGGAATGCAAGACTGGCTCTACAAGGACCTGTTGCGCCACTCTCTATTGACAGCATGATTGTACGTGACATGAACGAGTGTGCTGAGATGATCGGTCTCTCACTGATATTGAATGCGGTCATGGATGCAGCCAATAATGTGGTCACACTCGTGGCAGGCCCACTTCAACAGACATGGCGTTCCGCAGTTGAGACAAGTCGTCATCTCTCGCAGGTGAAGGTTCAACGAAGGGCCGACCTCACAGTTGTGAGTGCGGGTGGGTATCCCTATGACAATACACTCCATGATGCAATCGCCGCTCTTCCGGCGGCTCAGTCTATCACACGTCGAGGCGGCGTGATTGTACTTGTAGCAGAATGTGCAGATGGAATAGGCCCTGAAGACTTCGTGGAGGCCATAGCCCAGAGTCGCTCTGTGGCTGATTTGGGTATATATGGACGAGATCGACTTATAGATGGTCTGGACAGAGCATGGTTGTTCTGGCAAGTGCTCGAGTCCAACAGACTTGTCGTATGTAGTAGAATACCCGAACGTCTTGTCACCGAGCGGCTACATGCACTAGCAGTCAAAGATCTGGACGAAGGCATCAATATTGCACATGGCATGGTCGGTCGGCCTGTGCATATCGCAGTGATACCTGAGGGGATGACCACCGTGCCAGTGCTTTTATCATTTCAATCCCCGCAATCTGGGACCTGCTTCTGCGATGGTTAGTCAAATAATACAGTTGTCTATTGTTTTTTACAAGACTTTCGCCTGGATGGTGACTTTGGTGGTCTCGTCTCCTGGCCAAAGAGCGCATCTGTGGCATCGAGTGCATGTCTGACCTCGGTTGATGTCAGATCTGAAAGTGCACCTGCCTTTGCAACCCTTATTGTGACTAGGACCTCTCCATTACGTGGTTGCATTGACCATGACATGTCGTACTCAGGCTGTTCTTCGGCCAACTGAGACAGCATCTCAAGCCAAGCCTTTTTCACATCGTCAATATTTACGTACAAGAACTCTATCAGTGGTGTGGTGATCTCAATGTTGAGTACTCTGTGACTAATTATGTAGTAGTTCTCAACTTTCCACGGCAATGCAGTCCGACTCCACAGAGTCCGCCCAATCATAGTTGATAAGTATTATTCTAGTATCCTCAAATTCGGAACTGTGCAGTATTGATGTAGTATAAATCATCAACTTGTTTATCATAATACCTCAATGAGATGGACATATGCTCTATCCAACTCGATAGACAATACAGATTTATCTCTCTCTTATCTCAGTTGATATGGGACGATGTAAAGATGCACAAGACACTTGAGTGTTTCTGCCCTATGTGCGGGCAAGAACTGACTAAGGACGTAGATGTTCCGATCGCGCCTGTATTTGGCCAGGATGAACTTATATGTTCTGGATGCGGAGATGCGACCTACATATTTCATACACTGTGTCCAAAGTGTCAATCGCTCTACTTATTTTTCTCTGACATTGATATACCTGGTGAAATGACAAGACTCGCAGGCACTTATACTGACTTGATCTCAAAGATTCAGGAGAGTCTTGCTGGAAAAGTTCAGAAGTTTGAGGTACCAGTACCCAGACGGTGGTCTGCCAGACTGACCTGTACCTGCGAAGAAGTGTTTTCAATAGACGTTCCGTTACCTCGTCTAAAGTCGTGACACACTGACTTGTAGACAATACATGAGACGTACGAACACCATTATCTGTCTTATCTCAATTCTGTGCTCTCCATTGCGTACAACTAGACTATGCGTGTCACTGTACTGTCATATGGTTGTCTGTGAGTTACCAGTTTCATTCATTTCAAAAAATGAACAATTTATTAGGAACTTCATCATATTATATTAGTGGTGGTCAGGTGGCCAATGGGTACACGCACTTTCTGCATATGCCCTCATAATAACACCCCCTCCTACTTTTTTTACTCGGGTGTCACCGACCACCGCTTCTCTCTTGTCTGTATTGTTGTCTTCTGACAGCTCTTTTGTGATGTTCGCATTCCCATGACAGTACGGATGTTACTCCGCAATTGATCCGTTTCATGGCAAAATATAACGAGAATGGCGGTCCACCCCCTGCTGCTGAGTTCTTCATTGGCGGAACACTCATCCCCCATAGCGTTCCGCATGGACTAGGTGCATCACCACACGTAGTATTTCCCCCTGATGAAACATGTGCGTCGCACACCACTCCGTTTCCACGGACCCGCCACCTCTTTTGTGCCACATATTTCACCGTCCCTCTTGACTATGTTGTGTGGTTGCACTAGTCTTCTGTTGTTCCAGATGCTTTTACACTCGTTTTTGACAGGTTCTGACAGGCACCTATTTTGACACCTTGTACAGATCTGACATCACTCGTTATTTGCTGATGCAGTCCTTTGGGTCCGCCATTTTCGTTCAAGTAATATATACATCAAGAGCAAATATGGGGTATGTGCTGATGCAGCATATGCATACCTATTCAATCGAATGCATTTTAGTAGGTTGCATGCTGGGTGGTGCGCGGGTGCTATTCTACAGTACTGTATTGATACGAAGCAGAATTGATGTATGGTCTCTTCAATACGTGTATTATGTATTCTTCTCTCGAAGGGAGGACCTCTTGCGTACACCTGCACCAGTGTCAACTGAAACACACAGGGTGTCACTCTTTAGTATGCTGTCACTCTGTTTAGTGGATTGATATTGTTTTGTACTCATCAGGTCACGGGCACCATCGTGATACCCCACACTATCACTTCAATCCATAAGATGAGTGAGGCGGTCACAACCTGAACGATGGACAGGATCGATCCAACCTTGACATATTCTCTCAGACCTATATCCAGTCCCTTTCTACGAATGACACTCAGCCACATGAGTATTGCAAGCGAACCAAGTGGGAAGAAGTGAGGTCCCAGATTGTTGCCTATGATATTTGCAAATATCAGGATGGTCGCGTTCTGTTCGCTGAGCGTGATAGTGTTCATGACATTCTCTACAGAGATAAGTCCCAGCATAGTCATCGGCCAGTTGTTAATGGCACTGGCTCCGACTGTCACTAACAGACTTGGTGCTATCACAGCCAAGACTGATGGCAACAAGACAGCCTCACTAAAGAGAGTAGCAAATATACTCACAATACCTGCTGCATGCTGTAGTCCCTTCACAACAAGAAAAATTGCGATCATAAATACAAAGATGTCCCAGTTCACCCGTTGTAACACATGTGATGGTCACTCTCCGTCTTTGACATCATCATGTCTGCGACTGATATACCAACCACAGTATAACACAAAGAGGAACACCGCACCAGTAAGAATCACAAATGAGACGGGAACTCTGTTAAATGATGCTATGATATAGCCGACGTTAATAGCGAACAGAGTAGCAAAGATGACTCTGAGGAATGGTGGGTTGGGACTCTCTCTGATGAGTTCATCTATCGCATCAACTGAGTACTCTCGGGGGATGCTACGTCTGTAGAACAGGTACAGAAATAGCATTGTCTGTACGATAGTGACCAGACCAACCGGTCCCATCAGGAGAAAATGTTGTACAAAACTGTATCCAAAATAGTCTGCACTGACTATGTTGACAGGATTGCTTGTGATGAGAGGCATCGCAGCAGTGTCTGCCATCATTCCCGCTCCAAATAGATATGCTAGACTGCTGCCTTTGTTCAACTTGAGTTCGCGAACGATCTCAATTACAATCGGTGTGAGTTTAATACCGCACTGTCATTGGCAAAAAGAATACTGACTACCGCAGTGAATGCCATCACATAGAAGTAGAGCCTGACACCATCTCCACGCGCCATCTTGGCAACTCTAAGAGCGGCCCATCTAAAGAAACCAAGGGCATCCAGAGTCACGGATAGTAACACAATTCCCAAGAATGCGAGTGCTACATCCCATATGTCAATCAGTGCCATGATGGCATCAGAGATGGATATCTTACCAAATAGAAAGGAGAAAGCTGCACCAATCCCTGCGGCAAAATCCAAGTTCAATCCGAATGGTCTTTTTATCATGAGGATGAACGTGACAATGAATGTGCGGATTGACAGATATCCGATAGTATCCATGGGCCCCCAGCCACTCTTAAATGACGAATAACTCTATCTATCTTTATGACCATTGTATCACATGTTCATAATTGGATGGTCCACGTTCATGAGTGTCATTATAATTGCATTCTTTTCATCCATCACTGACCACTCATGGTCTGATGATGTGCTCCGTCTGTTGGAGACATCTGGTGTCAGAGTGATAGAACCTCCTGAATACACAGATTATGACGATGCAGTCTCATATCATCGCAAAACAACTCTACTATTTGTGGGAACAGGCGGCACTGAACATGATGTCACTCGTTTTATTGAGTCTACAAGACATGATTCTCTAGTTCATCTCCTTACTCATCCTGGTAAGAACTCACTTGCTGCGGCTCTGGAGATCAGCAGATATCTTCATACGAGAGGTGTAAGAGTTCGTATTGTACATGATGCTCTTGATCACCTGCCTAGCAGAATTCATAATATAGCTGGTCATCTTCATGTGCGGGACAAAATCGCTAATGCGAGGATTGGTGTGATTGGACAGTCCTCACCATGGCTAATTGGTTCTCAGGTGGATCCTGATGCAGTAGAGGCGCATTGGGGAATACGGTTTACAAGAGTTCCTCTAGACCTGTTTCTCAACAGAATGCAGAACCTTCCGATGGATGCGGTCATATCTCGAGCCTCAGAACTGCTCAATAAGGCATCTCATTCGGATGTATCACGCGAGACAGTCATATCTGCAGAGAAGGTATCTGCTGCACTGGAACGGATCATTAGTGAGAATCAGCTGGATGCAGTTGCGTTGGAATGTTTCAATCTATTGGAGAAGACTGGTATCTCTGGTTGCTGTGCAGTCTCACATGCCAATGATACACCGGGTATTGTCGCATCTTGTGAGGGCGACGTGTGCTCTGCCTTTACATTACTTCTCGCAAAGATTCTCACATCTGAGCCTGCCTTTATGGCCAATGTGATAGACCTCGATAGGGCAGCAGGAACAGTCACTCTGGCGCACTGTACAGTCCCCCTCACAATGACTAGTTCCTTTGATATCACAACTCATTTTGAAACTGGCCGCAGTGTTGCCATCCGTGGCACGCTAAAGACAAGAGTTGTCACTATATTTCGTGTCTCAGGACATGACCTGTCTGAGTACTGGGTCACAGAGGGGGAAATTCTGAAGAGTCTCTATAGTGAAGATGCCTGTAGGACGCAGATCCTTGTCCAACTCAATAGTTCCGTTGATTACTTCCTGGAGTCACCACTTGGAAACCATCATATTGTCATACCGGGTAGGCATGCGCCCCTCATTAGGGAGTTTATGGATCTCGTGAACTAGGTGTGATATATAATTACCTGAGTTGTATGGTTGATTGACATTGATGATGGCTATTGCTGACTATACTCTCCTGTTGAGAAGGCCCCTGTATCTCCCTCTTCTCTTCTGTGAGTTGTCGCGGGGTAGTTTGTTGCAATTATTCCCATGACGACCAGAACCATACCCGATATTAGCGTCCAATACAGTGGCTCACTCATTATCAGTGCTGATAAGATGGTCCCTGTGACAGGAATTATGCTGATGAACACACCCGTTCTTGTGGCGCCTATCTTTTCCATACTCGTGAAGTAGAGTACAAAACAGACAAATGCGCTCAGACCTCCCAGATACAGTACACTGGCCCAAAAGAGAGGTTCATACATGGCAGGCAGAGTCCAGAAGTTCTCTGCTATGGCTCCAACTGAGAGAAGTACTGTACCTATCATGACTCCTCCTGCTGTCATCTCAAGCGGTCGTATAGTCCTCATTGCCGCCTTTCCTAATGCTGAATATAACGACCACATGAAGGCACCAAATATCAGAATGAGATCTCCGATAAAGTACTGTAGTTGAGTCTCAAGTAGTGACTGCACACCCACCACAAGTATTACCCCTACAAGACTAAACAAGAGTCCAGCATACTTCCATCTCCTATCGAGTCGCTCTCTCAGAAGTAGGTACGCGACCGTTGCCATCATCATTGGTTGAGCGCCATCAATGATTGCACCATGTGCAGCTGTACTTAAGCCAACGCCGGCAAGTTCTACTATCTCATACCCAAAGACACCTACTACCCCCACAACCAAAAGAATTCGAATATCTGCGCGCTTATATCGTCTGTGAGGCCACTTACCAGTGAGAGGCATGAAGATAAGAAAGAGGATGGAGGCCACAAACATTCTAAGAAAACCCACTACAAAGGGCGAAGCGAACATCATTGCGATGTCCTTTGCGACCCATGATCCTCCCCAGAGAATCATAGTTGTTACGAGATAGGCATAGTACCTTAACTGGACGGCTGTCATTGTATTCTCTCCTATATTCAATCAGCCACGAGAATCTTCTCTGACAAACCCTTTTTGGCCTCTGCACTGCGTCATGGAAACTCAAAATAACAAAACGACTGCGGTGGGACAAAATCCATGAAGATGTCTTGTGGGTCTATCAGCTTCATTGTCTCTAGGTCTTCGATCTTTATCGCATATCCTTTTTGCCATCCGTTGAAATAGGTGAAAAAGTCATCTTCACCCATTCCAGATTTTTCTTGGCATATCTTCCAGATCTGTCTGGGATGGTCCTTGATGATCTCACCAACTATGAATCTACCGACGATTTTCTTTATAGGGGATGATGAATAGATATACCCCCACTCGACGTTTTTATCCTTGAATATGACCTTTCGGAATTCATATTTCTTTTCACCACTCAGTATGGCTTTGACATACTTCGGTTTAATGGATAGTATAACATTCATCTATACTGCTCCTCCTGATTATTTCTTGATAACCACTATCATCTATCTCATTGATTGACTGTGGCGGGCCATATAATCTGACCGCTTGAACTCCTGTCCGTCATAAATAATCGTTGGAATGAGATAATGCAATATTCACACACACCGTTCAATCAGTCTCTCTGTGACTCGCCATCTGCGAGCGTGTGATTTATGGCCACGTGTTTTACTTTCGGTGACCTCTCTGTGTGTCCATTGTGCACTTGAACAGACTTGAGACTACAAAAACATCTTAGACTGGTCTCCTCAATGCAGACCGGCTACAGGGCGTGCATGGTCTCATCACAACATTAACTTACATTTCTTGTGAGTTGTCTTAGCTTGTCTGAGGCGATCAAATGGCTGAGTTTAAACTTGAGGCCCCCTTCAAACCGACCGGTGATCAACCGGAAGCCATCAAGAGACTTGTAGAGGGTCTCAGGTCTAATCTAAGAGAACAGACTCTGTTGGGAGTCACAGGTTCTGGTAAGACCTTCACAATGGCAAATGTCATTGCTGAATACGGACTCCCCACACTTGTCATATCTCACAACAAGACGTTAGCGGCACAGTTGGCATCCGAGTATAGACAGTTCTTCCCTCATAATGCTGTAGAGTTCTTCATCAGTTATTATGACTATTATCAGCCTGAGGCATATGTACCAAGCCGGGACATGTACATTGAGAAAGAGACCGAGATCAATGAGGAGATTGAGCGGCTCAGAGCATCGACAACACGGTCTCTAAAGACACGAGAAGATGTTATTGTTGTTGCATCTGTGTCATGTATCTATGGTCTAGGAGATCCAAAGGAGTATGACCAGCTCACTCTAATTCTTGAGGTAGGAAAGCAATACGACCGTCGTCAGATCCTTGAGCGCCTCATCTCAATGCAATACGAACGTAACGACATCGGGTATAGACCAGGGACATTCCGAGTGCGCGGTGATGTGATTGATATCTATCCTGCGTACTCGAAGGACTCTCTGCGAATTGAGTTGGATGGTGATATTCTATCAAGACTGAGTATGATTGAGCCCGTCAGTGGTCGAAAGACATGGCAGGGTGATTGGAGTGTCGTCTGGCCCGCACGACATCATGTGGCACGACATGAACGCATTCTTGAGGCACTGGAGTCCATTCGGGCCGAGATGGAGGAGCGCGTTGAATGGTTTAAGTCCCAGGGCAATCTGATTGAGGCTGATAGGTTGCGTCGTAGGACGCTCTATGATATTGAGATGATGCGCGAGACCGGGATGTGCAAGGGTATAGAGAACTACTCCCGACATATTGACGGTCGTCAGCCGGGTGAGCCCCCCTACACTCTACTCGACTATTTTCCCAAGGACTTTCTGATGATCATTGATGAGAGTCATATGACAATCCCACAGATTGTTGGGATGCACAATGGCGATAGGTCTCGTAAGACAAGTCTTGTTGATTATGGCTTTCGACTTCCATCCGCATATGACAATCGTCCTCTCACATTCGATGAGTTCAGACAGTACATGAGGCATGTGATCTACACCAGTGCAACACCGGGACCGTACGAGAGAAAACACAGTGCTCAGATTGTAGAACAGTTGGTACGGCCGACGGGACTTGTGGACCCCGAGATATCTGTACGACCTGTCAACGCGCAGGTCGACGACCTGATTCGGGAGATACGTACTACAGTGACACGCAATGAGCGTGTGTTGGTCACTACTCTGACAAAGAAGACCGCTGAGATGCTCTCTGAGTATCTAATTGAATCTGGTATCCGCGCGAGATATCTTCACTCAGACATTAGTTCACTCGAACGAGTCGAGATCATACGCGACCTTCGACTTGGTAAGTTTGATGTCCTGGTGGGTATCAACCTGTTGAGAGAGGGACTCGATCTGCCTGAGGTCTCTCTGGTTGCAATAACCGATGCAGACAAAGAAGGGTTCTTACGCAGTGAATGGGCCCTGATTCAGACGATGGGACGTGCCGCCCGCAATGTGAACGGTCGTGTCATTCTATATGCAGACCATGTGTCTGAGGCGATGAATGCAGCCATCTCTGAGACGAACAGAAGACGTGTCTACCAGCTACGATATAATGAACAACATGGAATAGTTCCTCAGTCTATCATAAAGGGAGTACATGACATTGCACAGGGTCTCCCATCACGAAGCAGAGTCGGTACGACTGCAGTTGATGAGCTAGACGAGGTAGATATTGAACAGATAAGGGACATCATAATCAATCTTGAGGAGGACATGCGACAGGCTGCTCGTGAGCTTGAATTCGAACGAGCTGCCGAACTTCGTGACCAGATAAGAGAACTCCGGTCCAGAATTGAGGGGCGATGATAAGAACATGGTAGTTGCCAGTGATATCAAGACCGCAGCCGCTGGGGATGAGAACAGTGAACCTGCCGGCCCAAGAGCAATAGTGGTGAGAGGTGCCTCTGAGCATAACCTCCGGCACATCGATGTTGATATTCCGCGTAACAGACTGACTGTTGTCACAGGTGTGAGCGGATCCGGAAAGTCCTCACTTGTCTTTGACACCATATTTGCAGAGGGGCAGCGTCGTTTCGTAGAGTCACTATCCCCTTATGCACGACAGTTTCTTGGACTGTTAGAGAAACCAAAGGTCGACTTCATCTCCGGCCTCTCTCCCTCTATCTCTATTGATCAGAAGAGCGCTGGTCAAAATCCTCGTAGTACTGTGGGTACAATCACTGAGGTGTATGACTTTCTTAGACTGTTGTATGCCCGTGTTGGTGTTCCTCACTGCCCCCGCTGTGGAAAGGAGATACGGCCTCAGACGGCACAACAGATAGTCGACCAGATACTAGCTCTTGGTGACGGGACTAGGGTTGTGATAATGGCACCAATCGTCCGTGGCAGGAAGGGTGAATATAGAAAGGAGTTTCGTGAGTTGCGTGAAAAGGGTTTTCTGCGGGTGCGGGTCGATGGGACTGTCAGGGACATAGAAGAGGGGATGTCGCTGGACCGCTACTACAAACACGATATTGATGTGATCATTGACAGAGTCGGGGTCTCATCCGCTGAGCGTGGCCGTATCTCTGAGGCAGTCGAACTTGCAATGAAGATGGCTGACGGTACCGTGACTGTGAGTACCGAGCGGGGCGACCTCATCCTGTCAGATAAGTTTGCCTGTATCGAATGTGGTGTTAGTCTACCTGAGATGGAACCACGTCTATTCTCATGGAATACGCCTCATGGAGCATGTCCCAACTGTACAGGCCTTGGTGTCATAAGAGATATTGATCCCAAACTTGTGATACCTGATGACTCCCTGTCGATTGCAGAGGGGGCAATTGCACCATACAATTGGATGACCAAGTCTGAGATGATGCGTGCACTGGCTGCCAGATATGGGTTCTCAATGAACACACCATGGCGCGAACTGACTGAGGAACAGAAGAACAAGGTCTTGTGGGGCACAGGTAGTGATGAGATTGAATTCCACTGGCACTGGGGTGATGACCCAGACAAGACACAGTGGGAGGGTGTGAGTGTAGGACCATATCGTGGTCTGATTGAGTACATGCGACGTAATTATCGTCAGACAAAGTCCGCCTATATTCGAGCTCGGCTGGAACAGTTCATGACCGAAACGCCATGTTCAGTGTGTGGTGGTCGGCGACTGCGAGCTGAGTCACTGGCTGTAAAGTTCAGAGGTCTATCAATTGTTGACCTCAATTGTATGTCGATACGTGAATTATACAAGTTCCTGAATGATGTACAACTCACAGAACGCGAGGCACCGATTGCAGGGCCGATTCTAAAGGAGATCCGCAGTCGATTACAGTTCTTAATTGATGTTGGTCTTGACTATCTCACGCTAGACCGACCTGCACCCTCATTGGCTGGTGGCGAGGCACAGAGAATTCGACTTGCCAGCCAGATTGGATCTAATCTGGTGGGTGTGACATATGTCTGCGATGAGCCATCCATTGGATTGCATCAACGAGACAATCAAAGACTGCTGAAGTCGCTACTCCGACTCAGAGACCTGGGAAACACCATAATCGTAGTAGAGCATGATGAGGCGACCATGCGTGCTGCAGACTATCTTGTCGACCTTGGACCCGGTGCAGGTAGTGAGGGTGGACAGGTTGTTACTGCAGGAACGCCTGAGGAAGTGATGCGTACCAGCAACTCGCTCACTGCTCGTTACTTGCGGGGTGAGGAGTGTATTGCTGTACCCAAGAGACGGCGGGCTCCCAACGGCAGGTACATTGAGATACGGGGTGCACGGCATCACAATCTCAAGAACATCAATGTACGCATTCCACTTGGTCTGTTCATAGCAGTAACTGGCGTTAGTGGCAGTGGAAAGAGTAGTCTGATCACAGAGACTCTTCAGAGAGAACTTGCTCGCCGATTCTATCGTGCAAAAGAGCAACCTGGTGAACATGATACAATACTCGGTGTTGAGCAGCTCGACAAGGTGATAATCATTGATCAGAGTCCAATTGGGCGGACTCCGCGTTCTAATCCTGCAACATATGTTGGACTCTTCACACCTGTTCGCGAACTGTTTGCTAGTCTTCCGGAGTCTAAGATCCGTGGATATGGTCCTGGACGATTCAGCTTCAATGTGAAGGGTGGAAGATGTGAGAAGTGTAAGGGTGCCGGTGTTGAGGTCATTGAGATGCAGTTTCTTCCCCCTGTCGAGGTCCCCTGTACGGAGTGTAAGGGCCGGAGATACAACAGAGAGACACTGACTGTTCGATACAAGGGAAAGAATATTGCAGACGTGCTGTCCATGAGAATAGACGAGGCGGTCAAGTTCTTTGAAGACATCCCCTCTATCAGACGTCGTCTCAAGACGCTTGTCGATGTAGGAATGGGCTATGTTCAGCTCGGCCAACCTGCAACAACTCTCAGTGGCGGTGAGGCTCAGAGGATTAAGCTCAGCAAGTTTCTCTCACGTCCTGCCACTGGACAGACATTGATCCTGCTTGACGAACCGACCACAGGACTACACTTTGCAGACATCAAGAAGCTTCTAGAGGTTCTCCATAGACTTGTTGACCTTGGAAACACTGTATTGGTGATCGAGCATCAGCTTGACGTTGTGAAGACTGCAGACTGGGTGATAGACCTGGGTCCTGAGGGCGGTGACGGGGGTGGACATCTGGTTGCAGAGGGCACTCCTGAACAGGTTGCACAGCATTCAAACTCGTATACAGGCAAGTTTCTGAGAGAGATATTGAATGCCTCCGGTATTCACCCTGACAAGCAGGAGGTCACGTCGGAATGACAGGTCATATTCGTGTTCGCAAGGCAGAGGAACACAATCTGCAGGGGATATCCGTTGACATTCCCAGAGACTGTCTTGTTGTAGTCACAGGTCCCAGTGGGTCTGGTAAGTCGAGTCTTGTATTCGATACAGTCTTTGCAGAGGGCCAGCGGAGATACGTCGAGTCGCTCTCCTCCTATGCACGACGATTTCTTGGCAGATTGGACAAGCCCAGAGTTGAGAGTATCACTGGTCTTCCACCTGCCATCTCAATTGAGCAGAAGGGTGGTTCAAAGAACCCCCGAAGCACGGTTGGCACAAGTACAGAGATTCATGACTACCTACGTCTTCTCTACGCAAACATTGGCATTCCCCACTGCACCAAATGTGGTGATGCCATGGAACAACTGACGGCCGAGTCCGCAGCAAGACTTCTTATGGCTGAGAATGGTGGTGAACGAGTCTACATTCTTGCACCAGTTGTTCGTGATGAGGTGGGAACACATGCGGAGGTTCTTCAGCGACTTGCTGAGAATGGATTTGTACGAGTCCGCGTAGATGGCGAGATCCGTGAGATAGAGAGCTTGAGTATTGATGGCGAACAGCGTCATAGTATTGATGTTGTAGTCGACCGTATAGACCTCTCAGAGAAGAACGATGAACGACTTGTGGGTTCTCTTGAGACCGCCATGGAGACGGGTGATGGGACTGCTATTGTAATGAGAGCGGGTCAGCCAGATCTAGTGTTCGCTGAACGGTTGATGTGTCCTCGTTGTGGTATTCAGTTTGAAAAACTCACACCAAAGGCATTCTCTTACAACACCCCTGCTGGTGCATGTCCTGTCTGTAATGGTCTGGGTGAGACGATCGAGATCGACCCGCGACTGGTCGTACCAGACGAGTCATTGACTCTGCGACAGGGTGCCCTGAGACCGTGGGCAAACACCACTGCTGAATGGCCCCTCCAACTTCTACAGTCATTGGCTGATGTAGCAGGTTTCTCATTGGATGTACCATGGTGTGAGCTACCACAGTCTGCACGTGATGTGATACTATGGGGACGACCCGCGTATAGGGTCTCATTTGGCTATGAATATGTTGATGATCGAGGACGCAGACGTAGCATGACTACGCATAGGACATGGGAAGGGATGATTCCTCGACTTCAGCGACACCTCAATGGAAAGACCTCTGAGGAATACAAGGAACGAATAGTCACCGAGTTCTCAAAGAGTGTCGTATGCAGTGCATGCAACGGGAAACGCCTCAGGCCTGAGAGTCTTGCGGTGACTGTTGCAGACAAGTCAATTGATCAAGTCAGTGGCATGACAATAAGAGAATGCCTCGACTTCTTTAGAGGGCTCAGACTGCCAGAGCGTGAGCAGAAGATTGCGCATCTGATTCTGAAGGAGATACTCGCTCGACTGGAGTTTCTTGTGGCTGTGGGACTTGACTATCTGACTCTAGACCGCCGGACAATGACACTGAGCGGTGGTGAGAGTCAGAGGATTCGTCTGGCGACTCAGATTGGTTCTGCTCTGACCGGTGTACTGTACTGTCTTGATGAACCTAGCATGGGTCTGCATCCGCGTGACATAGGTCGTCTGTTAAAGACATTGAAGGACCTACGAAGCCTTGGAAACACAGTACTTGTGATTGAACATGACCGTGACACCATCCATGCTGCGGACTATTTGATTGACCTCGGACCGGGTGCGGGTATACATGGTGGGCGTATTATTGCACAGGGCACACCAGATCAAGTTTTGTCTTCGCCCATATCCCTGACCGCTCAGTTCCTTGCTGGTGAACGGCAGATACCCATTCCGACCGTACGGCGACGTGGCAGTGGTGAGTCGATAGTGCTGTACGGTTGCAGAGCGAACAATCTCAAAAACATCACAGTGGAGATACCACTTGGTAGACTCGTCTGTGTCACGGGAGTCTCAGGTAGTGGCAAGTCCACACTGATCAATGAGACTCTCTATAAGGCACTTGCAAGACTGATAAACGGTGCCAACGTTGTACCCGGCGCATATGACCGGATCGAGGGAATTGAAAACATTGATCGTCTGATACTTGTGGACCAGTCCCCAATAGGTCGCACACCACGATCAAACCCTGCCACCTATACTAAGGTCTTTGATGACATTCGTGCCCTCTTTGCAAAGATGCCGGAGGCCCGTGCTCGTGGATACACACCGGGCAGATTCAGTTTTAACACACGTGCTGGAAGATGCGAGAAGTGTCAAGGCAGTGGTCTGCTTCGTGTTGAGATGCACTTTATGAGTGACGTCTACGTGACATGTGACGTGTGCTAAAACTAACGGTTTGACCGTGAGACCCTTGAGATCACCTACAAGGGTAAGAACATCACAGAAGTCCTGTCGATGGAGGCTTCTGAGGCACTCAAGTTCTTTGCTGATATACCTGAGATTGTAGACAAGCTGCAGACTCTTGTTGATGTTGGACTCGGTTACATTCAACTCGGTCAGGCTGCTACAACGCTGAGTGGAGGTGAGGCCCAGAGAATGAAGTTGGCAGCCGAGTTGTCACGAAAGAGCACTGGCAAGACTCTGTATATTCTTGATGAACCCACAACTGGACTCTCCGCCTCTGATGTCGATGTTCTATTGAAGGTCTTGAATCGACTTGTTGACATGGGGAACACATGCATCGTGATTGAACACAACCTCGAGGTGATCAAGACTGCAGACTGGGTGATCGACTTGGGCCCAGAAGGAGGTGAGAGAGGCGGAAATGTCGTGGCTGTTGGCACGCCTGAGGAGATATGTTCAGTGCCATCTTCATACACAGGACAACATCTGAAGCGACTACTGCATGGCGCTAAGACATCATTGGCGGTCTCTCCAACTGTCAGACATGCACTCGATGCCACAGATGCGCTCTTTGGCCAGGAGACGAGACCACCAAAGTCACCATCCAGGCGAAAGTCTTATAAAAAAAAAATAGACAACTGTATTATTTGACTAACCATCGCAGAAGCAGATCCCAGATTGCGGGGATTGAAACGACAGATATTGCTGACCTTGTCAGGGATCTCCCTGACCTACCTGGTGTATATCTATGGAAGGACGAGTCAGCAGAGATACTCTATGTTGGAAAGGCAAAGTCGCTGCGAAAGCGTGTGAGTTCATATCTACGGCAGACCGGGCTGGACCGTAAGACCTGGGAACTGATGCAGCGAGCCCGTGACCTTGAGACGATTGTCACCAGTTCTGAGCGTGAGGCACTGCTTCTTGAGGCGGTGTTGATCAAGAGGCACCAACCCAAGTACAATCTCGCGCTCAAGGATGACCGACGTCACGCATGGATACGTGTTGACCTCAATCGACCAATACCGACCATTGCAGTGACTCGTGACGTCAGTGATGATGGTGCAAGGTACTTTGGGCCCTACGGTAGTACTCGTAGGGTTGAACGACTCATCGAGACAATGCGACGTTTTCTACCCATTGCACTATGTAATGATCCTGCATCTGCTAAGAGAGAATGCATCGATTTTCATACCCGACACTGTGCAGGCCCGTGTAAGGGACATATCAGTGTAGAGGATTATAGGTCTCTTGTAGAACAGATGTGTCAGGTCTTTGAGGGGAAGGGCGCACAACTATCTCAGACTCTGCACACGGAGATGTTGCGTGCATCTGAGAAGCTTGAATTTGAGCGAGCCGCACGACTACGTGACCGATTGACCGACCTCAACATTCTCATTCGTCGCCAGACAGTTGTTGAGATCAATGGATATGACCGTGATGTGTTAGGTATCGCCAGAACAGAACAGTCTGCTGTTGTGCAAATAATGGTGGTACGGAATGGTGTACTTATTGGTGCGGACCACTTCTTCTTCAGTGAGACCCTAGACCGTACCGATGAAGAGATCCTCACTGCCTTCATTGAACAGTTCTATTTTACACTACCCCAAGTGCCACGAGAGATTCTTCTACCAGTTGATATTCAAGAGATGGAACAACTTGGACATTGGTTGAGTGAGACACGCGGAACATCCGTCCGGATACACACACCGGAGACTGACGCCGAACGTGAGGTCATCAAGATGGCAAACACCAATGCAATACGTTCTCTGCGTAAGATCTTGGTACTTGGAGAGGATAAGGCAGAGATAATAGATGATGGCGTCAAAGAACTCAGAACCGTGCTTGGTATGCAGCATGCGCCTGTCCATATTGAATGCTTTGATATAGCCAACATTCAGGGGACTGACCCAACAGGTTCGTGTGTAGTCTTTCATAATGGTCAACCAGACAATAAACGATAACGTATGTTTCGTGTAAGGACTAAGCAGAATCCAAATGACTATG
>FWPU01006594.1_pt1 | contig 22945 bp, 23 predicted proteins | sample 2228361 | NCBI WGS metagenome assembly FWPU01 (sample SAMEA103939777, study PRJEB20133) | metagenome
CGGGAGTGCCGGGTCAAGGCGTTGGTCTACAACGCCTACCGTTAGTCATCTCGCTGCATTATGGGAACTTTGCAACAGAGCAGTTCGTATAGCCTAAGCGCTCGCTCTTCTGCCGGAATGCGGATGCCCAAAAGCAAGGCCGCGTTGAGCAAGGAGGCCACCAGGGCGGTGATCCAGGCGTTGAAAATGAGCGGTAGGGAGAAAATTTCCAGAGCCACCGCCAGGTAGTTGGGGTGGCGCAGGTAGCGGTAGGGGCCTGTTCGGATACGCTTCCCGCCTGGCACAACGACGATGCGGGTGTTCCAGTAGGGCCCCAGGCTGGCGATGGCCCAGTAACGCAGGCCCTGGGCTAGCAGGAACAGGATCAGCCAGAGCCCCCAAAAAGGGGAGAGTTGGCCGCGTACCAGCCCTTCGGTGCACCAGCCCAGCATCCAGCCTATGTGCAAGAGGAAGAAGAGGGGGTAGTGCCCACGGCCATACTCCCGCCCTCCCCGGGCCAAAGCCCAGCGCAGGTTGCGCTGGGCCAGCCAGAGCTCCAGCAGCCGCTGCAGGGCGACCCCAGCCAGGGCTAGCCAGAGCGCTACCACCGTAGCACCACCCCCTCAGCGGCGAAGCCCGGCCCTAGGGCTAAGAGCAGGCCGAGGCCCTCGGGAGGAGTGGGCAAGTACATCTGGCGGGCCAGCACGAACAGCACCGTGGGGCTGGACATGTTGCCAAAGTGGCGCAGCACCCAGCGGGCGGCCTCGAGGCTTTCTCCCTTCACTCCCAAGGCTTTCTGGTAGGCGGCCAGCACCCTAGCCCCCCCAGGGTGGAGGGTCCAGGTCTGAATGTCCTGGGGTTTTAGGCCGTGCGTGGCCAGTCCTTCCCGGATTAGGCTGCCTAGCTCCCCTTCCACTAGGGCTGGAATGCTCTGGGCAAAGCGCACCTTCAGCCCTTCCAGCACTAGGTCCCAGCCCATTACCTGGTCGCTGTTGGGCAGGAGATAGCTGAACCCTTGGTGTACCCAGGGCCCAGTTGCATCCGAACGGAAGCCCAGTACCACTGCTGCTGCCCCATCGGCGAACAGGCTGGTGGCTACCAGGTTGCTTTTGCTTAGGTCGCCTCGCACAAAGGTTAGGCTGCATAGCTCCACCGCGACCAGCAGCACATACTGCTCTGGGTGGCGCAGGGCTAGTTCGGCGGCCCGGGCCAGTCCGGCGGCCCCCCCAGCACAGCCTAGGCCCCAGATGGGTAGGCGGGTGGCGGTAGGGGGCAGGCCCAGGCGCTGCACCAGGTAGGCCTCGAGGCTGGGGGTGGCCAGACCAGTGCTGCTCACCAGCACCACCGCCCCCACCTCGGCGGGCCGAACCCCAGCCTGCTGCAAAGCTGCGCAGCCAGCCTCCTCGCCCAAGGCTAGGGCCATCTCAAACCAGCGCTGGTTCTTCTGGGCGAAGCTGTGCTCTTGGGTGAACCACTCCAGGGGGGCTGAGAGATAGCGCGATTCGATACCGGTGTTTTCGAAGACGCCCAGAAGCCGCTCTATGCCCGGAAGCTGGTCGAACAAAAGGCGTACCAGCTCGCGCACCTCTGGCTGCCCCACCCGGTAGGGCGGATTTGCGGTGGCCACGCTTAGGATGCAAGGTTGCATAAAGGCCTCAGGTATCCTCCTCGGGAGTGGCACAGGTTTCGCGGAAGACAAACTGCGAAAGGCGCTTGCGCTGGTGGGACTGCCAGTCGATGCGGGGGCGGGGCGGTTCGGGGGGAAGGTAGCCCAGCCGGTAGAGGGCCATCAGCTCGAGGTGCCCGGGTACTTCCAGCAGCTGCTTAATTTCTTCCCAAGCCTGGGGAACCTCCATAGGGGTAGAGATAAACTGGATGCCCATGCCCAGCTCGACCGTGGTCAGCCAGATGTTCTCGATGGCCATGCCCAGGGCCAGCAGGCTGTAAAAGCCCGAAAGCTCGCCGGGGCGGTACTCCTCCTTGTCCAGCAGGGCCGCCAGCAGCAAAGGGGAGCCAGCGATGAGCTTGCGGTTATCCTGCCCCAGGATTTGCGGCACCCGCAGCGTCCGCAGAAGCCCCAGGGCTGAAGGGCTCATGATCTGGCGGGTGAAAGGGCGCAGGGGGGCCGGCAGCTGGTCGATCAGAATGCCGTCGCGGCGGGTTTCCATCTCCTCCTGGCTGAAGCGAAAGTAGCGGCGATAGCGCTCAAAAAACCGCCCCTCGGCGATGAGCTGCTGCATGGTGTGCCCGCCAATGTCGGCGATTTTTTCACGCTTAGCTGGATCCTCGATCAGGATGAAGCGCCAGGGTTGGGAGTTGAAATGGCTGGGGGCCCGGCTGGCGGCCTCCAACAAGAGGTGCTGGTGTTCTTTGGATACAGGCCTGTCCAGAAAGGGGCCATTGGTGGTTTTGCGCCGGCGGATGACCTCTAAAAACTCCATCTCACCCTCCCAGTGCCAGCAAGTAACCTGCCAGCCCCACCACCCCCAGGGTGGGGTGCAGCCAGGTGTGGGGCCGGGCTTTAGGGAACAGGGCCAGACAACCCACAGTAATTAGCAGCCATCCTTCCCTGGCCAGAACCAAAGCGGCTACTGCGCTGATAAAAACCGTCAAATAGAGCCCGTGGTGCCACAGCCCAAACCGCCCCAGCCGCAGTTGCGCGGCCAGCCCTACCAGCAGATTCAGCAGATATAACGTCAAACCCACCGCCAGATAGGGGGACATAAACCCAGGATACCGCCTGCTTTACCGCTGTTCGCAGCTCGAGCCAGTCCAGCGGCCCCCCCGGATCTGGCACTCCCGCCGCAGGTTTTCCTCCGGTGCGCGCAATACCGCCAGCACCAGTCCCGCTGGGTACCCCCCCGCCCCGGCCCCCAGGCCTAGCTCGATGCGGCTTAGGCGAAGCGATTCCCTCGTAGCTGGTACCTGGATGCTAACATAGCCTCCTCCATCCCAGAGGTACACCGCGCTTTTGAAGCTGCGCCCTCCAGGCTGGTAGGGCGGGTTGACCCTTAGCTCGATGGCTAAAGGTTTGAGGAAGTTGGTGGCGCTGGAGGACAGGCGGTAGATGCCTACCACCTCGCGCTCGGGTAGGGTCTGGATAAAGAAGACCTCGTTTTGGGGTGGCGAGGTGGGCACGGCCCGTAGGCGCTCGAGGCGGAAGCGAACCGGCAAGGCCAGCGCCCCCACGGGTACCTCTACCCGGATGCCCGGCAGTTGCAGCACCCCTCCCTGGGGGCCGATGCGCTGTTCGGCCACCTGGGGCATGGCCTGGGCGTACTGTGGAGACCACCCCGGTAAAGCGGTAGCGGCGGCCCCTCCCAGGGCCAATAGACTCGTCAGCACAAGCAGCATGAGGCAGCCCTACCTAAAACTTTATCCAAAAAAGCAGGTTTCTCCGAGTGGTTCACCTGCCCTGTTGGCAAACGCCAACTTCTTTCATCGTCAGCTGCTTGAGACCTCTAAACTGGCTACTAAGCTTCATTTGGTGGCAAAAATGCAATTTTACCAGCCGCCGCTGGCCCTTAGTGGCATCATATAGGCAGGCATGGCTTATTTCTACCCCCTCATGGCGCTTTCGACCCTGCTTTTGGGTCAGATGGTGGATTTTTGGGGGTATGGCACCGCTTATGTCATTCCGTGGTACATGTTCACCGTGGCCATTCTGGCCAGCTTGTATGGCCTACTTTTGGGCTTGCTGATGGCCCTGGCCCTCACCGTTCTTTTGCCCTCTCCCGAGGTTGTCGCCGGGGTTGTTCTTTTTCTTTCCGCCTGGCTGGCCCATGGGGTGGGGGAGAGTCCGCGGCGGGCTCACCGGCGAGCTAAGACCCTAGCCCGGAGCCAAAGGCTTTTAGCGGAGACCCTCGAGGGTCTGTCCCAGGCGTCAAGCCGTGAGGAGATTCTCAAAAGTCTTCCAGAGCGCCTCTCACCCCTGGTGGAGCAGGGCCACCTGGGGGTTTGGCTACCAGTCAGGGAGGGTTTTCGCTTACTGAGGGCGAATGTGCCTATGGAATTAGTCCAGATTCCCGACAGCGGCGTCGTAGGGCGGGCCTTTCGGCAAGGGCGTCCGGTTTATATCCCCGATGTGCAAAAGGAGCCTGAGTACATTCCCGATCCCCATATCCCTACCCGCTCGGAGCTAGCCCTGCCCTTGCTGGAAAAAGGCGAGGTGGTGGCGGTGTTGAACTTGGAGAGTCGCCGCCCCCTGTTGCCTGAGGAGGTAGAGGGATTGATCCGACTGGCCCAGGCGATTAGCGGTGAGCTAACCCGCCTGGCCGATTTTTGGATTCAGAGAACCCTGACCGACCTGGGCTTACGCCTACAGGCCTTCCGGGGGATGGGGGAGGTGGCCCAGGGGGCGCTAGCCTACCTGCTGCAAGCTTTGGGCCTCGAGGCTGGCGCAGTTTGGGAGGTTCAGGGTGGGCGGATGGTTCCTTTGGCTTACCAGGGGCCCGAGGCTTTGCGCCTGCCCGAGCTGCCCTATGGGCAAGGGTTGGCCTGGTGGGTGTACCAGAGCGGTGAGCCCTTTTACACAAGCCGTTACCTGGAGGAAGAAGGAGGGGCTCCTGCCCACCGAGCCTATGGGTTGAGTGCCTTGGCGGCCCTACCCCTGCCCAGCCTGGGTGCCCTGCGAACCCGGCGGGTACTGGTTCTGGCCAGCCTTACCCCACGAAGCTGGACCCGCACCGAGCGGGAGGCCCTGGGGTTATCGGCTCGTTTACTGGGTTTGGCCTTAGAGGGCCTGGCAGAAAAGGCCCGGCACCAAGCGGTGGGGGAGCTTTTCCTGGCCTTGGGGGAAGCGCAATCTGAACTCGAGGGCCTCTACGCACGCTTGCTCGAGGAGGCCTTGCGCTGGGTGCCCGGTAGCGAGGCGGGTAGTCTTCTAATTTTGCAAGAGGGGCATTGCCGCTACAAAGCCGCCCGGGGGTATGACCTGGCAGTCTTACAGAAGGTTTACTTCATCCCTGAGGAGATGTTGAAGTGGTATGCCCAAGGCCCAGACCGAGCCTTGAGGGGTGAGCCCCGGATTCTAAAAGGAGTAGAGGCGCCCGTTGCCGAAGTTAGCTATCAGACCGCCCCAAGAGAGGTCATGGATAGCGCAGGCCGGGTTCAGGAGATTCAGGCCAACCTCTGCCTGCCCATTCCCTACCAAGGCCAGGTGCTGGCTTACCTGAACCTGGATAACCTCCACGACCCACAGGCTTTTGGCGAGGACAGCCTCGAGGCTGCCCGCTTTTTTGCTCCTCCGCTGGCGGTTTTCTTGCACGAGGCCGACACACGTAAGCGCCTGGAGACGGCCGCTCTTACCGATCCTCTGACCGGCCTGTTCAACCGGCGGGCCTTTGAACGGTTGTTTCAAGAGGAACTGGGCCGGGCCCGCAGATATAGCCACCCCCTGAGCCTTCTCCTCCTAGACCTCACCGGCTTTAAGACCCTCAACGACCGGCTGGGCCATGCTCAGGGGGATAAGGCCCTGATTCAGGTAGGCCGGGTTTTACAGGAGGAAAGCCGCGAGGGGGATAAAATTTTCCGTTGGGGTGGGGACGAGTTTGCTGCTCTTCTGCCGCATACCTCTAGGAGGGGTGCTGTGCAGGTGGCCCTGCGTTATATTCAGGCCATTCAGGCCATTTGCCTGGAAGGCTTCTCTTTGGGTGGGAACATCGGGCTGGCTACCTACCCCGAGGATGGGGACGACCCGGATGTGCTTCTATCTCTAGCGGATACCCGCATGTATCAGGCCAAAGCACTCGGAATTTCTATTTTGGGTGAGGGGGTAGCAGAATGAAGAGCAGTCGGCGGATTAGCTTGAGCTATTTGGTCTTTGGTTTGCTCTGGGTTTTCGTTAGCGATCAGATAGTACTCCAGCTTTCAGCAGACCTTCAGGCCAAGGCCCAAACCCTCAAAGGTTGGATCTTTGTTCTTTTTAGTGCACTGTTGATTCATGCGCTGGCCCGGCGGGAAATGGCGCAGAGTGAGCTGGGTTTGCAGAAAGCGAAGCGACTTCAGGAGAGCCTATCCTTATTCCAAAAACTGACCGAGACCGCCCCGGCGGTGATTCTTCTTTGGCGGGAGGAACGTATTGTTTTTGCCAATCAGGAGGCTTTGCGCCTGACCGGCTATAGCCTGGAGGAGATACAAAACCTACCGGTCTGGGCGTTTGTGCACCCCGAGGATCGGGAGATGGTTCGGGCCAGGGGCTTAGCCCGGCTCAGAGGAGAAGAGGTGCCCTCTCGCTACTTCTTTCGTATTCTGACTCGCGCGAAGGAGGTGCGCTGGTTGGACTACTCCGCGGCTCGGGTGGAGTACGAGGGGAAGCCCGCGGTGCTGGGGGTAGGGCTGGATGTGACCGAGGGCCGCGAGCGGGCCTTAAGCCTCGAGGCCCTGGCCCAGGTCAACCTAGCCCTGAGGAAGAGCGAGGACCTCAAGGAGATGATGGAAAACGCTTTGGAAGCCGCGCTTAAGGCCCTGAAAGCTCCGGCGGGGAGTCTTCTTTTGTACAACCCTGAAGCCCAGCAAGTCGAGGTGATGGCCGCCCAGGGTTGGTTTCGCGATATCCCTGTGCCCGGCCCCCAGGAGGGCTTCACTGGGCGGGCCTTGCAGGGAGAGGTGGTGGTCTCGCTGAACCTTCAGCAAGACCCACGGGTCAACCCCAAGGCCCGCCCCCTGATTCCCCCGGGGTGGAGCGGGGCCACCCTTCCCCTCTGGGCCGGTACTACCCCCATAGGTGTGCTGGGGCTGGCCTGGCCACCCCCTCACACACCCAGCCCTGCCGAGGTAGAACGGGCCAGCGTGTTGGCAGAGTCTATCGGAAATGCCATCCGACGGGCCAGCTTGCGGAAAAAGTTGGAGAGGCGGGTGGAGACCCTCGAGGCCCTGCGTGCGGTAGAGCGGGTCATCGCCTCTTCCCTGGACCTAGGGGAGGTTTTAGGGGTTCTCCTAGACCAGGCCTCGTCCAGACTACCCCTGGATGCCCTGGCCCTTTTCCTTTTCGAGGCAGAGACCCAGACCCTGCGCCTCGAGGCGGCCCAGGGTTTCCACACTGCCGAGTCTGCTTTGCCCAAAACGGTTTGCATGTCCGAAGAGAGCCACATAGGCCGAGCGGCTCTTCAGCGCCGGCCGGTACACGTGCCCGATTTGCAGCAAGACCCGGGGAGCCAGGCAGACTTCACCCTTGGGGAGGGGTTGGTGGCGGAGTGGGCCTATCCTCTACTGGCCAAGGGGCGGTTGCTGGGTGTTCTGGCTGCGTTCACTCGCTGCCCCTGGGAGCCTACCCCAGAGGACAAGACCCTACTGGAAGCGCTGGTAGAACAGGCTGCGGTGGCCCTCGACAACGCGCTTATTTACCAACAGGCATTGGAAAGCCAGTGGGAACTGGCCCTCACCTACGAACGTACCCTCTGGGCTTGGGCCAAGGCGGTAGAGCTGCGGGATCAGGAGACCAGAGGCCACACCGAGCGGGTGGTAGAGCTAGGTTTGCGGCTGGCCCAGGCCATGGGGCTAAAGGGCGAGGGGTTGGAAGATTTTCGTCGAGGGGCCATTTTACACGATGTAGGCAAAATTGGTATCCCCGATCAGATTCTGAAAAAGCCTGGCCCCCTTACCCCCGAGGAGTGGGCCACCATGCGTCTGCACCCGGTATACGCCTACGAGTGGCTAGGGGAGATTCCCTATCTGGGCCGGGCTTTGGAGATTCCCTATGCCCACCACGAGCGCTGGGATGGTTCAGGTTACCCCCGGGGTCTCAAGGGAGAGGAGATTCCCCTCTCGGCGCGTATATTTGCCGTGGTGGATGTGTACGATGCCCTCACCTCTGACCGTCCCTACCGGGCCGCCTGGCCTAAGGAAAAAGCCCTGGCCTACCTCCAGGCTGAGGCAGGGCGCAGCCTTGATCCTCAGGTGGTCAGCATCTTCCTCAGGCTTATCCAGCAAGACCTGCAGGCCGATCAAGCCAAACAACCAGACTGACTTTTAACGGTCATTTGTCACAGGGAGAGGCCTTTGGCCACCCTAAAATCCAAAGCGGTAGTGGGAACCACTACCTGCCCTAATAAGGAGGATTTATGAATACCAAAGGCTTTACCCTGATCGAGCTGGCCATCGTTCTGGTGATTATCGGTATCCTGGCGGCCATCGCGGTGCCCCGCTTCGCCGATATGACCAACGAGGCCCGTCTGGCCCAGCGCCAGTCCACCCTGGCCAGCCTTCGCTCGGCCTACGCCATTTACGTGGCTAAAAACAGCGGCAACGCTCCTACCTGGACCCAGCTCCAGACCTGGCTGGACGTGCCCACTACTCAGCTTAAGCTGGGCACCGGCGGACAGGTATATATGGACTACGACAACAACAACGCAGTAGCCGCCACTGGCGAGCGGGTAGCCCTGCTCTACTCCAACGAGGCTTGCACCACGGCGGTGGCCAACGCGACCACCGTCATTCGCTGCATCCGTAACGGCGTCAACTAAAGGGGGGTGTCTTGAGCCTCGAGGCAAGGCGAGGGGTGCTGCTGCTGGTATTGGCGGTAACCCTGGTCTTCCTCGGGGCCCTGGTGCTTCCGGTGGGCCTGCTGGCCCAGCACAACGCCGAGCGCCAGCGGGCTGCGCTGGCCTCCCAGCAGGCCCTTTATCTGGCTGAGGCGGGGGCGCGGGAGGCCATCCGCCGCATCCAGCTCAACCCCTTGCTCCCAGCCTTCGGGCCTCAGCCGGTGGCGGTCTGCCGCAGTAGCTCGGGGTGTACCCCCAGCAGCCCGGACTATGTGGGGCGCTACTGCTACAGCAGTGGGCTTTCCGGTTGTAGCACGTCCTTTTTGCCGCCGCGTTGGACAATTGAGGCGGTGGGTGAGCACCAGGGCCTCAGCCGCCGGGTGCGGGTGGTTTACCATATCCTCAACGGGGTGGAAGCATGGCAGGTAGACCCCTAGGCTTTACCCTGCTCGAGGTGGCCCTGGCCCTACTGTTGCTGGGGGTGCTGGCCGGGGTGGTGGCCTCCTTGAGTCTAGGTGTGCAAAGCGCCGATGCACAAACCACCCCGGCGGCCCTCGAGGCCCTGGTGGAAAGCGGGATGTCCATCAGTCCCTGCCCTACCTATGCTTCGGTCAGCCTAGGAGGGCGCACCTACCAGGTCTGCCAGGAGGTTCAGACGGTGGCCGCGCCGCCCATCACCCGCCAAATCCGCACCCTGCGCACCCCGGAGGGCCACACCCTGACCTGGGTGGAGGTGTTCTGATGCAGCGGGGCTTCAGCCTGGTGGAGATGGCCGTGGCCCTGGCCGTAGCTGGGCTGCTGGTGCTGGCTGCGGGGTCTTTGCTGGCCTGGGGGGGCTCGAGCCTGCAAGAAGCCGAGCTGCTGGAGGCCCAGGTGTTCCACACCGACCTGCGCGAACGCCTAGGCAAGGATATCCGCATGGCCCAGCAGGTCGCTCTCCTGACCAGCACAGAGCTGCGCATGGCCCAGCCGGGCACTTGTGTGCAGTACCTTTTGCTAGCCGGTACGCTGCAAGAACGCCGGTGGAATGGATCATGTAGCCTGCCTGGGGGAAGCCCCCTGACCTGGGAGCCCTTTCGGCTACCTACGGCGGGCTTTTGTGCCTTGGGAGGGGGCATAGCTCTTCTGGATACCCCCTGCCCTGGCAGTCTGATGGGTAGTCAGCTAGGCCTGCAACAACCCGCCAGCCCGCAAAGCCACAGCCTGCCGCCGGTTTTTGTTAGACTTCGCTAAGCTATGCGCATCGCCCTGTTCAGCCAGGGAAGAATCCACTACTGGGGGGCCCGGGGGTTCCGGGTTTGGGTGCCCGCGGCCCCCTCGCCGGAGCGGCTGGTGGAGGAACTGCGCCGGGCGGGAGGGGTGGACTACCTGGGTCTGGGGCCGGAGGTGGCCCTGCTGCGCCAGACCACGCTGCCTTACCTGCCCGAGGCTTCCCCTGAGGAACTGATTCTTTCTGAGGCTGAGCTAAACCCCCAGTTCAGGGGGGAGCCCTTGCGCACCGCTCACCACCTGCTCGAGGTAGCCGGTTCCCAGGCCCGCTACCTGTACGCGGCTTTGCCTAAGAAGGACGCCGAGGTGCTGGAGCGAAGGCTCCGCCCCAAGCGTTTGGAACCCTTGCCCTTGCTTTTCTGGCGCCTGGTAGAGCAGCGTCGGCAGGCTGAGCCGGTATTGCTGCTGGAGTCCTTCAGCCATACCCTGGCCTATTTGGCGGGGGGGCAACTACGAGGCTTTCGTTATCTCAATGCGTCGTTGGATGGGCCTCCTGAGGCGGTGGAAGCCGAGGTGCTGGCTACCCTCGAGCTGTTTGGGCTTACCCGCGAAGTGGAAGAAGCCTGGCTGATAGGCTCTTTTACCCCTCCGGTGTTGCCGGCCCGCCGGGTTATCCCCTTGGAGCCGACCCTGCCCCTTTTGCGAGAGGTAGCCCTGCAGGGGGAGCCCCAGCTTGACCTACGCCCAGGTACCCCCAGGCGTGCGGCTCTGCCCTGGCCTACCCAGCTACTTTTGCTATACAGCGCCCTGGTGTTGAGTGCAGGCCTGGTCGGACAAAGCTACCTGCAAAGCCAGATACGCCGGGTCGAGCGGTTGTACCAGGCTATGCAAGACGAGCCTAGCCTGGCTTCCCAAACGGCGGAACTGCCCACGCTGGATAGCGCCAACCTGGTGCAAGCGGCCCGTCTTAGGCCCCCGGGGCTGTGGTTTACCCAAATGGAGGAGAGCCCAGAGGTTTTCCGCCTAGCCGGTGAGGCCCTAAACCCCCAGGCTCCCATAGAGCTATCCCGGCGCCTGCAGGCCCAGTTGGTTGTCCTGAGAGAGGTTGAACAGCGCTATGCATGGGAGATTCAACTTACGAAAACCCCTCGGTAACCTCCTCTTGGAGCAGGGCTGGTTGGGCCAGGCGCAGCTCGAGCAGGCCCTGGAGGAACAGCGTCATAGCAAGGAGCCTTTGGGCCAGATACTCCTGCGCAAGGGCTGGGTCAACAAGCGGGCCCTTTACGAGCTGCTGGCCCAGCAGCAGGGCGTCCCCCTGGTGTTTCCTAGCGAGCAGGAGATACCCGCCGAGTTGCTCCGCCGAGTAGATGGGCGGTTTGCCCGCGAGCAGCGGGTCTTGCCCTTTAAGGAAAGCCCAGAAGAGTTACACGTGGCCCTGGCCCGCCCTTCGGACCTGGCTTTGCTGGACGAATTGCGCTTTCGCACCGGTAAGCGCATAGTGCCTTATTTGGCCCCGGAGGATGAAATTTTGCAGGTGCTGGAACGGGCGGAAGGCCAGCCTAATGAGGCACCTGCCCCTAATCCCACCCTTAGAGCGGGCCCCAGTATTTTGGAAGAGACAGCCCCTACGGTTGAGCTGGCAGAAAACCTCTTGCAACGGGCTCTGCGGGCTCGTGCCACCGATCTGCACTTTGAGCCCCAGGCCAACCTCTTGCTGGTGCGCATGCGGGTGGATGGGGTCATGCACGAGGTGGCCCGGCTTTCCAAAGACCTCGAGGCCTCCCTGATCGCCCGCTACAAGGTGCTGGGCCAGATGGATATTGCCGACCGCCGCCGTCCTCAGGACGGCCACTTCACCTACGCTTTTGCCGGACATGACTACGACATCCGGCTTTCCAGCATAGGCACCCTTTTTGGCGAGCGCATGGCTTTGCGCCTCATACAGGCTACCCGCCTTTTCCTCAGCCTGGAGGAGCTGGGCTTTTTCCCGGAGGACCTACCCCGGCTCGAGCAGATGTTCCGAGCCCCTTACGGCCTGGTGCTGGCGGCGGGCCCCACCGGCAGCGGTAAGACCACTACCCTTTACGCGGCCCTACGCCATATCTATACCCCGGAAAAAAACTTTTTCACCATTGAAGACCCAGTGGAAATCGCCCTAGAGGGGATTACCCAGATACCTATCCAGCCCAAGATCGGCATGGACTTCGACCAGATCCTGCGCTCGGTGCTACGGCAAGACCCCGATGTCATCATGATTGGGGAGATCCGGGATCAGACTACATTGCAAACCGCCGTACGGGCCGCTCTAACCGGGCATCTAGTGTTGGCCACCTTGCATGCCAATAACGCCATTGCTACGGTTAGCCGCTTGGTAGAGATGGGGGCCCCAGCCCATCTGGTAGGCGCTACCCTGGTAGGGGTCATCGCCCAGCGCCTGGTGCGGCGCCCCTGCCCTCAGTGCGCGCAGATTTTCCCTGTTCCCGAAGCCTTAAAGCCGGCTTTCGGCTCTTTGCAAAGCGAGATACGCGGCCTAGGCTGCACCTACTGTGGTCAGACCGGGTATTATGGGCGTACTGGGCTGTATGAGGTCTATCTGCCTGATGCCGAAAGCCGTCATCTGATTGCCACTGGGGCCTCGGAAAATCCACTAAGACAGCAGGCCCAAGCCCAGGGGCACAAGACCCTGTGGCAAGTGGCCAGCCGGGCGGTTCAGGAGGGCCTCACCACCACCCAGGAGGTGGTTCGCGTCTTGGGCTGGGGTATGGAAGGGTTTTGAGCTATGCGCTTCAACTACCAGGCGACCGATCCCAGCGGTAAAAACCTCTACCAGGGGGTGGTAGAGGCAACCAGTTTTTCCGAGGCGCGGGCCCTTTTACGTCAACGTGGGTTGTATCCGATCAAGCTGGTACCCCTGCGCTCCTCGCCCTTGCGAGGGGTGCCCCTGCAGGAGCTGGTGTTTTTTACCCGGCGGCTGGCCTTGCTGCTGGAATCGAGCCTGCCCCTTCTGGCCGCGTTGGAAACCCTGCACGCGCAAAGCCGCCATCCTTCTCTAAAAGAGGCCCTTCAGGGACTAAGGGCCCAGGTGGAGGGGGGCAGCAGCCTGGCCCAGGCCATGGAAGCTTATCCCCAGGTCTTCCCCCTGATCATGCGCAGACTGGTGGCCGTTGCCGAGCTGGGTGGGGCCTTGGAGGTGGTGCTCCGGCGGCTGGCGGGGTATCTGGATCGCACCCATGAGCTACGGGAAAAGGTTCGCACGGCCCTGACCTACCCGGCCTTTGTTCTCGCGGTGTTGCTGCTGGTGGTGGTGGTTTTGTTGGTGGTGGTGATACCGGTGTTTGCCCGGCTATACCAAAACAGTGGGATAGCCCTGCCCTGGCCCACCGCTTTTCTTATATCCAGCGCTTTTTTCGTTCGCCAGTATGGGATTTTTCTACTGCTGGCGGCCATTTTGGGTGGGGGGGTGTTTTGGCGCGCCTATCAGGGGCCCTGGGGCAAGGCCGTGGATCAAAGGTTATTCCGCCTGCCCCTGGTGGGCCCCATCCTGCTCAAGTCGGCCCTGGCCCGCTTTGGCCACACCCTAGCTACGTTGTACAAAAGCGGTATCGCCCTCACCCAAGCCCTGGAGGCTTGCGCCCAGGTGGAGGGCAACCGGGCGTTCGCCGAGGCCATTGTGCAGTTACGCCAGGCGGTGGAGCAGGGTCGTTTTATGAGCGAGGCGATGCGGTCGAACCCCTTGTTTCTCCCGCTTTTTGTGCAGATGACCCAGACCGGCGAGGGCACCGGCCAAATGGATCGCAGTTTAGAGCAGGTGGCCGACTTCTTTGAGCAGGAGATCGATCACAGCCTAAAACGTCTTTCCAGCAGCCTCGAGCCCCTCCTCACCCTGGTTTTAGGGGGCGTGGTGTTGCTGGTGGCCTTGGCCTTGTACCTCCCGGTGTTCGACCTCTCGCGGGTCATTCGTGCGCGATGAGATACCTAGCTCCCCTCCTGGCCCTGGCCCTTACCCTCTGGGCCGGTTGGACCCTTAGCAGCCAGTACCGCCGCCTCGAGGGGCTGCGCCAGGGGCTGGCTGAGCGGCAGGCCACCCAGGCCCCGCTGGTGGCCCGGCCTACCCGGCTTCTTCTTTCCCCTGAGCGCTACCCCGAGGCCTATACCTGGCTGGTGCAGCAGGCCCTGGCCCGTCCGCTACAGGTGGCCGAGCTTAGGCCCACCGAGGAGGGGCTCTTCCTGGAGGTGCGCGGGGGTTTTGCCCAGATACTGGAGTACCTAGACCTTCTTTCCCAGGCCCCTTTTGCTCTGGGCCTACGGCAGTACAGCCTTGTACCCCGCACGCCACGAGCAGAGGAGCTGGTGGCCCAGCTTTGGCTGAAGCTTACCCCTCCTTAGAGACCCACTCGCTTCCGGGCCTCGGCTAGGATGGCTTGGACGGTTTTTTCCTCTGGGCCCTCGCAGTATAGGCGCAGCACCGGTTCGGTGCCCGAAGGGCGGAAAAGCAGCCAAGCCTCCCCTTCCAGCCGCCATTTGATGCCGTCTAGGGCTTCCGTGCCCAACACGGCCTTCCCGGCGATGGGCTGGGGATTCTGGGCCTGGGCCATGGCGGTCTGGAGGGCTTCCATGGAAGGCAGGTGCAAGTCTAGCCGGTCGTACGCATGGGCAAAACCCAGCTCAGCGAACTGATCACCCAGGCTCTGGCCGCTCAGCACCACCGACTCCAAAAGTAGAAGCGCGTTGAGAAGGCCGTCGCGCTCGGGAAGGTGGCCCGCTACGCCAATGCCCCCCGACTCCTCCCCCCCGATCAGCACCCCGCCTCGGAGCATCTCCTCAGTGATGTACTTGAAGCCGATAGGGGTGACCTTTACCTCGAGCCCCAGCCGCTGGGCCAGCTTGTCTATCATATGCGAGGTGGAGAAGGTCTTGACCACCCGCCCGGTGTGCCCTTTACGCCGAAGGTGATTGAGCAGCACCGCAAAGATTTGATGGCTGTTAAAGTGGCGACCTCCGGCCAGCACCGCGCCCACCCGGTCGGCGTCGCCGTCGTGGACCACGGCGAAGGTGGGGTCAGCCTCGGTCTTGAGTACGGTCATGATGGTGAACTGGTTTTGCGGAATAGGCTCGGGATTGACCCCGTAGAACATGGGGTCGGGTACCGCGTGCAGCTCGCGCAGCTCCAGCTTCAACCCGGCGTGCTTGACAAAGCCCGCCAGCCAGCCGGCCCCAGCTCCCCCCAGGCTGTCGTGGTAGAGCACCCCCGAATAGGCCCGCAGGGCCTCTATCTCGAGCTGAGCAGCGATGAAATCATAGTAGGCCTTGCGTACATCGAAGCTCTGGATGCGCCCTTGGTGGTTTTTGGGTGGCTGGCCTAGGTGCTGCATCACCTCGGCTATCATGCCTGGGGTAGCCGAGCCACCGTAGGGGCCTTTGATCTTGAAGCCCAGGTACTCGGGGGGGTTATGGCTGGCGGTGAGCATCACCCCGCCGTCGGCTTCCAGATGCTTTACCGCGAAGGAGAGCACCGGGGTGGGCAGATAGGTTTTGGACAGGTGAACCTCGAGGCCGTTGGCGGCCAGCACTTCGGCGGCCTTGTGGGCGAAGCGGTCGGCCATAAAGCGGGTGTCGTAGCCCACCACGACCCTTCGGCCCTGGTGGCTGAGGAGATAGCTTGCGTAGGCCTGGGCGACCTGAGCGACGTTGTCGAAGGTAAAAGCCTCGCCGATAATGGCGCGCCAACCATCGGTGCCAAACTGAATGCCTGTCATACCTGCCACACTATACAGGCTCATCCCTCGCATGGTGCCTAGCCCAGTGTTAGACTGCGAAAGGCTGTATGTCCGACCTCCTTTCCTCCCTCAACCCCTCCCAGCGGGAAGCGGTGCTGCACTTTGAAGGCCCAGCGCTGGTCGTCGCCGGGGCTGGCTCGGGTAAGACCCGTACCGTGGTGCACCGTATTGCCTACCTGCTGCGCGAGCGCCGGGTTTACCCTACCGAGATTTTGGCCGTGACCTTTACCAATAAGGCTGCTGGCGAGATGAAAGAGCGCCTCGAGCGCATGGTGGGGCGTGCAGCGAAGGACCTCTGGGTCTCCACCTTCCACGCTCTAGCGGTGCGCATCCTGCGGGTCTACGGCGAATACGTGGGCCTGAAGCCGGGGTTTGTTATCTACGACGACGACGACCAAAACACCTTGCTGAAGGAAATCCTCAAAGAGCTAGGCCTCGAGGCCAAACCCGGCCCCTTCCGGGCCATGATCGACCGGATCAAAAACCGGGGTCAAAGCGCGGCGGCCTATGCCCGCGAGGCCCCCGATTTCATCGGAGGCGTTCCCAAGGAGGCGGCCCTCGAGGTCTTCCAGCGCTACCAGCGCAGCCTACGTCTGCAAGGAGGGGTGGACTTCAACGACCTTTTGCTGCTGACCATCGAGCTTTTTGAAGCCCACCCTGCGGTGCTGGACAAGGTGCAACAGCGGGCCCGCTTCATCCATGTGGACGAGTACCAGGACACCAACCCGGTGCAGTACCGGCTGACCCGGCTTCTGGCCGGGGAACGGCCTAACCTGATGGTGGTGGGCGACCCTGACCAGAGCATCTATGGCTTTCGCAGCGCCGATATTCACAACATCCTCGAGTTCACCAAAGACTACCCAGGGGCCAAGGTCATCCGACTGGAGGAGAACTACCGTTCCAGTAGCGCCATTTTGCAGGTGGCCAACGCGGTGATCGAGAAGAATGCCCTGCGGCTAGAGAAGGTGCTGCGCCCGACCAAACCTGGTGGCGAGCCGGTGCGCTTGTACCGTGCCCCCAATGCCCGCGAGGAGGCCGCCTTTGTGGCCCGGGAAATCCAGCGCCTGGGCCGCTACCAAGAGATTGCCGTGCTCTACCGTACCAACGCCCAGTCCCGTCTGCTGGAGGAGCACCTGCGGCGGGCTCAGGTGCCGGTGCGGCTGGTGGGGGCGGTGGGCTTTTTTGAGCGGCGCGAGGTTAAGGACCTGCTGGCCTACGCCCGGGTGGCGGTCAACCCTGCCGATACCCTCAACCTGCGGCGCATTGTCAACACCCCGCCCCGGGGCATCGGGCCGGCCACGGTGGCCCGGCTGGTGGCGTATGCCCAGCAGACGGGCTCTACCCTCTACCAGGCCTTTCGCGCTGCCGAGCAGGTGCTCAGCCGGCCCCAGCCCGTACAGGCTTTCGTCGAACTGCTCGAGGCCCTGATGGAAGCGGCCTTCGAAACCGGTCCCCGCGACTTTTTCCAGCGGGTGTTGGAGGAGACCGGTTTCCGCGAGGCTTTGCGCCAGGAACCAGATGGCGAAGAGCGCCTGCAAAACGTGGAAGAGCTGCTGCGGGCAGCCCGCGACTGGGAGGAAGAGGAGGGCGGCAGCCTCTCCGAATTTCTGGACACGGTGGCCCTGACGGCCAAAGCCGAGGAGCCGCAAAGCGATGCACCCGCCGAGGCGGTGACCCTGATGACCCTGCACAACGCCAAGGGCCTCGAGTTTCCCACCGTATTCCTGGTGGGCCTAGAGGAGAACCTGCTGCCTCACCGCAATAGCCTGGGCCGCCTGGAGGACCTCGAGGAGGAGCGCCGCCTGTTCTACGTGGGCCTCACCCGTGCCCAGGACCGCCTCTACCTTTCCTATGCCGAGGAGCGCGAAACCTACGGCAAGCGGGAGTACACCCGCCCCAGCCGCTTTTTGGAGGAGATTCCCCCAGGGCTTCTAAAGGAGGTAGGAGCCTTTGGCGATGTGTCCGTGCCGGTGCCGGCAGGCCGCCTCGAGGCCAAGCCCCGCACCCAGCTAGCCGAGTTCAAAGGGGGGGAGCGGGTGCGGCATCCCAAATTTGGCAGCGGTACGGTAGTGGCCGCTATGGGGGGCGAGGTTACGGTGATGTTCCCCGGGCTGGGTCTGAAGAAGCTGGCGGTGAAGTTTGCCGGGCTGGAGCGGTTGGATGGCTAAGGCGATGCGCACTTTGCTTTGGGCTGGGGTAGTGGTTTTAGGGATGGCTTTGGCCAGCGGGGCCGATCTGGGTTTTTCCGTGCGCAATGGCCCTAGTGGCAATTTTATGGGCCACCTGGGGCTTTACCTGGAGGGCTATCCGGTGGATTTTCGTACCCAGTTGGTCGTGGGCTCACCGGCTGGGCTGTACCTCAGCGGTGAGGTGGTCTACCCCCTGCCCTTTTTCCTGCTATTGCGCCCCTACCTGGCGGCGGGGTTGGGGGTGGGCATTACGGGCTATACGGCCCAGAACGAACTTAGGTTGCGCTTTGGCGATAGTTTTTACGCTATTTTTTCAGCGGGGCTACAATTCCCCCAACGGGGCTACCGGCCGTACCTCGAGGTCAGCCAGGTGGTGGGTTCCCAGAGCTTCCAGCGCTTTACGGTGGGCTTTATCGTCGAGGGGTTTTGAGCTAGGTGGGGAGGGGCCGGGTATATCTGTCCTGCTTCTTTGGGCTAGGCTGGAAGCATGAAAGCCCACGGAAAGGTTTTTGTGGTTACCGGCGGAGGCGGCGGGATTGGGCGGGCGTTGGTTAGCGGACTGCTAAGCCGAGGGGCGCGCGTGGCCGCGGTGGATCTGAACCAGGCCGCCCTGGAAGAGACCGCCCGCCTGCTCCAGGCCGGGGAGAGGCTTTCCTTGCACCGGCTGGACATTACCGACCTCGAGGCGGTCATGGTCCTGCCCCAACAGGTCATAGCCCACCACAAAGCGGTGGACGGCCTGATCAACAACGCTGGCATCATCCAGCCTTTTGTCCCGGTGGATCAGCTGGACTACAGCGCCATCGAGCAGGTCATGCGGGTCAACTTCTACGGCACCCTCTACATGACCAAGAGCTTCCTGCCCCACCTGCTGGCCCGGCCTGAGGCCCACATTGTGAATGTTTCCAGTATGGGCGGCTTTCTTCCTGTTCCCGGTCAGACCCTCTACGGGGCCGCCAAGGCTGCGGTCAAGCTCTTTACCGAGGGCCTCTACGCCGAGCTGTTGGAGACCAGGGTGCGGGTCACAGTGGTTTTTCCTGGCGCGGTGGCCACGGAAATTGCGGCCCACTCGGGGGTGGAGATCGCCCGCCCCGAGGGACAGGAAAGCTCCATCAAACCCATCTCTCCCCAGCAGGCCGCGCGGGAAATTCTGAACGGTATGGAGAAAGACCGTTTCCGGGTGCTGGTAGGCCCCGATGCTCGCTTGATGGATCTCCTTTATCGCCTAAGTCCGGAGCGGGCCACCCGGCTTATTCAGCAGCGGATGCGCTCTTTGCTCCGTGGCTAGTTGGCTAGCGCGACTTTACCTCGGCCCAGACCCGGTTGAATAGCTCAACCTGCTCGCCCAAGTCGGCCAGAAGCTCGAGGCGAGCCCGCTTCTCTTCGGTGGGGTAGACCAGTGGGTTGTCCTTTTCCTCGATGAGTTCCATGGCTGCAGCCACGGGGGTGGCGTAGCCGATGGCATTGGAAATCTGCGCGGCGATCTCGGGCTCGAGCAGGAAGTTGATGAACTTGTAGGCCAGCTCGTGGTTGGGGCTTTTCTGCAAAATCACCAGGGTATCGGCCCAGAGGGTGGCCCCTTCTTTGGGAATCACGTACTTGAGGTTGGGGTTCTCCGCCTGGGCCGCCAGGATGTCGCCAGAGTAGGCTGGGGCTACGGCAATATCGCCCCCGATCAGGCGGTCGCGGATGCTGGTGCCCCCGGCAAAGCCCTGCGAACGGCGCTTGGCCTCGAGCAACAGGGCCTGTACCTCGGCCAGCTTGTCTAGGTCGGTGGTGTTGACCGATAGGCCCTTGTACTTGAGGGCGGCGCCGATCATTTCCCGCATCTCATCGAGGAGCAAAAACCGCCCTACCTGTTGGGCTGGGTCGAAGAGTACGCCCCAGCTTTCCACAGGTCCGCTCACTAAATCCTCGCGGTAGGCCAGGCCCGTGGTGCCCCACTGATAGGCCACGCTGTAGCGGTTTCCAGGGTCGTAGGCTGGGTCGGCGAACTGGGGGTCCAGGTTTTTTAGGTTGGGGATTTTGGACTTGTCGAGCTCGAGCAGGCTGCCGGACCGGGCGAGCTGACCCACGGTGTAGTCGGGGGTGATGAGCACATCGAACTCCCGGTCGCCCCCGGCCTGAAGCTTGGAGAGCATGGCCTCGGGGGAGTCGTAGGTATCCTCGACTACCTTGATGCCCTCGCGCTTTTCAAACTCAGCCAGCACCTCGCGGGGCATGTAGTCCGACCAATTGAGCAGACGCAGCTGTTTTTGCTGCTGTCCGCAGCTCGTAACCAACAAGGCCAGCACCATCAGTATCCAGACTCGGTTCATTTCAAGCCTCCTAAACCCGCTTTCTCCAGAACAGTGTCCCAAGAAGCAGAATCAAGATTGTAAGCCCTACCATTAAGCTGGATAGAGCGTGGATTTCCGGGCTTACCCCCAGCTTTACCGAGGAGTAAATGTAAAGCGGCAGGGTGGTGGAGCCGGGCCCCGCGGTGAAGAAGGTCACCACGAAATCGTCTAGCGATAGGCTGAAAGCCAACAGAGCGCCAGCCATCACACCCGGCATGATCAACGGCAGGGTCACCTCGCGGAAGGTTTGCCAGGGGGTGGCCCCCAAGTCTTTGGCCGCCTCCTCCAGGGCGGGGTCGAGCAGCATTAGCCGGGCCCGCACCACCAGGGTCACGTAGGCGATCTGAAAGCTGATGTGGGCCAGGATGATGGTGAACAGCGAGAGCCGGGGCCAGCCGATGGCATCGCGCACCACATCGAACAGAAGCAAAAGCGAGATGCCCATCACCACGTCTGGCACCACCACCGGCACGTATAGCAAGTAGCGCAAAGCTTCTTGCCAGCGGAACTGGAAGCGCACCAGGCCAATGGCCAGCAGGGTGCCCAGAATGGTGGAAACTACCGTGGAGACCACCGCCACGATTAGGGTATTGGTGAGGTACTCCAGAATGCGCTCGTTGTTGAACAGCCGTATGTACCAGTCGAAGGTGAAGCCGGTAAAGCGCACCCCAAAGCGGCTTTGATTGAAGGAAAGGGCCACAATGATCACGATGGGCAGGTATAAGAAGGCGAATACCAGCCAAGCGTATAAGGAGAGCAGCCGCTTCATACCAGTTTGTCCAGCCCTTTTTCCCCTTGGGTGCGGGCATAGAGCCACAGACCAAACAGCACCAGGCTCATCAGCACCATGCTGGCCGCGCTGCCAAAGGCCCAGTTCTGGGCTGAGCCGAATTGGAGCTGGATCAGGTTGCCCACCAGGGTAATCTTGCCCCCGCCCAGCAGGTCAGCGATCACGAAGGTTCCCACCGCTGGAATGAAGACCAGCAAAGAGCCGGCGAACAGCCCCGGGATGGTCTGGGGGAAGATGGCCTCCCAAAAGGCCCGCAGGGGCCTGGCCCCCAGGTCGTAGGCGGCCTCGAGCTGACGCCAGTCTATGCGCTCGACGGTGGCGTACAGCGGCAGGACGAAGAAGGGCAGGTAGGTGTACACCGTGGCCGCATACACCGCAAAAGTGGAGGGCAGCAGGTCGGCCGGGGGAAGGCCAAATGCCGTGATGAAGGCATTGATTAGCCCTTCCCGCTGAAACACCACGATCCAGGCATACACCCGGATCAGGAAATTGGTGAAAAAGGGGATCACCACCAACAGCAGCAAAACCTCTTTATAGCGACTTTGGGCGATGTAGAAAGCCAGTGGGTAGCCTAGGATCACCACAAAGACCGTGGCCCACAGCCCGATCCACAGGCTGCGGGCGATGATCTCAATGTACAGCGGGTCGGTGAAGAAGCGCAGGTAGTTGTGCAAGCCAAAGGGAGGCACGAGCTGGCCCAGGCTGCCCCGGCTCATCAGCGAGGCCACCAGCATGATGAGGGTGGGCACCAGCACGAACAACAGTAGCCACAGCGCCCCTGGCCCCACCAAGAAGAGTATCTGCCGCAGCCTTTCCTTGGGGGTGGTGGCCTCACGCATGGGGGGTTTCCTCCAGGCCCTCCTGGATGACCACCAGCTTCTCCGGGGTGAGGGCTACCCAGACCGCCTCGTCGTAGTCGAATTCCTCGTGGCCCGGTTCCTGGATATCGTGGTTGAGGGTTTCGCAGAGCAGGCGCTGGCCGTTGGCCCAAAGGATGTACTGGTTTTCCGAGCCGGTGTAGATGATGTCGTCCACCCTGGCCTGAAAAACGTTGGGCAGGCTGGGCTTTTCCCGGAACAGGCGAATTTTTTCGGGTCGGATGGAGAGCAGAACCTTCTGGCCCGGCGTGAGGGCATCCTCCTCGTCGAGCACGAACGCTCCCAGTGAGGTTTCTACCCGGCGCGGCTCGAGGGCTACCGCCGGAATCAGGTTGGTATCGCCGATGAACTTGGCCACAAAGGCCGTTCGGGGTAGCTCGTAGATTTCCTCAGTAGGCCCGAGCTGTTCGATGCGTCCTTTGTTCATCACCGCTACCCGGTCGGACATCACCAGGGCCTCTTCCTGGTCGTGGGTCACGAAGATAAAGGTAATGCCCAGCCGCTCTTGTAGGTTCATTAGCTCTACCCGCAGCTCCTGGCGCAGTTTGAGGTCGAGGGCCGAGAGGGGCTCGTCCAGTAGCAGCACCTCTGGCTCATTGACCAAGGCCCGGGCCAGGGCGACGCGTTGGCGCTGGCCCCCGGACATTTGCTCGGGGCGGCGCTTTTCGAAGCCCAGCAGGTTGACCAGCTCAAGAGCCCAGGCCACCCGCTCTGCAATCTCGCTCTTGGGCATCCGCTTCATGCGCAGGCCGAAGGCGATGTTTTGCTCTACGGTCATGTGGGGGAATAGGGCGTAGTTCTGGAATACGGTGTTGACCGGTCGGCGGTAAGGGGGCACACCGGTCATGTCCTCTCCGCCAATCAGGATGCGGCCCGCATCCGGGGTATCGAAGCCGGCAATCATGCGCAACAGGGTGGTTTTGCCACAGCCCGAGGGGCCCAACAAGCTGAAAAACTCACCGTCGCGAATCTCCAGGGTGATATTGTCCACCGCGACCTGATCGCCAAAGCGCTTGGTAACCCCCTCGAGGCGTACTGCTGCGTTTTCTCCCAGCTTCCGTTCCCGCCGGCTACGGAACAAGGTAGGCTCCACAGGGCAGAGTGTACGGTCTGCCTGGCTATAGGGCAACTGGCACTCGATACAGGAAAGCCGCTCACCCAGACAAAGCTGGCCAAAGCTGCTTTGGGCGCTTCGGTTGAGTTGGCCACGACCCTGACCTCTAATCACCCCCCTTGACCCAAAAGGCGAAGGGGGGTTGGGATATGAACATGCTCACCTCCAACCCCCTCTACCAGTCTATCCA
>FWPU01006595.1_pt1 | contig 22944 bp, 18 predicted proteins | sample 2228361 | NCBI WGS metagenome assembly FWPU01 (sample SAMEA103939777, study PRJEB20133) | metagenome
AACGTAACAGTAAGGGTATCAGGGTATGGACAGCGTGGCGCAAGGGCGCGCCTGCATTCGTTTATTCGTTCTCCATTCGTTGACAGCGGCATGGTACAGGCACGTGGAACGTGCGAACGTGCGAACGTGCGAACGTGCGAACGTTGAACGTCGAACGTGGAACGTAACAGTAAGGGTATCAGGGTATGGACAGCGTGGCGCAAGGGCGCGCCTGCATTCGTTTATTCGTTCTCCATTCGTTGACAGCGGCACGGTACAGGCACGGGGAACGTGGAACGTGCGAACGTGAAACGCAGAACGTAGAACGTGGGAATGGGCAAACGTAAAACGTGAAACGGGCGAACGGGCAGCGTGCAACGCGCAAACGTAGAATAAGGGCACAAGACAATCACGTAATCACGTAATCACCCAATCACCCAACAAAGGAAGCCAATGAACCAAAATCCTCCCTACTACGCCCATCCAACCGCCATCATCGACGAGCCATGCGAAATCGGCGCCGGCACAAAGATCTGGCACTTCTGCCACGTGATGACAGGCGCACGAATCGGCGCTCACTGCGTATTGGGGCAGAATGTCCTGGTCGCCAGCGACGTCATCATCGGCAATGGCTGCAAAATCCAGAACAACGTCTCACTCTACACCGGCGTCGAACTGGAAGACTTCGTGTTCTGCGGTCCCTCGTGCGTCTTTACCAACGTCATCAACCCGCGCGCCGAAATCAACCGTCGCGCCGAGTTTATGCGCACCCTGGTGCGGCGCGGCGCAACCATTGGCGCCAACGCCACGATTGTGTGCGGCGCTGTCATCGGGCGCTACGCCTTCATCGCCGCCGGCGCCGTCGTGCGCGGGAACGTCCCCGACTACGCATTGATGGCAGGAGTGCCGGCCAGACAAAAGGGATGGATGAGCCGGCACGGATACCGCCTCCCTGAACCGGACGCCGAAGGGATGATGGTATGCCCGGGGAGCGGCTGGCGGTACTGCGAGGTCGACCCTGGCGTGCTGCGCTGCCTGGATTGGGCAGAGGATGCAGCGCTGCATGTGACGTAACGTGGAATGTGCGAACGTGAAACGTGGAACGTGGAATGTGCGAACGTGAAACGTGGAACGTGAAACGTGGAACGTGGAACGTGGAACGTTCAACCCTGATCAAGGAGAAGACCATGACCAATCCCCAGTATTCGCCGGCAACCATCGGACATACAACGTCAGATATCAAACACCCAACGGATCCGGTGCCGCTCCTTGACCTGAAGGCGCAATACGCAGCGATCCGCGACGAAATTCGTGCCGCGATCGACCGCGTCGCCGATGCTCAACACTTCATCCTCGGTCCAGAAGTCGAAGCGCTCGAGCGCGAAGTCGCCGCATACTCCGGGTGCGCCTGCGGCATCGGCGTCTCTTCCGGCACCGACGCGCTGCTGGTCGCGCTCATGGCGATCGACATCCGTCCAGGCGATGAAGTCATCACCACACCCTACACCTTCTTCGCCACCGCCGGTTCAATTGCCCGACTCGGCGCCGTACCGGTCTTCGTCGATATCGACCCGCTGACCTTCAACATCGATCCTGCTGGCATCGAGGCGCGGATCACCGCGCGCACACGAGTCATCATGCCGGTCCACCTGTATGGACAGATGGCAGACATGGACTCGATCATGGAGATCGCCGGGCGCCACAACCTGGTGGTCATCGAGGACGCGGCGCAGGCGATCGGCGCCGAGTACAAAGGGCGACGCGCCGGTTCGATCGGGCACATGGGATGTTTCAGTTTCTTCCCCTCGAAGAATCTGGGCGGCTTCGGCGACGGCGGCATGGTCACCACCAATGATGCAGCGCTGGCTGAGCGTGTGCGCCTGTTACGCGGGCATGGCGCGCACCCGAAGTATTACCACAAACTGATCGGCGGCAACTTTCGCCTCGACGCTTTGCAGGCAGCGGTGCTGCGCGTCAAACTGAAGTATCTCGACCAGTGGACGAGCGGGCGGCAACGGAACGCGGCAATTTACCGTCACCTGTTCAAGGAGGCCGGGCTGGTCATCGATCCGCCGGAATGTCTGATTGCCGGATGCCGCGCGCGCACAGGCAGCGCCTGCGCATTACCGCCAGGCAATGTCGTGCTGCCGGTCGAAGCGCCGGAACGGCGGCACATCTACAACCAGTTCGTCATCCGCGTCGCACAGCGCGAAAAGGTCATGGCTACTCTCAAGGAGCGTAAGATCGGGCACGAAATCTACTATCCCGTGCCGCTGCACCTGCAGGAATGCTTCGCCTATCTGGGGCAGCAGCCAGGCGACCTGCCGGTCAGCGAATGCGCAGCTGCCGAAACCCTGGCGCTGCCGATCTACCCGGAGCTCACCGAGGAGATGCTGGCGGCGGTGGTGGAAGGAGTTGCGGCGGGGGTGGCATAATCATGATACACCGATGCCCGTGCAACCTGTCAGCGCACAGGACTGGAACCCGCACCCTGCTCTGCAGACAGGTTGCACGCATATCTGCCGGCGCCGACGCGCCCTCTTATACCATTTTAGATTGTAGATTTTGGATTGTAGATTGCTGCGATAGCATTGCAGCGCTCTGATGAGCGTGCGTATGCGACTTGTTCAATTCCAATTGGTATTACAGGCATCCCGTCCTCGTCGAACTCTGAGAGACGCCCGCCGTATCGAGCAACGTTGCATGTCCATAGCAATGTTGTACGTGAATCGAAACGATTTTGTGATCTGCACACAGACCTGATAGACTATACTCTCACTCAGATCAGGTGCCAGGCTTATTGAATGAAAAAACAGGACGAGCGGGGGATTATATTATGTTAAAGCGAGCGCACACGATTTTGTCTTTTCGCTCATTACAACAATCCCCGTCTCTCTTCTACAATACGGTTCACTCTCTTGCCACCATTATTATTTCTATCATCCTGAGTCTGGCGACGAGCGTTATTATTGCACGGGGTCTTGGCCCAACTGCCAAGGGCAAAGTCGACCTGATCATAGCAACGACGAATCTGCTGGTTATGGCTTTTGGATTGTCACTGCCTTCTGGCATTGTCTATGTTATCGCTCGTGGACGCGCATCGATCAGACTTCTAATACCACGGCTCTTTTTGATCGCTTGTTTTCAAACGATTGTTGCAGGTATCTTTTTGACATTTATCCTCCAATCCAGCTTATCAGATGCAATTCTACCAAAAGAAACTCAATATTGGTCATTTTGGGCAATATTATTATTAATATTATTCAATCTTTTGTCCGGGTATTTCTTTGGCATCCTGGCAGGATTACAGGAGTTTCCGAAGGCGAACTTTTATGGGGTTATCGGAAAAATCTTCTCAATTTTAGCGATATCTTCTCTTTTCCTTATTTCGATGAAGGGAGAACATATTTTCAACGAAAGATCGACGATTTGGATTATTACCGCATCATCAATCGCTTCAGCGCTCATTTTTTTGATACCGGTCACTTCAATCCAAAAAAAACAACAATATGATTACCAAAGCGGCCTGAAAGAAATATTTTCGTACTCATTACCGGCATACTTTGCCAATTTAGTCCAACACCTGAGTTACCGCCTGGACATATTTATCGTCAATTTCTTTCTGGGAGTGAGAGAAGTTGGACTCTATGCTCTCGCTCTCAACATCGGACAAACCATCTGGCTGTTCTCAGGAACAATTTCGAACGTTCTCTACCCCAATATAGCCTCTTCTACAGACGAGACCGCAATAAGGGAGCGAACAACTCGAATAGCAAAACTAACATTCTGGACAAACGTCTTTCTCGCACTTATTCTTGCAGTTATAGCCAGGGAACTTTTACCGTTCGTCTACGGATCTGCATTTCAAGAAAGCGTCAGCTCACTTCTCTGGCTCCTTCCAGGAATTGCAACGTTTGGAATCACAAATGTGATCAGCTCATATGTGGTTGGTATAGGGAAGCCTCGCTTAACGTTTTGGTTTGCTATTGTGTGCCTGTTCACCATGATTGCACTGGATATATGGCTGGTTCCTTTGTGGGGGATTGACGGAGCTTCAATAGCCAGTAGCATGGCATACTTCGTAACCACTCTGGTCAGCATCGCGGTCTTCGTTCGCGAAAGTGGAGCACATCCTCTACGGATGGTTATACCTGACAGAGAGGATATGCACACTGTCATCGGTTTTCTAAAGCGCATTCTGCCAGAAAATACATAAGTGCACGGTGCTGCGAAAGGGCCGCTAACCTATGCGTTTTCGTCCAACCATCTGCATCATCTCCTTCTCACCGATCGCTCGTGATGCGCGGGTGCTGCGCCAGCTCGAGTACCTGGCGCCACACTACGATCTGATTGTGTTGGGGCATGGGGCGCCACCAGAGCGCTGGCTGCACCATACGCAGGTACGCTGGCTCGCCGTCGATCCGCCACGATGGCACGAAATGCAGCACGTTAAGATTCCGTTGATGGCAGGCAAGATATGGCAACCATCAATCTGTTACGAATCATTCTACTGGCTGCAGCGCCTGCACCGCCAGGCATATGCCCGCCTCCAGATGCTGCGCGCCGATCTGGTCTATGCCAACGACTGGCAGGCGCTCCCGCTGGGATGGCGACTTGCAGCACGCTGGAACGCACCGTTGATCCTCGACCTGCACGAGTATGCTCCCCTTGAGTGGGAGGAACAGTGGAAATGGCGGTTGTTCGTTGCGCCGGCGATCGACTATTTCCTGCGCCGGTATGCCGTTCACGCCGATGCAACACTGACGGTTGCACCAGCGATTGCGCAGCGCTACGATGAGGAGTATGGCTTTCTACCCGCCGTTGTGTTGAATGCGCCGGAGTGCGTCGCGGTCGACGACCACGCGGTCGATCCCCAGGCTATTCGCCTGATCCATCACGGCGGCGCGATCCGGGCACGCCGGCTGGAGTTGATGATCGATACGATCCGTTTCTGTGACCGACGCTACCACCTCTCGTTCATGTTGGTTGGCGATGAGGGATATATTCAGCATCTGCGCGCCTATGCCGACCAGGTGGCGCCGGGGCGCGTCGCGTTTCTCGAGCCGGTGACGCCGGATCGGATTGTGCGACAGATTGCGGTATATGATATGGGGTTCTATTTACTTCAACCAACTAATTACAACAACAGCATCGCGCTGCCCAACAAACTGTTCGATTTCATCCATGCCGGTCTCGCGGTCTGCGTCGGTCCGTCACCCGGTATGGCATCGTTCGTGCAGGAGTGGCAGTGCGGCGTGGTCGCGCCGTCGTTCGACGTCCAAGCGGTTGCGGCAATGCTCAACCGCCTGGACGTCGAAGAGATTGCGGCGATGCGGCGCGCAGCGCGCGTTGCCGCTGCCCGGATCAATGCTTCCAGCGAGATGGCAAAGGTCGTTGATCTCTGCGACCGGTTGCTGCGGCGGGTGTAGACGGCAGCGCTGCCGGTCACGCATCAGAACGCGCGGTCTGAACTTTCTTCTCGGCTCACAGTCTTCAGTTCTCACAGGAAACCTATGTGCGGCATTTACGGCATCTGGCATCGTGATGGACGACCGATCGATCTGACGGCGCTGCAAATCGCCACCAACCGCCTGCGTCATCGCGGACCGGACGATGAGGGGTATCTGCTGGTTGATCCGACGCAGGGGCAGTGCGCGCCCTATGCCGGCAGCGAGACTGACCGGCGTCTGGCGCTGCCGTCGCTCGATCAGGCGCGCGGCAGCGGCTTCAGCCTGGCGTTCGGGTTTCGTCGCCTTGCAATCCTCGATCTGTCGCCTGCCGGCCACCAGCCGATGGCGGATGCCGATGAGCGCTGCTGGATTGTGTTCAACGGCGAAATCTACAACTATGTCGAACTGCGCAAGGAGTTGCAGGGGCTGGGGCATCGGTTCCGCAGCGGCGGCGACACCGAGGTCATTCTGGCGGCGTACCGGCAGTGGGGCGAGGCGTGCCTGGAGCGCCTGAACGGGATGTGGGCATTCGCCATCTGGGATCGCGCGCAGCGCGCGCTGTTCCTGGCGCGCGATCGCTTCGGCGTCAAGCCGCTCTATTATGCGCTGACCGGCAACACCTTCGCTTTTGCGTCGGAAATCAAGGCGCTGGTTGGCCCTCATGCGTTGCCCTTCAAGCCGGAACCGCTTGCAGTGTACCACTTTCTCACCGATGGACGCCTGCCCAGTCCGCAGCATGGCGCCACCTTCTTTGCCGGCGTGCGCGCGCTTCCGCCAGGACACTGCATGCGCATCGAGACAACCGGTTCACCGGCGCCGCGACGCTACTATGATGTTCTCCTGCCGGACAACCATCATCACCCGCGTTCACCCGATGACATCATTGCGGCGTATCGCGACCTGTTCATCGACGCGGTGCGCCTCGAACTGCGCTCGGATGTCGCCGTCGGCACCTGTCTCAGCGGCGGGATCGACTCGTCGTCGATTGTCTGTGCAGTGAACCGCCTGATGATGCAGGATGGTCTCTCGGCAGCACAAATCGGCGAACGCCAGAAGACATTCAGTGCAGTGTACGATAGCGATGGACGGTACAATGAACGACGGCATATTGAGCGCGTGCTGCGCGCCACTGCTGCCGACGGACATTTTGTGTTCCCAACCGTCGAGCGCCTGCAAGCCGACCTCGACCGGCTGGCGTGGCATCAGGACGAACCATTCCAGTCAACCAGCATTTTTGCGCAATGGTGCGTGATGGGTCTGGCGCGCGAACGCGGCGTGACGGTCTTGCTCGACGGGCAGGGCGCCGATGAGTTGCTGGCGGGGTATCGTCCATATGCGCGTTACCTGGGCGATCTGCTGCGGCAGGGGCGGGGGGCGCGGTTCGCAACCGAAGCCATGCTGATCGGCGTTCATGCGGGGCAGCCCTTTCTCCCGCTGTTGCGCAATGCGCTGGTCTTCACCATGCCTGCGCCTGCTATCGAACTGGCATATGTCGGACGGCAGTTGCTCCGTCCGCCGCCATCGGTGCTGCACCCGGATTTTGCCGCTGCGTGTCGGCGCGTCAACCTGGTCGATCTTCCATCGTGGTGTAACCAGGAGACGCTCGATCGCCATCTGCGCGATGCCATCATGGAAAGCAGTCTGCCGCATTTGCTACGCTACGAAGACCGGAACTCAATGGCGTTCAGCATCGAAGCGCGCGTCCCGTTCCTTGATCATCGCCTGGTCGAGTTTGTCTTCCAGCACGCTGCACATCTGCGGATTCAGCGCGGCTGGACGAAATGGGTGCACCGGCAGGCAATGGAAGGATTGTTACCCGACGCGATCGCCTGGCGGAGTGACAAGGTGGGCTTTGAAACGCCAGAAGTCGCCTGGCAGCGCGAACTGTTGCGGGTGCGACCAGATCTGTTCGCCGACAATGCCGCCAGCGGCGCCTACCTCGATCTGCCTGCAGTGCGCCGTGCGGTGGAGCACTGGCGCGCGCACGGCGGTGATACCCGGCAGGTCTGGCGCTGGATCAGCCTGGAGATGTGGCTGCGGGTGTGGGGATGCATGGAGGTGCACCACACAGACACCAGTGGCACAGGGGGAGGAGGAGAGCGTCGGACAACCCCACCGTCAGGAACCCAGGCGGCTCACCCGCATGACTGCACGCAATCGGGAGTGAACCACAAAGGCACAGAGGGCGCAAAGGGGGATTCATCCTGACGGCGCGCCACGCCCCTCTGCCTCGCCTGCCGCAAAGACCAGACGCGCGTGCATGCGTCTATTCGCGCTCATTCGCTGACAGCCGAGACGCCACGGGAGTGGGGAATCGGGGCAAACGAGGGCAGACACATGCGTTATTCGTTCACCATTCGTTGACAGCGTAGAGACGTTGCAATGCACCGTCGCGATGATGGCGCCGCCCCGCCGACTGCAATGCCATGGTTGCGAACCGCCGCCACACGTCCTGACCACCGCCAGAGATCGCGTCCGACATCAAGGGTCCTGGCGCGTGGAACGTGGAAATCTGCGCCTGTGGTATCATGCAACGTGGTAAAGGTAAAACTGTGGGAACGTTCAACGTTCAACGTTCAACGTTAAACGTTCCACGTCAACGAGGTCGCCCATGTTCCCCGACCTGGAACAATTGCCTGACATCTTCAAGAAATACCCGGACATCCAGGCAGTCTACCTGTTTGGTTCAGCGGTCACCGGCAGACTGCATACCGAAAGCGACCTCGATCTGGCGATTGTCCCGCGACCGGGGGCTGGTGAACTGCCCCGCATCGACATCCTGACCGACCTGGCTCGTGCCGGATTTTGCCGGGTTGATCTGGTTGTCCTCGACACGAACGATATTGTGTTGAAGCATGAGGTTGTACGTCACAACCGCGTCATCTATCAGACCGAAGACTTCGACCGGGGCGCGTATTTTTCCAGGATCGTGCGCCAGTTTCTGGATTTTCGACCCTACCTGGATGTCCAGCGCCAGGCATATAAACAGCGAGTGTTGCATGGTCAGACCCGACGTCATCCGCAAAAGGCTGGAGAAGCTGGATGAGTATCTGGCTATTCTGCACCAGTTGCAGCGGTACTCATACGACGAATTTGTCGGCAACCCCGAACGATACGGGAGTACAGAGCGTTTTCTGCAACTGGCAATCGAATCGCTCAATGATCTGGGAAATCACGTCGTTGCAGAGGAAGGTTTAGGGACAGTTGACTGGTATAGCGACATTCCCCATCGGCTGCGCGAAGCGGGTCTGATCGATCCTTCTCAAGAAGAAACCTGGATCAAAATGATTGGTTTTCGTAACATCCTCGTGCATGACTATTTGAAGATCGACCGAAGCATCGTTTTTCGCGTTCTGCAAGACAATCTCGGCGATCTGGAGGCACTCCAGCGCATCTTCGCGCAGTTTCTGTGACTTCAGCGGCGTCGCTCTGCAGAGGTTCTGTCAGCGCCTATCCGAAAAACCGCCCCTTCGATACGCGCTGCCCCCGTACCCCCGTACAGGGGCGCTGCGCGCTCCTCAGGATGCGGTTTTATGGTGCACGTTACATGAGCCTGTCCTCCACCGCCGGAAGGCGGTGGTACGGGGTGGTACGATAGGCGTCAGCCGGTCGCGTCCCACCTGAAGGCGGCGGTACGGGGTGGTACGACAGGCTTGAGCCTGTCCTGCACCGCCGGAAGGCGGTGGTACATGTCAGCCTGTCCTGCACCGCCGGAAGGCAGTGGTACGGGGTGGTACGACCGGCTTCAGCCGGTCGCGTCCCGCCGGAAGGCGGTGGTACGGGGTGGTACGACCGGCTTCAGCCGGTCGCGTCCCGCCGGAAGGCGGTGGTACATGTCAGCCTGTCCTGCACCGCCGGAAGGCGGTGGTACATGTCAGCCTGTCCTGCACCGCCGGAAGGCGGCGGTACGGGGTGGTACGACAGGCATCAGTCTGTCTCGCACCGCCTGAAGGCGATGGTACGGGATGGTACGACCGGCTTCAGCCGGTCGCGTCCCGCCGGAAGGCGGCGGTACGGGAGACCGCCGGAAGGCGGTGGTACGGGGTGGTACGATAGGCTTGAGCCTGTCACGCGACCGCCGGAAGGCGGCGGTACGGGCGCGCCGGGCGTCGGCGCAGGCCGACGCCGTTCCCCGTCGGGAAGCGACGTGCACCGCTGGCGTCCAGACCGAACTGCATGGTGAACGTTCATCAGCCCGACGGACTCCAGGCACTCAATGAACCCGTCAAACACCTGCTGCAAGCCAGACGCACAGGGTATTGTCCCCTCGCATACCCACGGATGCGGGCGCGCCGCCTGCGCTCACAGGCACGCTTTTTACCCCCGATCACGGTTTTGTACGCAGATTGATGCGATTCTGCGATTCTCACAGGGTTGCAGAACGGCTATACTGAGCAGGGATGGGGACAGTGGCTCCTGCGTCAAAACGTTCGCTCACACACGCAGCATAACACTGTTTTTTCAACTGCCGCTCTGCGTCTCTGTGTGACATTCTTAGACGCAGCCGGCGGAGATACTGTCGATGGAGATCGCGACCGACGTCAGTATTGACCAGTCCTCTTCTCGAACGTCCGCAATGGCGTGGCGTTGGGCGCTGCGACTGTACGCTGGTTACAGCACACTCTTCATTCTCTGGAACGCCTGGGTTTCGTCGGTCTATCCAAAGCGGGTGGAAGAGGCATCGGTCGCAGTCTGGCCCCCATCGGCGCCGCTGGGAGTGTGGCTGGAACGTGTTGTGCTGCTCCCGCTCTTACGCTATGATGTCATCTGGTATATCGGCATCGCGCAATATGGCTACGGTCATCGCCCCGGCGATACTGCATTCCATCCGCTGTATCCGTTCCTGACAGGAGTGCTGGGTCGAGTGCTGGGGGAAGCGTATCTGCTGGCGGCATGGTTGATCGCGCAGGTCTGTTGCGTGGTGATGCTTGCGATGCTCTATCGCCTGGTGACACTCGATGATGACGATGCCACAGCACAGCGCACAACCCTGTTCCTGATCGGCAGTCCGCTTGGCTTTTCGTTTTTGCTGCCGTATACCGAGTCGCTGCTGCTGTTGTCGATCGTGGCTGCCTGGTACGCCGGACGACAGGGGCGCTGGTGGCTTGCGGGGATGGCAGGCGGCGCAGCGGCGCTCACCAAACAACCAGGGGTGGTGGTGCTGCTGCCGCTTCTGTGGGAATTGTGGCGACGCTACGGCGCGGTTGTGCGTACAGAAGGCATACGGGTCATCATCAGACCGCTCGCCGGTCTGTCGCTGACGCCGCTGGCGCTTCTGGCATGGATTGTGTATCGCGCGACGCTCGGCGATGTTGCGTTTTCCTGGCGCAACCCTGAAACCCTGGTCAGCGCACTGCTGGTCACGCCATCGTATGCCGATGTATGGGGTGAAACCTTTAGCTGGCCCTGGGTCAATTTTGGCTATGCGCTCGAGCAGTTGCGTGAGCGCCCCTATTTTTATCTCGTCATCAATGTCATGATCATGTTGATCATGCTGGCGCTGACCCTGGCAGCCGCAGTGCGTATACGCCACAGTTATGCCATCTATAGCCTGACCCTGGCTGCTATGAACCTGTCGATTGTCTATCCGTTGTGGCCCTACATGGGGATCATCCGACGCTTTACCATCATCTTTCCCATGTTCATTCAGCTGGCGCGCTGGGGGCGATCGCCGGTCGTTCTGTGGCTGACGCTGATATGCAATGCATTGCTGTGGACGCTGATCGCATCGATGTATGTGCGGAATGCGTTCGTACCGTGAGCGTGGGAACGCGCGAAGGTGGAAAGTGGCAGGTGGCAGATAGAATATGGCATGTGGGGCGCTGACGGGAACGATCACTCCAACCCGTGAGGTCTTGCCGCCTGCATCCGATAGACTGCCATCGCACCGTGCTGCGGGAAAGGTTCTGTGCACACAGTTTGGGCGCGTCCCACACATCAAGGGTCTGGAACGTGCGAACGAAGGAGTCATACTGATGGACACGGTCACAACCCGTGCATCCATTTCTGCAGTAGCGCTGCAACGGTCTGACGCATCTGCGCCATACCTTTCGGTGGTTGTCCCAATCTACAACGAGGAAGAAGCGATTCCGCACCTCTACCGGCGATTGACGACCGAGCTGGAACACCTTGGTCTGCCGTATGAGATCATCGCCGTCGACGATGGCAGCCGCGATGGGAGTTTCGCGGTGTTGCGCGACCTGGCGCGCACCGACCGACGACTGCGGGTGGTGCGCTTCCGGCGCAACTTCGGTCAAACCGCCGCTTTCTCCGCCGGGTTCGACCGCGCGCGGGGCGAGGTGGTGGTAACCATCGATGCCGACCTGCAGAATGACCCGGCAGATATTGGCGCACTGCTGGCGAAGATCGAGGAAGGGTACGATGTGGTGAGCGGCTGGCGCGAACGCCGCCAGGATCCATTCCTCAACCGGCGCCTGCCATCGATGATTGCCAATTCCCTGATCTCCTGGGCGACCGGCGTTCATTTGCACGATTACGGTTGCTCATTGAAAGCCTATCGACTGGACGTCGTGCGCGGCATTCGCCTTTATGGTGAACTGCACCGGTTTATTCCGGCAATTGCCAGCTGGCAGGGGGTCACCGTCGCCGAACTGCCGGTTCGCCACGCACCGCGCCGGTTCGGTCGATCAAAGTATGGCATCAGCCGCACCCTGCGGGTGCTGCTCGACCTGGTGACGGTACGGTTCCTGCTGAGTTATGGCACCCGACCGATGCAGATTTTCGGGTTGCTCGGTCTGCTCGCCGGCGGATTGGGGCTGCTGATCAGCGCCTACCTGACCTGGATCAAACTGGCGTATGGCGCTGCAATCGCTGATCGACCGCTCCTGTTGCTGGCGGTGCTCCTGATCGTGTTGGGGGTGCAGTTTATCAGCCTCGGTTTGATCGGCGAACTGGTCGTGCGCACCTATTACGAGGCGCAGTCCAAACCGATCTACGTTGTGCGCGAAGAGATCAACCACGATGCATAGGGCGCTGCCGATCCGCTGGAGTCTGAGCCGCTGGCAACCATGGGCGCTGATCATCACCGGTGTCTGTCTTATCGCTGTCATGCACCAGGCGTATGCCACCATCTATACTGAGCCTGATCTCCAGGTCTGGTGGATGGCAGTTCGACTGTGGCTGGACGGCATCGATCCATACGGTCCGACAGGTGATCGCATACTGGGGACAGGATCGGGGTTTGCCTATCCTTTCCCGGCAGTTCTCTTCTGCCTGCCGCTCGCGCCGCTGTCGCTCCCGTGGGCATCGACGGTATGGGCGCTGATGAGCCTGGCAACGGTTTGCGCCATGCCATTTGCACTGCACGACCGACCCGATCCCCGGATCGCCGCTGTTATGCTGGCGTATTTCCCGTTATGGGCATCCCTCGAAGAGGGGCAATGGGGACCGGCGCTGCTCCTCTGGGGTATGCTCAGTTGCTTCTGGTTACGCAAGGAGCGGTGGCTGCGCTCTGGAGCTGTTGCATCGCTGGTGTTGCTCAAACCAAACGTTGGTCTTGCGCTCCTGGCGGGCCTTGTGATGTACGCTCTCCATACGGGAGCTCCGCGGCGCTGGTGGATGGGACTGGCGTGCGGGTTGCTCGTCTTTTGGGTCGGCACCCAGGCGCTGGCGCCTGGCTGGCCGCTGGAATGGTTCGAGCAGATTCGCGCCTACGATGCCGAGGACCAAAACCGGATCGATGCAGCATCGGTTGTGGGAGCGCTGGCAGGTGTGATCGTCGTGGTGAGCGCGATCCTCTCGTGGCGCCGGCAAAAGAGCGCGCTTCTGCTCGCAGGGGTCGTCACTGCAGCGCTATTGCTGCTGCCGACGCGCAGTTTCTACAACCACGTCGTGCTGTTGCTGCCGATTGCGCTGCTGCCGCTGCGCATCGCGATACCGGTTGTTCTTATCAGCTGGGGTGTGCTGATCGTGCCGGCAGTGAGCGCCGACATGGTGCTGGCTCGTGCACTCATTCTGTACCTGCCGCTGGCGATTGGACTGGCAGCGGCGGTACGTCAGATTGACACGCACCGGGGAGAGGAACCGTGCGCATCCTGACCCTCAACTATGAGTACCCGCCGATCGGCGGCGGCGCCAGTCCGGTCACGCGCGCACTGTGTGAGCATCTCGCCGCTGCCGGGCACGAAGTCGATGTGGTGACGATGGGATTCGACCGCCTGCCGCGGTTCGACACGTCCGGCAATGTGCGCGTCATCCGCGTACCGGCGCTGCGTCGCTCGATGGTGCGCGCCGAAACACCTGAAATGTTGAGTTATGTCATTTCCGCGCTTCCGCCGACACTGGCACTCACGCGGCGCCGGCAGTATGATGTGGTGCATGCACACTTTATCGTGCCAACCGGCATTCTTGCTGCTGCGGTGCGCCGCGTGAGCGGTCTGCCGCTGGTGATCACAGCGCACGGGTCGGACGTGCCGGGGTATAATCCAGACCGCTTCAGGCGCGGTCATCGTCTGATTGCACCGGTCTGGCGCCTGGTTGCGCGCAGCGCCAGTGTGCTCGTTTCACCTTCCGACTATCTGCGCAGGCTTATGCGGCGCGTTTGTGACCTGCCGGTTGAAATCATTCCATACGGCTTCGATCCACCGCCACCGCGCCAGACCGAACGGAAACGGCGCATTCTGTTCGCCAGCCGGTTGTTTCCCCGCAAAGGCGCACAGTACCTGATCGAAGCGCTGGCAGGACTGCCGCTCGACGGGTGGGAGGTGACGATCGCAGGGGACGGACCGATGCTGGAACCATTGCAGGTGCAGGCGCGGCGCCTTGGCGTCCCCATCGACTGGCGCGGGTTCATTAAGGGGGCGCCGCTCGAAGAGTTGTACGCCAGCAGTGCGCTGTTCGTCTTCCCTTCGGAAAACGACAATTTTCCGGTGGTGCTGCTCGAAGCGCTGGCCGGCGGATGCGCCATCATCACCACCGGTGTCAGCGGCATGCCCGAAGTTGTAGGCGATGCCGGCGTCCTGGTTCCCCCGCGCGATGTACCGGCACTGCGCGCGGCGCTGCTACGACTGATGCACGACGACCGTCTGCGCGCCGATCTGAGCGCGCGGGCGCGGGCGCGGATCGCGTGCTTCGCCTGGGACGATGTGACCCGGCGGTATCTTGATCTCTATCAGCGACTGACAGGCTGACATTTGGAATGGAAATCTATGGATTCTTTTGACCCGCGAGTCACAATTGCTCTGGTGACCTACAATTCTGCTGCTTATATCCACGCCTGTCTGAACTCGGTGCGCGCCGCCGCACCTGGAAGAGCAATTCTGGTTATTGATAACGCTTCTGCTGATGGGACTCCGGATATTGTGCGCCACTCTTTTCCAGACTGTACTCTGATCGCCCTTCCACAAAATATCGGGCATAGCGCAGCAGGGAACCTGATTTTGCAGAAGGCTGATACGCCATGGATATTGTTCCTTGATCACGATACGACTGTTCCTCAGGGATGGCTCGAACCATTGCTGTCCGCTGCAGAATTGACCTGGCCTGCTACGGGAATGGTCGGTTCGCGTGCTGTGCTGGTCGAACAAGGTCGCATTCATCACGACGGAGGATATGCACATTTCGTCGGACATATGACACTTCGACACGGCTTCGCACCGCTTGAGTCCGCCCCTCCGGAGGATACGCCGATCGAGGTTGGCGCGCAGGCGAGCACATCGCTGCTGATCCATCGGGAACGTGCAATGGAAGCAGGCGGGTTTGATCCTCGCTTTTTTATCTATCTCAACGATTTCGATCTCTCTTTACGCATGCGTCTGCGCGGATGGCGTTGTTATGTTGCTCCGGGGTCGGTTGTCTATCATCACCAGGGAAACCCAGAAACGAGCTGGCGCGGTCAAGGCAGGTATCCAGAGCGGCGAGCATACTTGATGTATCGTAATCGATGGATGTTGATCGCCAAGATTTACTCACGGCGAACGCTCATCGTCTGCCTGCCAGCGTTGCTGCTCTACGAAGGTATTCTTCTGGCGGCAGCAGTGCGCAAAGGATGGGGAAGCGCCTATTTTAGCGCTCTGCGCGATGTGATGCGCGCGCTGCCTGTCCTCTGTTTCCATCATGCCCGTATCCAGTCTGCGCGATGCATTTCGGATCGTGAGATTCTCTCAGCGCAGAGTTTTTCGTATGTTCCCGGTCTTGTACAACATCCGTTGGCGCACTGGACCAAAATAGCGCTCGAACGGGCATTCGCAATGTACTGGAGACTTGTGAATCCGTTGATTGGGTAGCGTGATATGCCATTCTACGACTATTATAGTGATCGTTCAGCAACAAGTGCAGGAATGAAGTTTGTGCGCCTTCAGATGCGTCGCGTGCTCAAACGACTGACTCAGGCGCATCCAGGCGCCCAATCATTACTCGAAATCGGACCAGGTCGCGGTGTATTCGCCGATCTGTGCGCCACAGCAGGCATCCGCTATGTTGCTCTCGATATCAATTACCGTCTGGTGCATCATCTTGCGATGCGTGGGCGCCACGGAGCACAGGCGCATGCCGTTCACCTTCCAGTGACTACCGGTGCATTTGATCTTGCATTTGCTTCGCACGTCATCGAGCATAGTCCAGGTTATCCGGACGCACTAGCGTTCCTCAATGAGATGTGCCGCGTCGTGACGCCGGGAGGCCTGGTAGCGCTCGTTGCGCCTGATTATCTGGCATTACGGGAGGATTTTTGGAATTGCGACTATAGCCATAGTTTCGTTACAACTCGACGGCGATTACATCAGATGATGCACGATACCGGATGCACTGTCATTGACGATCACAGTCTGTATGGACCGTTCGATGGCACATTTGGTTCCATAAGCGGTCGATTGCTTGGAGGACGTATGGCGGGGACGATTGCACGGGCAGTACCGGGTGTGATCGGTGAAAAACTGTACAAATTACGACTTACTTTTGCTCATGCGAACCTCATCATCGGGCGGACACCGTCATGAAGCGGGTATGGCACTGGGTGCGCCTGGGGCTTGGCGTCGGATTGATCGCATACTTTTGCGTGCGATTTGCCGAAGCGCAGGCTGTCTGGCAGACGATGCTTGCAAGTCGTCCATTCTATCTGCTCGGAACAGTCGTCATTTATTTTGGCGGCGTTGGTCTGAGTTGTTTCAAGTGGCAGCTCCTCTTGCGCTCGCAAGGAGTCCGGGCGCCATTCTGGCAACTGGTTCAGTGGTATCTGCTCGGCACACTGGCAAACACCGTGCTGCCGTCCGATATTGGCGGCGATTTGGGACGCGGCTATCTGGCAGCTCGTGAATATGGCAATCGCGCCGCGACATGGTCGAGTGTCGCCGTTGAGCGGCTGACCGGGCTGGTGACGCTGGTGCTCCTGGCATCACTGACGCTTGGTCTTGCGCCGGCAATCCTGGATGTACCAGCCTGGACGCCTCTCGTGATGATTGTTGTTTCTGGAGTAGCAGGCGCCGCTATCGTGATCGTCCTTTACACGAGGTTGGAACACATTTCTTTTATCCCCCAGATCATTCGCCGCACTATCGATCATGTGAGAAGAGTCATCGATATCTACCGTCATGCCCCCGGAACTATTCTGGCATGTCTGGCAATTTCAGTACTGTTCCACGCGCTTAACGGTCTGAGCTTATGGCTGCTGGCTCTCGCAGTCGAACCTGGCGCATCTGCCAGCACCATCCTGGCATGGCCGGTTATTGGTCTGCTTGGAATAGTGCCGCTTACCCCAGGTAACATTGGTGTACGTGAAGGCGCCATGGCGCTATTGCTCGAGCGTTTTGGCATATCTCCAGATCAGGCTGTCGCTGCAGCACTGATAAGTCGTGTGTTATTACTGCTCTGCAGCCTTGCTGGATTACCCACCTTTCTTTCGCATATGCGCCCATCAGGGAAGAGTGCACATGATGTCGGAACAAAGTAGACTGTTTCTGCCAGGCAGGACACCTTGCCTGAGATGAACGGGGAGCGTACCTTGATTGCTCATTGACGTCCATCAGTCCACGCCCGTGCAAACGCCGGCTTCGAGCGAAAGGCGATTGCCAGGCTCATTGCACTGGACTGTAAGAGTGCTGAAGCAGGGCTTCAGCAATCCATAGAACGCTCACTGGACTGTAGGACTGCTGAAGCAGGGCTTCAGCAGTCCATAGAACGCTCAATCAAGGTAGCATATACTCGAAGTTGTTTCTGCTCCCGTCAGCCTTGCAGATAAGGGGAACACGTATGTTTGTTGGAGCATCACCGTTGACATTCTGGACAGAAGACGTCTGGCGGATAACATTGGCAGTGAGGCAGACACAGCCCCATCTGCCGCCAGCCTCGACCATCCCCAGCATACGTATGCCTGACGCCATCAACAACTCTTTCGCTGTTCTCTATTTCACATGAACCCACCCCGTTCTTCACTCCGCGATCCTTTTCTCTGGCTGGCGATCATGCTGATCGGCGGGATGCTGTGCTGGTTGAGCATTGCACGTTACCAGGGCTTCAACGCCGGGATGTACGACCTGGGCAATATGGCGCAGGCGATCTGGAGCGGCGCGCGCGGCGAACCGCTGCTCTATTCGCGCCCGGAGGGAATGCGCGCCTCGCGCCTGGCCGGGCATGTCGAGATCGGGTATTTTCTGTTTGCGCCACTGTATGCGCTCTGGTCCGATCCGCGCCTGTTGCTGGCAATCCAGGCGGCGCTCTTCGCGTTTGGCGTTGTTCCTGTCTATCGTATTGCCTGGCGACGTATCGACAGGCGATTTGGTGGAGAAGACGCCACTCCATACGCGGCGCGTTGCCTGGCGACGATCTATCTGCTCTACCCGACAGCCCAGACCGGTGTGCTGTTCGATTTTCACGCCGATACGGTTGCTGCGCCCCTTTTGTTGTTCGCCCTCGATGCACTCGACGCGCGCTCCTGGCGATGGTTTGCGTTCTGGACGGCGCTGGCGCTCAGTATGAAGTTCTATGTCGCAGCGCTGGTCGTGGGTATCGGGATTGTGATGCTGGTGTGGGAAGGGCAGCGTCGCGCCGGCGTATTGACGACGCTGGCCGCCAGCGTCTACGGTGCGCTGGCGTTCTTCGTCGTGCGCACACTCTTCACGCCTCCCGCAACTGATGGCGGTCGCAACGTTGCAACAATCACCGGCGGCTATCTGGCGTACTATTTCGGCGCACTCGATGAGATTACAGTGACTCTTTCCGACCGACTCCTCAACGCGGTTGTGGTCTTCGGACCTGTTATGCTGGTTGCGTGGCGCGGATGGCGCTGGTTGTTGCCGGGGCTGCCGCTTGCGGCCGCAATGCTGCTCTCGACCGGTCCCGGCGGTGCGTTCGACTATCGCTATCATCATTATGCGCTGGTCGTGCCCTTCATCGTGATGGCAACGATCGATGGCATTGCGCGTATGCGGTCTGAAATCCCGTCACAGCATACCGAAGCGCCGCGACGTCGGGGACGATCCTGGCGCGGCGATCTTGGCATGACAGTGGCTGTGACTGCGATCTTCAGCGCGTTGCTCGTGAACACCCCGCTCAACCCGTTGTTCTGGCTGGGTGGTCCGGGGTATGGGTTCGACCGGTCGATCTATGGCGTCACCCCGCGCGACGCGCGTCTTTCTGCATTTCTGGCGACTCGCGTGCCTCCCGATGCGCCGGTGGCCGCATCGACCTTCATCGCCTCCCACCTTGTCAACCGCGAAACGGTCTATCTGGTGCGTTATCCGTTCGAAGCGCGCGCCGAACGACTCCCCGATCTGTTGCCGCAGGTGCAGTATGCGTTGCCCGATGCGCTCTTCGACTGGTATCTGCAACTCGACGACGGCTACGGCGGCGGGGTTGACTATGACCAGGACGCGATTGCGATCCTGCTGCGCGACCCATCGTTTGCGCTGGTAGACATGGATGACGGCGTGTTGCTCTTTGAACGCGATGCCGATCCTGAACGCATGCTGATCAACCGCCTGTCACTCATCCCCGACAACGGTGCACCTGCGCGGCAGCAGTTCGGTCCGTTCGATCTGGTCGATGCACGTGTCGAGGTCATCAGCGACCGACGGCTGCGCGCCACTTTCGTGTGGCGGGTGCGTGAGGCGCTGCCTCCTGGAACACGGTCCATTGCCGTGAGTCGACTGGACGGCGTCGCCGGCGCGCGTTTCGTTCACCTGCCCGGCTACGCGCTGAAACCGGCGTGGAAATGGCAGACCGGGGATGTCGTCGAGGAAACCTTCGATGTGATCGTGCCGCCCGATGCTCTGCCGGGACAGTACGCCTGGCGTCTTGGGTGGTACGACGCGCGTCATCCCGACGCGGCATTGACCGATGCGCGCAGCCTGATGGCTGGAACCGGGGAGTATGTGGTCACGCTGGTTGACGTGGCGCCGTGATAACGTGTTCTGCATCCTTTCACAGGGTATCGGCAGGCGCCGGGCGGTGGGAGGCGGATGAAAACGCGTCGGGGCACAGCGTGCTGTGCCGCGACAGAGATCAACCCGCATCCCTCAGATGCAGTTGATGGTCGGCTATCGCCTATCGGCGATACTAACCTGCAGGCGCCTGAAACCGCGCCTGCGGGGCGCCGACGCTCTTCCCCGTCGGGACGCGCCGTGCGCCACTGGCGCCCATACCGCACGTTATGGTGCACATTCACCAGCGCCGCGCGCTGCTGGCACGCACTGCTATCGTCTATCGGCTATCGAATATCGGCGATGCGAGCCGAGGGCCCCACGGCATCAGGCGTCTACCAGGTTCATTACTGAAAGATCATCAACCAGCAGCCCTGACCTCGATCCGCTCCCGAATCTGTTTCAACGCCTGATTGTCTGGTGCAACCTTGAGCGCTCTATCAATCGTCTCGCGCGCCTCGTCCCACCGTTCGAGTTTCGCATAGGCGACTGTCAGCGCGTGGAGATAGTCGGTATCGCGCGGCGAGTTGGCAACCGCTGCCTCCCACTGCTTCATCGCCATCCACCACATGCCTTTGCGCTGCAACGCCAGACCGGTGTTGAACAATTCATAATCAGTGGCGCCACGCACCTCGGAAACGAAGCGCTCTTTGGGTCCGTAGAAATCGCGCCAGCTCAGCCCGACCAGGAGCATGAAGAATGAACGAATGCCGACGTCCACCAGAATGACTGTGCCGATCACACCGGTGATCGCCATCACAGCCGAGGCAGCTTCGCGAGAAGGCAGGAGCATCGATGCCTGCGTGATGATATCGCTGACCACCACAGTGGCTCCAAATGCGCCGATCAGCGACGCTCCGAGTTGCAGCGTCGTCAGAACTGCAATGATCCAGTATGCCCAGCGAGCACGGTTCATCATCGCGCGCGCAACTGCGATCTGTCCGCCATGGATGAGCGCAACGATCACGCAGATCACTGCAATAATGAGCGGGAAACCATCGAGCCCACCCCTCGCGGAATGGTACATGACCAGTGCGCCGATCAGCGCTGCGATTGCACCAAGAATCCCGAGTATGCCGCCGATGACCCAGAAGATCCCCAGAATAGCCAGCCACGGAGAGCGTTTTTCCTGCACCGGACCGCGGATCATCAGGCTGCGATCACAACGACGGCACCACCGGCGATCTGGTTTGTTCAATTCGCCGCAATACGGGCAGCAGTCGCGGGTTGGGTCGCCTTCTTCCGGGGGAAGAACCTTTTCTTTGCGATGCGGTTTTGCAACAGGTGCAGCAACCGGCGCCGCAGAAGCAGGCAAGGCAGCAGTTGCTCCGGCGGCAGCCATGGCAGGCGCAGCAACCAGGGACGCTTCCGCCATTCGCCCCCTGCCAAACAGCCCGAACCGCCGCGCCGGTCGCTCCCGCGCTTCCGCGACCGCCGCCGCCTCGACTGTGTCGTCCGCCACTTTTCCCTTCCCGAACAGCCCGAACCGCCGGCGCGGTTTGGCCGCCGACCCATCATTGGAACCGGCATCAACCGCGGATCGCGCACCGGCAGACGCTGCCTCCACCGCCGCCCCGTCCGCATTCCCTTTGCCGAACCGCCCGAACCACCGGCGTGGTTTTGTCGCCGACCCATCATTGGAACCGGCATCGACCGCGGATCGAGCACCGGCAGACCCCGCAGCGTGTGGATCAGACGCTGCCTCCACCGCTGACCCGTCCGCATTCCCTTTGCCGAACAGCCCAAACCGCCGCGCCGGTCGCTCCCGCGCTTCCTCTGCCGCCGCCCCGTCCGCATTCCCTTTGCCGAACAGCCCAAACCGCCGGCGCGGTTTTGTCGCCGACCCATCATTGGAACCGGCATCGACCGCGGATCGAGCACCGGCAGACCCCGCAGCGTGTGGATCAGACGCTGCCTGTGACGCTTCAGCAGAGGGGGACGATGACGTCTGATTGCTATCAGACAACGAGAGGGCGATCTGCCCGGTCGCTGTCTCAGGCGGATGTGATGCTGCCTGAGAAGCTGCACCCTGCGCCGCATGCGTATCGGTGTGCACTGGTTGGGCAGATGGCGACTGAACACCTGCAGCAGACTGCGCCTGCGCCGCCTGTTTCGCGCGCTGGTCGAGCCAGGCGATCCCCTGGCGCGCCTGTGGATTCAGTGGATTGATCCGCAGCGCCTGTTGCAGACATCGGCGCATATCTGCGGGATCGTCCACAACTCCTGCAAGCCAGACCCATGCATCTTCATTGTACCGATCAGCCTGAATGGCGTGTACCAGAAGCTGGCGCGCCTGGGCGCGCTGCCCGGCGCGCGCTGCTGCAATACCCTGCTGGAGCAACTCGTTCGCTGTCGTCATAGGATGTCTGCTCCGTCTCTACCAGACCTGTCTCCCCGGATGCCACGTTATCGAACATATCACAAAGCGGGGGTCAGGAAGCGGAAAGCGCTTTAGCATTAGCATACGACACAGGGCAGGAGAAGACAAGAGAGAAGGTAGTACCGTCGAGCAATAGCACCGACGGTTACGCGCAATCAGGCAATCTGCGTCGCCACCATTGCAGGAAGGATGCCAGTTTCACCTGAACACGCCGGGTGCAGTATTGCGTCCAATCGCACCGGGACTGCTTAGGTGAACATAGCCGATACGCCTCCGCCATCTATCCCCACACAAGCGGGGGGCGTGCGCCTCTATCACATATCGGCGCTGCGCGCAGGCGGGCTTCGCCCGGATAGCCGCGGGCTTCCGCCCTACGTCATCCGGCGTCCGGTCGTGCACCGCCGGACGGCGGTAGTATGATCGGCGTCAGGCGGTCGTGCACCGCCTTCAGGCGGTGGTACGTGGCGGTACAATAGGCTTTAGCCTGTCCCCTGACCGCCGGACGGCGGTGGTGCGAGGACGTCTGCCGGTCGTGTACCGCCTGAAGGCGGTGGTGCGTGGCGGTACGATAGGCTTTAGCCTGTCCCCTGACCGCCGGACGGCGGTGGTGCGAGGACGTCTGCCGGTCGTGCACCGCCTGAAGACGGTGGTACGTGGCGGTACGATAGGCTTATGGTCTTCCAGAAATTAATCCGGTATAATAACTCGTAGAAGTGTCAAACCTTTCTGAGGAGGTTCTCATGTCTGCACGCCGAACCCTCGC
>FWPU01002049.1_pt1 | contig 22936 bp, 20 predicted proteins | sample 2228361 | NCBI WGS metagenome assembly FWPU01 (sample SAMEA103939777, study PRJEB20133) | metagenome
GAACTGGGCGGGATGGTCCGCCACGTCGTCGCCGGCCTGGAGCGGGTGGCGGAGGACCTGACGGCGGGGCAGGCGGCCACCCAGGAGGCGCCGGCCAGCCGCTACGCCTATTACGCCCTGGTGGAGTTGGTCAACCGGCAGGTGGACTTTGACCTGTACCTCCGGGGCTACATCGATCTCCAGGCCTCCTTGCTGGGGGAAAATGCCTGGTTGCCGGCGGTCAACGCCTTCCAGGCCTATCTGGAACAGGCGGGGCCGGACGGGGATCGGGCCGATCTGGCCTGGCTGGGGCTAGGCCAGGCCTACCTGGGGCTGGGCAACTATGCCGCCGCCATCCAGGCCCTGGACCATCTGCTGGCCAACTATCCGGCCTGTTCGTGCTACGGCCAGGCCTGGCTGGATAAAGCCCGCGCCCAGGCCGCAGCCGGCGACCGGGTGGAGGCCCGGCGTACCTACCGTACCTTCGCCCGGGAACACGCAGACCATGAGCTGGCCCCGGAGGCCCTCTGGCGCAGCGGCCTGTTGGCCCTGGAAGAGGGAAATCGGCTGGAAGCAGCGGTGGATTTCCTGGCCCTGGCCGACGGGTTTCCCGCCAGCTCGCGCGCGCCGGCGGGGCTCTATGCCATCGGCCTGGGGGCCTATCAGGAGGGCCTGTACGCCGAGGGCGCGGCCATGTTCCAGCGCCTGCAGCGGGACTATCCAGAGTATCGCTGGGACGCGGTGGCCTTCTGGCTGGGGCGGGCCCATCAGGCGGCCGGCAGCCAGGCAAAGGCCCACGCCGCCTGGCAGACCCTCCACGATCGGGCACCCGACATCTACTATGGCATCCTGGCTGGCGCGTCCCTGGCCCAGCTTCCCCTGGCCGGCGGCGCCCTGCTGGACAACATGGATCACATTGCCGGCCCGGCCAGCACCCTGCCCGGAGATGACGGCAGCCAGGCCTTTGCCGAATCCTGGCTGGCCCGCTGGCTGGGGGTGGAGCCGGCCAGCCTCACCTCCCTGCCGGATGGGGCCGCCCAGGATCCGGACCTGGCCCTGGGCCGGGTGTTGTTGGACCTGGACGAGCGCGCTGCTGCCCTGAGCGCCCTGGAGCGCTTCTACAACCGCCATCGGGACGACCCCCACGCGCTCTACGCCATGAGCCTGACCTTTGAAGCCCTGGGCACCTACCGGCTCAGCTTGATGGCCATGGCCCGGCTGCTGGAATTCAGCCCGGCCCGGCTGGTGGAAGATGCCCCCATTTTTCTGCAGCGGCGGGCCTATCCCCAGCCTTTCCGGGAGCTGATCGTCCAGGAAGCCCAGGCCAACGGCCTGGACCCGCTGCTGCTCTACAGCCTGATCCGCCAGGAGAGCCTGTTTGAAGAGGGTGCCATCTCAGTGGCTGCGGCCCAGGGGCTGGCCCAGATCATCCCGGACACGGGCCACTGGATCGCCACCCAGCTGGGTTTCCCCAACTACCGCAATGAGCTGGTCTATCGGCCCCACATCAACGTCAAATTTGGCGCCTACTACCTCCGCTGGGTGCAGGATTATCTCCGGGGCAATCCCATTTCCGCCCTGGTGGGCTACAACGCGGGCCCTTCCCGTTCGGCCCGCTGGCGGGAGGCCAGCGGCGCGGACGATGCCCTCTTCGTGGAGATGTTGACCCTCAGCGAGCCCCGGGTCTATGTCCAGGCGGTGGTGGCCAACCTCTACCACTACACCCGGCTCTACGGCGGCCAGGGGATGGCGACTGCCCCTGGGCCGTAGACCTTCCACGGTCCAACCTCTGCAATTTGACCGCGCCACGGGCCCAGCAGATGTGATATGATGCCAATCAGGAGGAGTCGGGCAGGGTTCCTGGCCCTGCCCGGGCAGATTGGCGTCCATTGACCAGAACCACCCACCCGGAGGCGAGGCCATGACCGAGTTGCGCGAGTTCCCCAATCAGATCACCACCATCGAACGGTTCATTCTTGATCAGCAGCGGGGCTTTCCCGATGCCACAGGCACCCTGACCAATCTGCTGTATGACCTGGCCCTGGCCGCCAAAATCATCGCCAGCCGCACCACCCGGGCCGGCCTGGTGGACATTTTGGGCAGCACCGGGGAACAAAATATCCAGGGCGAGGAAGTGCAGAAGCTGGATCGCTTCGCCGAGCGTACCATCTTTCGGCTGAACGACCACACCGGGCGCCTGGCCGTCATGGCTTCGGAGGAAGAGGCGGACATCATCCCCATCCCCGAACGTTTCAAAACCGGCAAGTACGTGCTCCTCTACGACCCGCTGGACGGGTCTTCCAACATCGACTTCAACGTCAGCGTGGGTACCATCTTTGCCATCTATCGGCGCAAGAGCCAGGAGGGACCGGGCACCCTGGAGGACTGCCTCCAGAAGGGGCGGGACCTGGTGGCCGCCGGCTACATCATCTATGGTTCCAGCACCATGATGGTCTATTCCACGGGCCAGGGGGTGCACGGCTTCACCCTGGATCCCAGCATCGGCGAGTTTCTCCTCTCCCACCCCAACATCCGCATCCCGGCCCGACCCAAGTACTACAGTGTGAACCAGGGCTACGAGCGCTACTGGTCGGAAGGGGTCCGCCGCTTTACCCGCTGGCTCCAGGGCGAGAACGAAGCGGGCAAGGAGCTCTCCCTGCGCTACATCGGCTCCCTGGTGGCGGACTTCCACCGCAACCTGCTCACCGGCGGCATCTTCTACTACCCGGCCGACAGCAAAGATCCGGACAAGCCCCACGGCAAACTGCGCCTGCTCTACGAGGCCGCTCCCCTGGCCTTTCTGGCCGAACAGGCTGGCGGATATGCTTCTGACGGCCGCCGGCCGATCCTGGATATTCAGCCCCAGGGCTTGCACCAGCGGACGCCCCTCTTCATCGGCAATCGCTCCCTGGTGGAGAAGGCAGAATTCTTCATTCGCACCTACGACCAGGAATGAGTTCGTTTGTGTGCCAATAGAAACAGGTTGCGGCATGGTGACGCCGCAACCTGTTTGGGCTTGCTTGGCTATTCTTGCTTGGCTATTCTTGCTTGGCTATTGGTGATGCTCGCCCGGAGGCGTCTATTTCTTCCAGGTGTAGGTGCCGGTGCGGCCAGCCGGCAGCCGGGTCAGGTCGGTGGGGTTGCTGCTGTCGGCCGGTTGGAGGCCGGCCCGTTCGATGATGAGCCGGGCCAGCTCCGGGTCGTAAACCCGATCTTCCCGTTCCAGGGTCAGCTCGCCTTCGGGCGTGTAATAGACCTGCAACATGGCGTCTTCATAGCGGGCGTCCGGGCGACGGACCACAATGTCCAGCCGGTGGATGTGCCCCCAGTCCCAGATCTTCTTCAGGCCCCACGGCCGCAGTGGGTTGTAGATTACCAGGGCGTCCTCGGTCACCCGGTATATCTCGTAAATGTCCAGCAAATCGCCGTAAATGAGGAGGATCCCCCAGAGGACGAAGGTCCAGGCGATGGCCTCGGCAAAGAAGACATGGGTCATGCCCATGCTGAAAGCCAGGGCCCCCGCGACCAACATGGCCACACCCATGGCCATGTTGCACTGGGTACCGTAGAAGACAATGTCCCGGGGCGCTTCCGGCTGGGCTTCCTCGCCTGCTGCAGTTTCTGCTTCTGCCACGACTTCCTCATCCTGGGCAGTGTCGGCGGACACTGCTGTGGAAGCCAGGGTTGCTTCGGCCACTTCCGCCATGGTACTCCTCCTCGCCGGTGATTGGGATCCGCTTCCAGATGCGCTGACGCCTCTGGATGATGCGCCATGAAATCTGTACCGAATAAACGTTATAATAGTATAGCCGCTTTCTCAAGCCTGCCCAAATTCCACTCGTGCAAAGATGCACAATGCCCCTGGCCCGGGTCTACCGCTCATCGCCGTCGGGCAGGAGGCGGTATCCCCGGCCGCGGATGGTGGTAAGAAAGCGGGGGGTGCTGGGGTCAGGCTCAATTTTCTGACGAAGCCGGCTGACCAGCTTCTCGATGCGGGCGTCGTCCACCTCGTCGATGTAGCTTTCCCCCCAGACGTGGGTCACGATCTGGTACTTATCCACGATCTTTTCCGCATTCTGGAAAAGTAACAACATCAGCCGATATTCCAGGTTGGTGAGGGTCTCCACCGGCCGGTCGCCCAGGAAAACTTCTCCTCGCTCTGCGTCCAGCCAGAGGCTGGTGGCGGAGGCCCGCTCCTGGAGGACTTTGCGCTGGACAAATTCGGCCAGGAGTCGGCTGAAGAACTGATACTTCCCCTCCACCGGCAGCAGGATGTGGCGCCGGGCCAGGTCGGCCAGGATGGCAGCGTTGGGTTCATGGTCGGCCTGGAAGAGGCCCAACATCTCCGCCTGTTCCTCCGGCGAGCGCTCATCCCAGATCTTGGCGCATTCCAGTTGCAGATCCTCGTTGCTGCGCATCTGCCGGGCCACCTGACGATGGAGGGACCAGCGGTCGGCGGGGTTGGCCGGGTCGGCCTGCGAGGCCGGCAAGGCTGCATCCAGCAGGCGGCAGATCCCTTCCACCAGCGGCGGATGCCCGCCGGACCACTCGTAGGTGAAGTCCAGGTCCGCCGCGATGAAGTCTGCCTCGAAGGCCTCCATGTAGCGTCGGGCCAGCCGTTCCACATCGCTGCGGGTCAGGGGGGCCAAGTGCCAGACCCGGGGCAGGAAGAGCTCGCAGAATTCGGTACAGTGGTTTTCGCCCCGCAGCTGGATCAGGGGGTTGCCTGTGGCCGTCACGTAGACCAGTTGGGGGCCGTGGCGATCCTTGAGCGCCCGCAAGGTCAGAAAGACTCGGGAGTCGATCTGGGAAAAGGGCTCGTCGAATTCGTCCAGGAAGAGGATAAGGCGGGCGGTGATGCTTTGCAGGGCTACTGTGATTCCCCGGTTGAAGCTCAAGGGGATCTGGAAGTCGCTGGCCGGTGCCACCAGGGTTTCGTAGGCTTCTACCAGCTCCGGCAGGGAGGAAAAGTGGGGCGAGCTTTCCTGGAGGCAGCGCAACACCAGTTCATAGAAGCCCTGGTCGCTCATCCCCAGCATCCGGTTGCAGTCGATGTAGACAGGTAGATAGGCCTGACCCGCCTCCCCCAGTTCCTGGGTCCAGACGTCCGGCTGGGCCAGCAGGCGAAGCAGGGCCGACTTGCCCACATTACTGAAGCCAACCACCTGGACACACTGGGCGGCCACCAGGTATTGGATGATGTTGTGCACATCATGGCGGCGCATGTAGCCGCCATCGGTCAGACGTAACGTGTAGGGCATTCCTTCCCCCAGTGCCGTGAATCCCAGGGCAGTGAAATTGTGGGAGATGGTGACATCGGTCCGCCGGCTCAGTGGGCCTGCAGGGGCACGCAGACGGTGATGGCCGTGCCCGCTCCCGGGCTGCTCTCCAGGCGTAGCTCGCCGCCCAGGAGCCGGGCCCGTTCGTTGAGGCCCACCAGGCCGAAGCGTCCCTCCGGGATCTCAACTGGGTCAAATCCCTGTCCGTTGTCCTCGATGGCCAGGCTGACGCTGGTGGGCGTCAGGGTCAGGGTGAGGCGGACGTGGCAGGCCCCGGCGTGGCGCCGGATGTTGTTCAGGGCCTCCTGGGCCATGCGGTAGAGCCCCACCTCCAGGTGAACGGGCAGCGGGCGCTCGTCGCCCACCAGTACAAAGTCGCAGTCCACCTCCGGGCCCAGGGCGCTCTCCTGGATCAGGTGTGTGATGGCCTGGGCCAGGGTACGTCCCTGGAGCGGCGCCGCGCGCAGGTCCAGCACCGAGCGGCGCGCATCCTCCAGATTGTGGCGGGCCATCTGCAGCGCCTTCTGAACATAGCGCTGGACCTGTTGCAGGGCCTCGTCCGAGTGGCGGGCCTGTTCCAGCAGGGCGTCCGCTGTTTCCAACTGAAGGGCGATGGCCGACAGCCCCTGGGCCAGGGTGTCATGGATCTCCCGGGCCAGGCGGTTGCGTTCCTCCACCGCGCCCAGTTGGGTGCTGCGGGCGAAGAGATGGGCCCGGGCGATGGCGATGCTGAGCATATCCCCCACGGTATACAACAGGCGCAGATCGTCCGCAGAGAGCTTCCGCCAGTCTGTGCTGGCCACGTTGAGTACCCCCAGCCGGGTTTCCTGGGCATAGAGGGGGATGCTGGCGTGGAAGCGCAGGCCGCCGGTGCCGGCCATGAGTTTTTTCAGGCGGCTGCAGGTGATGATATTCACATTGGCAGCGCCGTCCAGGTCCCCTGCCAGGTAGGTGTCCAGGCAGTAGCAGCCACCGGCCATCCGTTCCGGCTCATGGGCCAGTCCCGGCGGCAGGTTGTGGGCGGCTGCCAGGTAGGTGTTGCCGGTTTCCGGATGCACCAGGAAGACCCAGCCGGTGCGCAACCCGAACAGCTCGGCCACCAGGCCCAGCACAACCTGCAGGGCCCGGTCCAGGTCTACTTCCCGGTTCAGTGCCTGGGCGATGTGGTTGAGGATGGAGAGCTCCCGATGATGTTGTTGGAGCTGCTGATGTCCGTCCATGGACAGGCGTTCCGGCATTTCTTTTTCGGGTGGCGGGTCATGGGCCGCGGGCCCCGTGTACGCTGGCGCCTCCACCTTCCATCCAGGGGATTCCCGTGGTTTCTCGGGCGCCAACGGTCGCCTGGGTGGTAGTATACCACACCCGCCGTCCCAGGCAGAGGGGCTCAGCTGCCCGGGTGGCCTTCCAATGGGAGAATTCATACATTTTTCTGATATTCTGCTAGCGTTTCACAAACATCCCGCTGTCATACTGGAAGGCAGAATCCGTGTAGGAGCCAGGTAGGCTCTCTACACGGTCGTGGGTGTTGGTTGGTATTGACCAATTAGCACAGAAGGAGGCAGGCTATGTACTGGGTAACGGGTATCCTTGGCTTATTGCTCGCGGTCGCGCCTTTTGTGTTGGGCTATCGGGAACATCCCGGTGCCATGTGGACCAGCGTGGTCTTGGGCGTGATTGTGCTGTTGGCCTCCCTCTATGAAGCCATCGACAAAGAAAAGGCCAAGTGGGAGTATTGGGTGGCTGGCGTGGCGGGCCTGTTGGCCATCATCGCTCCCTTTGCGTTGGGCTTCAGCGCCATGACCTCGGCCCTGTGGACCACGGTGATCCTGGGTGCGATCCTGTTGATCCTGGCCGGTTATGAGCTGTTCTACGTGGAACGCTCCCAGAAGCATCAATCCTGATGCACCCGCGGCTGGTGTTGGGCGGCAACTGACGCCAGCCCCCCTCTTGCGACGCAGTTTCCGACGCGATAAGCCCTGATCCTGCCCCGCAGGGGCAAGCGGTCAGGGCTTCTTTTTAGCGGCTATCATTTGCCAGATGGTCTCTTTCGCCGTATTGTTATGCTATCTTTGCACTTTTGCAATTTACAGATGCAATCCACAATGGTCGTCCCATCGTAGGCGCAGCTCGTAGCTGGGCAGGCGTCGCCATTCCTTCACCCGCCTGGGTCTGGCACCATCGGGCGGCTGGGGGCCGCCCCTACGGGAACGGGCATCCCGTCGTAGGCGCAGCTCGTAGCTGGGCAGGCGTCGCTGTCCCTTCACCCGCCGGGATGTGGCGACGGCGGGCAGGCGCGGAGACCCGCTCCCGCGGGCACAGGCGTCCTGCCGAGCACCGCCGTGGATGGCTGTGAAATCTGTGGAGCGAATCTGCAAAGATGGGGCGGGAAGTCATCTGTGAAATCTGTGGCTAAAAAAAGATAGTCCTGTGGTTTCTGCAATGAAATCGGGCATTGACATCGATCATGAATCTGGCAGAGCTGCTGAGCCAACAGGCTCGACATCGCCCACACGCTACCGCCCTGTTGGACCTCACCCGTGGCAGCTTCCGCCAGGTCAGCTTTGCCCAACTGGATGAATGGGGGCGCCGGAGCGCGGCCTTGCTGGCCCGGGAAGGGCTGCAGACCGGAGATGTGATCCTCATCTTCCATCCCCTGGGCGTGGAGCTGTACGCCGCATTGGCCGCGGTCTTGCGTATGGGCCTGGTGGCCATGTTCGTGGATCCAGCCCAGGGCATAGGGCACATCGCCCGCTGCTGCCGGCTTCTCCCGCCCAAGGCCCTGTTGGCCACACCCAAAGCCCACCTCCTGCGGCTGACGACACCGGCCCTGCGACGTATTCCCGTCAAGTTCGCCACCGGCGTGGGCGCCCCGGGAGCCACCCCCTGGCGACACTGGCGTTCCTGTCCCCCTTCGTCCTGGATGGCTCCCTGTTCACCAGATACGCCCGCCCTGGTGACCTTCACCAGCGGGACCACCGGCCAGCCCAAGGCCATCGTGCGCACCCATGGAATCTTGCTACAGCAGCATCTGACCCTGGAGAAGACCCTGGGCCTGACGTCCGACGACCGGGTGTTGACCACGTTGCCCCTCTTCGTGCTGTCGCACCTGGCTACCGGCGCTTCCACCCTCCTACCCCGGGTCGACCTGCGCAGCCCGGGTCGTGTGGATGGCTCGGCCCTGGTGGCCCAGATGGAGCGCCATGGGGTGACCTGTCTGGAGGGATCCCCTACCCTGGTGGAGGGGATAATTCGCGCCTGCGAGGCCCAGGGCCGCATCCTGCCCGGCCTCACCCGGGTCTGCAGCGGCGGCGCCCCGGTCTTCCCCCAACTCATGGCCCGGGTCCAGGCCGTGGCTTCCCAGGCCACAGTGACCGCAGTGTACGGCGCCACCGAGGCCGAGCCCATCGCCGCGCTCCACTACCACGAACTGGACGAGGACGACATCCAACAGGTGCAGACCGGGGCCGGCCTGTTGGCGGGCCGGCCGGTTCCAGAGGTTTGTGTGCGCATCCTCCCGGATCGGTGGGGAGTTCCCTGGGGCAGCCTCAGCCCGGCGGAATTTGAGGCACTCTCCCTGCCGCCGGGCGTCCCGGGTGAAATAGTGGTCAGTGGCCGCTACGTCTTGACCGGCTACCTCCATGGCCAGGGGGACCCGGAGACCAAGATTCGGGTGGGTGAGACCATCTGGCATCGGACGGGGGACGCGGGCTACCTGGACCCTGGGGGGCGCCTCTGGCTGTTGGGACGATGCGCGGCCCGGGTCAGCGATGCTCGGGGTATCGTCTATCCCCTATCGGTGGAGGCGCCGGCCCAAGCCTTTCCCCAGGTCCGGCGGGCGGCGTTGGTTGCCCATGCGGGCCAGCGTCTGCTGGCCCTGGAGCTGGCCAGCCCGCCGACTCCGACCCTGTTGCAACAGATCCACGCCCAGGTGGGCCGGGATCGGATCGACAAGATCTGGGTCCTTTCCCGGCTGCCGGTGGATCGACGCCACAACGCAAAAATTGATTATGGCGAATTGCAGCGGCTGTTGGTCGCCAGGCAGTAACCGGGCGCTCCCTCGTAGGCCCAACGGGGACGGGTGCCCGGGTGGGCGACAGCGGGCGGGGCTTGCCCCCCTACGGCTGGCTACGGCGTACCTGGGGGCCTGCCTCCTGGGCCGCCAGGAAGGCCAGCTCGCTCACGGTGGGATGGGCGCCGGCAACCTCGGCCAGCTGCTCCACCGTCGCCCCCCAGGCAATGGCCAGGGCCACCGGAGCCAGCACGTCAGCTGCGTGGGGGCCCACCGCCACACCGCCTACCACCCGGCGGTCGTGTTTGTCGTAGGCCAGCTCCACGAAGCCGTCGCCATCGGCCAACAGATGCCCCTTCAGGCCGGCGGTGAAGGGCAGCCGCACCGTCAGGAGCTGGTTGCTGGCCGTCTGGAGGGTACCCACCTGGGCCACCTGGGGCTCGCAGTAGACCGCGTGGACGACCGTCTCTGGTCGAAAGGGCGGGGTGGGCAGGCCCAGGGCATGACGGGCCGCGATGCGGGCCTGGGCCGTGGCCCGATTGGCCAGCATGGGCGCACCTGTGGCGTCCCCCACTGCGTAGATGCCCGGTACCCTGGTCTGGCCGTAGACGTCGGTCTCCAGCCCGCCGCCGGGGCCTGGGGCAAGCCCTGCCGTGTCCAGGGCCAGGCGGGCCAGGTCGGGCGTGCGGCCGATGGCCAGGAAGGCCATGCTGCCGGTATAGCGGCTCCCATCCCGGGTGATCACCGGCCTCGTTCCGCTCAACGGCCGTGGCCGTCTGGCCAATGGCCAGGTCCCCCCCGCGGCGGGCCATGACATCCGCCAGGAAGCGGCCCACATCGGGCGCAAAACGGGGCAGGATGCCGGCCTGGTCTAGGACCCAGGTGACCCGAAGGCCCAGGCGGTTGAAAAGATAGGCGAACTCGGTGCCGGTGGCGCCGCCGCCGACCACCACTACGTTCGGCGGCAGTTGGGTCAGATGGCCGGCGAAGCGGGGCGCGAGGATCCGTTCCCCGTCGGGTTGCATCCCAGGCGGAAAGCGGGGCACCGATCCGGTGGCGACGATGATGGCATCGGCGTGGACGGTGTGGGTGAAATCCTGGGCTCGCACCGTGAGGGAATGGGGGCCGCTGAAGGCCGCGACACCGTTGAGCAGTTCCACGCCCAGGCGGCGCAGGCCGGCCGCCTGCTGCTCGTTCCACGCCACCGTGACGGCGCGGATGCGGGCCACGACCGCCTGGGGATCAGGTCGGGCGCCCGTCACCACCGCACCCAGTTGGGCCGCCTCCTGGAACAGGCCGTAGGTGTCCGCGGCCGTCAGCCAGACCTTGCTGGGCGTCAGGCTGTGCCAGCCGGCGCGGCCGCCCACAGGGCCTTCGCCGATCAGGGTGACCTGGGCGCCGGCCCGGGCAGCAACCGTGGCCGCTTCGATGCCGGCCGGCCCATTGCCGATGATGGCGATCCGTTTGGTCATCTGCATGCTCCTCTGGCGTGCCAATGTCGTTGTCTGGTCAACCCCGGCAGATGTAGGTCCGGCTTCCTGGGTGCATTGACGCCAGACTGTACTGGTCCGGGGAACAGGCCTATAATGGAATACATTACCACCACTCTGCCGGGAAGTCGAGTGAAAGGCGTCCTCTTTTGGACGGACGCATGATCTGGCGACAGCCATCATTCCGGGGGGCACCCACCGCATGAATCCGGCATTTTGCATGGGGGAAGGACAAGTTATGGATGTCAGCGAGCAGGTACAGGAACAGCAACTGGTGGCGCGGGCCCAGCAGGGGGATCCGGCTGCCCTGGCCGCCATCGTGGAGGCCCACCAGCAGCGGATCTACCGCGTGGCCCTGCGCATGTGTGGCAACCCCCAGGATGCTGAAGAGACGCTGCAGGAAACGTTCCTCCAGGCCATCCAGGCCCTGCCCCGCTTCGAAGGGCACTCTCGTCTTTTCACCTGGCTTTATCGGATCGCCTCGAATCTCTGTCTGATGCAACGCCGGCGGCATGCGGCGGAGCCTCCTGCCTTTTCGGTGGATTCGGCGCCCGAGGAGCCGGACGCCGAGCCGGAGGGCATTTTCCTGCCTGCGCTGGTGGACTGGTCGTATGATCCCGATGGCCTGCTGTTGGATGCAGAGTTGGGTCAAGTGATGGAAGAAGCCATCGGCCAGCTCCCCCCCACGCTGCGGCTGGCCTGCATCTGGCGGGATCTGGAAGGGCTGTCCACCGGCGAGGTGGCGGAGGTGCTGGGGATCTCGGAGAGCGCGGTGAAGGTCCGGCTACATCGGGCCCGCCTGCAACTGCGGGAGCGGCTCTCCGCATACCTGGCCGAACGGCCCCAGGGAGACAGCACCCATGGATAAGCGAAAGTGGCATGTAACCTTGGGCGGCTTTCTGCATCTAATTCAGAAGAAGGGTGTCCCATGCTGGGGCGCCGGGGATAGATGCTAACCCTGAGGCAGCGACAAGGCGGAAAAGCCACCGCTGCTTTTCAGGCCGACCGAATGGTTCACATGCCCGAGAACGAAGGAGAAAACCATGGCATTACTCAAGGAAGACATTCAGGCGCAGGTTCTCGAGGAGTTCAAGCGACTGGAAGGCAAAGTCAAACTGGTGGTCTTCACCCAGGAAGTGGAATGCCAATATTGCCAGGAAACCCGGGAACTGGTGGAGGAAGTGGCCGCCCTGTCCGACAAGTTGACGGTGGAGGTCTACGACTTTGTCGCCGACAAAGAGCAGGCCGAAGCCTACGGCATCGACAAAATTCCGGCGGTGGCCATCCTGGCCGATGGGGACACCCCCAAGGATTACGGGATCCGTTTCTACGGCATCCCGTCCGGCTATGAGTTCAGCACCCTGATCGAGGACATCATTATGGTCTCCCGGCGGGAATCGGGGCTGAGCAAGGCCACCCGGCAGCAACTGGCCCAGTTGACGAAGCCGCTGCATCTGCAGGTCTTCGTGACGCCCACCTGCCCCTACTGCCCCCGGGCCGTTCGCCTGGCCCACATGATGGCCCTGGAGAGCGACCTGGTCAAGGCGGACATGGTGGAGGCCATCGAGTTCCCTCACCTATCGGCCCGTTACAACGTCATGGGCGTGCCCCGCACCGTGATCAACGATGAGGCGTTCGTGGAGGGGGCCGTGCCCGAGGCCATGCTCATGGCCCGGATTCAAGAGGCGGTCAATTAGCACAGGCTGGCGTCAGTAGGCCAGAAATTCTGATACGGTACGTGATGCGTGGCGCGTAGTGTGGGTCTCCGCCTGCGCTACGCCCCCTCTGATTTCCGGAGGATTGACGCTTCCTGGGACGAGACGGCCGTTCCGGTCAGGGCGGCCAGCAACTGTTGGGCCGCGCTATAGGGATCCTGGCGGCGCTGGCGCACCGCTTCCACCAGCTCCTTCAGCGCTCCGGCAGGGAGCCCCCGGCCCATCCGTTGCGCCAGGGTGGCCCGCACCACGGCTTCCAGGTTGTGGGCGATGCGCGCCCGTTCCCGGACATCCAGCTCGCCGCTTTCCCGCAGCCAGTTGCGGTGGGCCTCGATCCGGTCGCACAGGGCCTCCACGCCGTGGCCGGCCGTGGCCACCGTCTTTAGCACTGTGACCGTCCAGCCTGCCTCTGGCGGGAGGGATTGGGGCACGGGGAGATCCATGGGTAACAGGTGGCCGTGGTGGCGCACCGTGCGGGTGCCGCCACGGCCCATCTCCAACATGGCCTCCAGGGCCTTGACGGTGCGGTCGGTGCCCGGCAGGTCGGCCTTGTTCACCACCAGGATATCCCCAATCTCCAGGATGCCGGCCTTGATGGCCTGCACCTCGTCGCCCAGGCCGGGGGCTTCCACCACCACGGTGGTGTGGGCCGCGGTGGCGATCGCCACCTCTGCCTGGCCCACGCCCACCGTCTCCACCACGATGCGGTCAAAGCCGGCGGCGTCCAGCAGGGCGATCACGTCCCCAGTGGTCTTGCTCAGGCCGCCCAGGTTGCCCCGGGTGGCCATGCTGCGGATGAAGATCCCGGGATCGCCGCTGAGGGCGCGCATTCGCACCCGGTCCCCCAGGAGGGCGCCGCCGCTGAAGGGGCTGGTGGGGTCCACGGCCACCACGGCCACGGTCAGGCCCCGGGCCCGATAGACCTGGACCAGGGCCGTCACCAGGGTAGACTTCCCGGTGCCTGGGGCGCCGGTGATGCCGATGAGATGGGCGCGGCCCGTGTCGGGAAAGAGGGCCTGGAGGAGGGCCTGGGCCTCGGGCGCTTCATCTTCGATGCGGCTGATGGCCCGGGCCAGGAAGAGGCGATTCCCCTGGCGTATCCCGGCCACCAGCGTGGCCACATCCGGGGCGGGGCGGGCTTTGCTGGGGGGCATCTAGGCGGCCACCTGGCCCACGGCCTGATGAATGAAGTCCACAATGGCCTGGGTGGGCGTACCCGGGCCGAAGACGGCGCTGACGCCGGCGGCGCGTAGCTTTTCCACGTCTTCCTCGGGGATGATGCCCCCCACCAACACCACCACATCTTCCTGGCCCTGGGCCCGGAGCAGTTCCACCACCTTCGGGCAGAGGGTCAGGTGGGCACCGCTGAGGATGCTCAGCCCCACCACATCCACATCTTCCTGTAGGGCTGCTTCCGCGATCATCTGGGGGGTCTGGCGGATGCCGGTGTAGATGACCTCAAAGCCGGCATCCCGCAGGGCACGGGCGATCACCTTCGCGCCCCGGTCATGGCCGTCCAGCCCCGGTTTGGCCACCAGTACTCGGATCTTCCGGTCAACCATCGGTTCGCTCCTGAGTCGTGTACTTCAAGCCCGATTCAAGTGCGTGCATTTTGAGGACAAGCGAATTACCCGGCATAGGGATGAGTTTTCTGGGGCCCCCTTCTCGCTTTGATGAAATCATGCGGCCGGAGGCCCGCACGAGAACCGGTGCCCTTTCCCGTAGGCGCAGCGACGAGCTACGCTTCGTCACCTCCGGTGGAAACCATCGTCGAATTTCTGCCGGGATTTACTTCGGCCGACGAATGCATCTGGGAATGGCATTGTACCATCGGTTGGCGTCCAGCGCATTACCGGGCACGGTGGTAGATGCGCAGGGAGCGAAGTTCAGGGCGGTTGATGATTCGCGCGATTTGGTTTAGTATATAAACGCATCTGACCTGCCTCTGTTCATCCAGCTTCTACTCGAGAGGCCGCCATGAAGACCATTGCCATGATTTTGGCGGGTGGGGAGGGAACCCGCCTGACCGTCCTGTCGGAGGCGCGCGCCAAGCCGGCTGTCCCCTTTGCCGGCAAGTTCCGGATCATCGACTTCACCCTCAGCAACTGCGTCAACAGCGGGATCTACACCGTGGGCGTGCTGACCCAGTACCGCCCCCACAGCCTGAACGAGCACATCGGCATCGGCAAGCCCTGGGATCTGGACCGCAGCCGTGGGGGGGTGCGGCTCCTCCAGCCCTACCAGCGGCGCCGCGGCCAGCAGTGGTATGCGGGCACCGCGGACGCCATCTACCAAAACCTGGACTACATCTGGGAACATCGGGCCGATACGGTCCTGATCCTCTCCGGCGACCACATCTACAAGATGAACTACATGCCCATGATCGAATACCACTGGGCCGTGGGCGCGGATCTGACCATCGCAGTGATGCCGGTGCCCATCGAAGAGGCCCACCGCTTCGGCATCATGCAGACCGATGACGAGCAACGCATCGTCCAGTTCTACGAAAAACCCAAGGAACGGGACAAGGGCAACCTGGCCTCCATGGGCATCTACGTCTTCAACGCCCATACCCTGGAAAAGCGCCTGAGTGAAGGGGGGCCGGACACCCCCCGCATTGACTTCGGCAAGGATGTCATCCCCGCCATGATCGCGGCCGGCGATCGGGTCTTTGCCTACCGGTTTGAAGGTTACTGGGTGGACGTGGGCACGGTGGATTCCTACTGGGCCACCAACCTGGACCTGCTCAAGCCGGAGCCGGCCCTGGACCTCTACACCGATAACTGGCCCATCCACACCAAGTCGGAGGAGCGTCCGGCCGCCAAGTTTGGCCCCCAGTCCAAGGTGGTCAGCAGCATGATCTCCAACGGCTGTGTCATCCGGGGGCTGGTGGTCAACAGCGTCCTCAGCCCGGGGGTCTACGTCAGCCCTGGCGCCGTGGTTAAAGATAGTGTGGTCATGAACGACACCTGGATTGGCCCCGGTGCCCGGCTGGAAAAGGTGGTGGTGGATAAACAGGTGATGATTGGCGCCGGCGCCGTGGTGGGCACCGGGGATGAGTCGGTGCCCAATGAACAGATGCCCGACAAACTCTACACCGGCATTTCGGTCATCGGCAAGGGCGCCTACATCCCCGACGGGGCCCAGATCGGGCGCAACGTGTTGATCAACAGCAACCGAGACGAAAAAGACTTCCCGGCGGACGGCATCGTCGCGGATGGGAAGACCATTTAGACGACTCCATCGCGAGGTGTACCATGACCCGAGCCTTTGCCATGATCATGGCCGGCGGTTCCAGCGAAAGCCTGAGTGTGTTGACGGAAGTCCGGGCAGAACCGGCTGTCCCCTTCGGTGGTAAATTTCGCCTGATCGATTTTCCCCTGAGCAACTGTGTCAACAGCGACATCTACAACGTGGCCGTCCTCACCCAATATCGTCCCCGCAGCCTGAACGATCACATCGGCATCGGCAAGCCCTGGGATCTGGACCGGGCCACCGGCGGCGTGCGGTTGCTCCAGCCCTACCGGGGCGGCCCCTACGGGGACTGGCAGCAGGGCACGGCAGACGCAGTGCGGCGTAACCTGGACTTTGTGCAGCTTCAGCAGGAAGAGCACGTCCTGATTCTGGCCGGCGATCACATCTATCTCATGGACTATCGGCCCATGCTCTACCAGCACATCCAGAGCAACGCCGACCTCACGGTGGCCGTGCGGCGGGTCAACCCCTACGAAACCCACCGCTTCGGCATTGTCTCTGTGGGGACGGAAAATCGCATCGTTGAATTCCGGGAGAAGCCCAAGCGAGCCCGGGAGACCCTGGCCTCCATGGGGATCTACATCTTTCGCAAAGAGGTGCTGATGGATGTGCTGGAGAACAGCGACTACATCGACTTCGGCAGCCACGTGTTGCCGGGCATGTTGCAGGCTTCCTACGCCATCCATGCCTACACCTTCCCCGGCTACTGGGCCGACGTGGGGACCGTTCAGGCTTACTGGGAAGCCAACATGAGCCTGCTGGCCGAAAACCCCGCTCTGGACCTGTACGACCCCGAATGGGTGGTCCACACCCGCAGCGAAGAGCGGGCGCCGGTGAAGGTCGGCCCCAATGCCCAGGTCAACGGCAACCTTCTCTCCAACGGCTGTCGAGTGGACGGCCTGGTGGAGCGCAGCGTCCTCTCCCCAGGCGTCTACGTGGCGGAAGGCGCGGTGGTGCGGGACAGCATCATCCTGAATGACTCGGTCGTCGAAGCCGGTGCAGTGGTGGACCGGGCCATCATCGACAAAGGGGTGGTGGTGGGGGCCGGCGCCCGGGTGGGCGACGGCGATGACAACACCCCCAACGAGGCCATGCCCCAGCAGATCAACACCGGGCTCACCCTGGTGGGCAAGCAGTCGGTCATTCCAGAAAACATTGTCATCGGCCGCAACGTGGTGGTCCACGCCTACAGCGACGCGAAGGCCTTCGGTAAGCGCAAGAAAGTCCCCAGCGGTGCCGATATCGGCAAGAACCTGCGCTGACCGCCGGTCTGGCCTGAAAACAGGGGTGGGGAAGCGAGCACCGCTTCCCCATTTTGTATTTCTGGCTTCTCGATGGATCCCCCGGCCGGCACATCCGAGCGGATTGCCGCCTTCAGGGGCCGTCAACCGCCGGCGGCCTTGGCCTGATAGCCCAGCTCCCGCAGCATCGACACAATCGTTTCCCGGTGATCGCCCTGGATTTCCAGGTTATCTCCCTTGACGGCGCCGCCGGTGCCCAACCGCTGTTTGAGCAGTTTGAGGAGGGCCTGTTTGCCCGCCGGCGGGCTCATGATCCCTTTGATGACACAGACGGTCTTGCCGCCCCGGCCCTTGCGTTCCAGAAAGACGCGAACCGGAAAGTTCTGTTGGAGGCTGGGGATCGCTGCCGCCGGGTTGGCCGGCAACGACACGGCCTGATGCTCGCTTTCGGGCTCAGGATCGGTAGAAGAGACGATCCGACGATCTCGGGCTGCCATGGTTCCTTTACATGGTGAATGGGGTAGATATCCCGTTGGGAAAGCCTGGCGGAGAACGGACAACCGTACGTCAGGATCACCCCCGGTGGGATACACCCGCTTGATGGATAGGTGATGGTCCTGCGCGGCGATTCACCTGCGCATGCCGACCTCCGGGTCGGCTGGCAGGAGTATATCACGGCCTGGGTGCCGGATCAATCCAGATCTCTTGAAAAGCTTGCTGGTATTCCTGGAAATCTCGCGGCGAATAGCAGACCAGGATCACCTTTTCCAGGGTCTGGTCCTGCTCCAGAAATTCCTTGACCGTTCGCAACGCGATGCGGCTGGCCCGCCGGACGGGGAAGCCGTAGGCGCCGGTGCTGATGGACGGGAAGGCGATGGTCTTCAGCCCATGGGCCACCGCCAGCGCCAGGGAATTGCGATAACAGCGGGCCAACAGCTCATCTTCGTTGGCCTTGCCCCCACGCCAGACAGGGCCTACCGTGTGGATCACGTGGCGGGCCGGCAGGTTGTAGCCGCCGGTGATGCGGGCCTCGCCGGTGGGGCAGCCGCCCAGGGTGCGGCACTCGGCCAGCAGCCCAGGCCCCGCCGCCCGGTGGATGGCACCGTCCACACCCCCGCCCCCCAGGAGGGAGGAGTTGGCCGCGTTGACAATGGCATCCACCGCCAGGGTGGTGATGTCGCCTTGCACAATCTCCAGCCGTTCTGCCTTCATCTCGACTCTCCTTCCGCCAACCTTTTCTCAAACCATGGCCAGCACGACGGTCAGGGTGACGGCGCTGGCCAGGGTCGATACCAGGACCGTGGTGGTGACAAAGTCGGGCAGCAGATCGTGTTCCAGCGCAATGAGGGCAGCCAGGATGGCCGCGGGCATGCTGGCCTGCAGGATCCCGGCGCCCCGCTCCACGCCTGTGAGGCCAAAGGGCACAGCCAGCCCCAGGCCCAGGGCCGGCCCCACGATCAGCCGGATGCTGCTGGCCACCAGCACATCCCGGCTCAGATGGGGACGACCCATGGCCGTCAGCTGGACCCCCAGGGTCAGCAGCATGATGGGGATCATGGCGTCGGCCAGCAGCCCGATGGCCCGTTCCGCAAAGAGGGGTACCGGTAGGGCCAGGTTGTTGGCCAGGATGGCTGGGGCCACAGCCACCAGGGCCGGGGTCTTGAGCACCGAAAGCAGGGCTCGCCCATGCCCGCCCCTGTGCCAGGTGGCGGCCATCACCCCGACCAAAAAGCCGAAGACGCTCAGCACCAGAAAATAGAAGGAGGCCGGCACCAGGGCCGCTTCCCCCAACCTGAATTGGATGATGGGCAGCCCGAAATTTCCCACGTTGCCGAAGGCGCCCACCAGGGCGAAAGCAGCCGTCATCTCGGCCCGATGGCCCAGGAGGCGGGCCACCCCGATGCAGATGGCCACGCAGCCGCCCGCCACCAGCAGGATGAAGAAGGCCATGCGCGCGGCCAGCATCACGTCCATGGATGCATCCCGGAAGACGTCGAAGATGAAGGCCGGTGCCAGGATGTAGTAGGCGACCTTGGACAGGGAGCGGGCATCCACCTGGAGGCGAGGGCCCGCGACGTAGCCAATCAGCAACAGGGTGAAGACCGGGGTCAGGACGTTGACAAAGATGGCGAATAGCTGCAACACGGATGGTTACGTTCCCATTTCTTACTGGACAAATTGACAAATTATAGTCTTGCTGGACAAATTATAGCCGATTGTCTGGCGAAGTGGCGCTCATAATTTCGTGGGGCCGGTTTCCATACCGGACAAGCGGTCACTTGATTAGACAACCGATATTACGGGGGGAGCAGGCTGCCGATGGCCTGTCCCCCGTCGATCACAAAGACGGCGCCGGTGGTAAAGTTGGACGCCGGCGCGGCCAGGTAGAGCGCGATGCCGGTGAGCTCTTCGGGACGGCCCATGCGGCGCTGGGGGATGGACCGCAACACAGCTTCGCTCAGGATCGGGTTGTTCCAGATGGCCTGGCTGAAGCGGGTCTGTATGTAGCCAGGCGCAATGGCGTTGACCTGGATCCCATCCGGCGCCAATTCCTGGGCCAGCACCTGGGTAAGCATGATCACCGCAGCCTTGCTGACGCAGTAGATGCCCATGCCCGGCTGGGGGTGCAGACCTGCGATGGAGGCGATATTGATGATCTTGCCGCCGCCCCGTGCCCGCATGGCGGGCACGCAGGCCTGGACCAGGCGAAAGTACCCCTTCACGTTGATGTCCAGGGTCTTATCCCAGTGGCTCTCCTGGGCGGTGAGCAGGGGCCCAAAATGGGGGCTGGTGGCCGCGTTGTTGACCAGGATGTCCACGCCGCCGTAGGTCTCCACGGCCCGCTCCACCAATCGCTCCACAGCCGCTGGATCGCCGGTGTGGGCAGACACGGCCAGCGCCGTCCCACCTGTCGCCTGGATCTGGGCAGCCACCTCGTCCAGCGCCTCCTGTTTGCGGCTGGCCAACACTACCCGGGCCCCGGCCGCGGCATAGGTGCGGGCAATGGCTGCGCCGATACCCCGAGACGCGCCGGTGATCAGGGCTACCTTGTCGGCCAGCGAGAAATCTGGCAAGTCCAATGGTGCTGTCATGGGTTTTCTTCCCCTGTTGTCTCCCCATCGGCTCCCGGGCGGGGACAGGCCCGGCCTGGCCAACTGACTTGCTCCCGAAGCTACCTTATGCTATGGTCTCAGGGCTATGGCCTCAAAATCGTATCACAGCTTGCCGCCTGGGGTCGATTCCATCGCGCCCCCGGACGCGCCATCGACCGGCACCGTGGCGTGGTAGCGACGGGTCTGGGTGAATGCAATCTGCCTGAAAGAGAAGGAACTGTCACATGGTAGACAAGACGGTGGGCCGCTATCGGGTCGAGCCGGGCACGGCCGTCGACCTGAGCCAGTGGGATCCGGACGACAGGTCGGTTTTTTCTGGCTCTAAGGCGGAAGGAAAGGCGTCGACGAAGGAGCTCAACCGCCGGCTGGAAGCCCTGCAGGAGCTCCTCTATGCGGAAGGAAAGCACAAAGTCCTGATCGTGCTCCAGGCCATGGATACAGGCGGCAAGGACGGGACCATCCGCCATGTCTTCGACGGCGTTAACCCCCAGGGCGTCCGGGTGGCGGCCTTCAAAGTTCCCACGCCCGAGGAACTCCGCCACGACTACCTCTGGCGGGTCCACAAACACACGCCGGGCAGCGGCGAGATAGTCATCTTCAATCGCAGCCACTACGAGGATGTGTTGGTGGTGCGGGTCCACAACCTGGTGCCGCCGGAGGTCTGGCAGCGGCGGTATGAGCACATCCGCCAGTTCGAGAAACTCCTGGCCGACGAGGGGACCACCATCCTCAAGTTTTTCCTGCACATTTCGCCTGAAGAGCAAAAGGAGCGCCTGCAGGCCCGGCTGGACACACCCCACAAGCGCTGGAAGTTCAACAAGGGCGACCTGGCCGAACGCAAGCGCTGGCACGAGTATATGCAGGCCTACGCCGACGCCATCCGCGAGACCAGCACCTCCTACGCGCCCTGGTACATCGTGCCAGCCAATCGCAAGTGGTACCGGAATCTGGTGGTTTCCCAGGTCATCGTGGATGCGCTGGAGGCGCTGGACATGCGCTACCCGGAGGCGGAGCCGGGGCTGGAATTCATTACCCTTGAGTGAGGGCGTCTCTACGCCTGCTCCTCCTCCGCCAGGGTGAGGGCGTATTCGAAGATCTGGAGTGCCTCGTCCACCTCCTGGCGGCTGACGATCAAGGGCGGGCAGAACCGGATGCTGCTGGTCCCACAGCCGATCACCAGCAGCCCATGCTGGAAGGCCAGCTCCTTCACCCGGTTGCGCAGCGCCACAGCCGGTCGCCGGGAATCCCTGTCCGCCACCAGCTCCACGCCGATCATCAATCCCTTGCCGCGCACGTCGCCCATGGAAACGTGGCGATTGGCCATCTCCCGCAGCGCCTCCAGCATGTACGCGCCCTGCCACCGGGCGTTTTCCAGGGCCCCCTCGGCCAACACATCCAGGGTGGCCAGCGCGGCCGCACAGGCCAGGGGGTTGCCCCCGTAGGTGTTGCTGTGGGCGCCCGCCGGCCAGGTCATGAGGTGCGCCCGGGCGATGATCGCGCCCAGGGGCACACCGCTGGCGATCCCCTTGGCGCTGCAGACGATGTCCGGCTCTACGCCCCAGTGTTGAATGGCCCACCACTCTCCGGTGCGGCCCATCCCCGACTGCACTTCATCCACAATCAGTAGAATGCCATGGCGGTCACAGAGCTCCCGCAGCCGGGGAAAGAATCCATCTGGTGGGACGATGTAGCCTCCCTCCCCCTGGATGGGCTCCACCAGGACTGCCGCCACCTCCTCCGGCGGGACCAGGTGCTGGAAGATCACCTGCTCCAGATAATTGACCACCGTTTCGCCGTAGTCCCGGTCGCCAGGCATGGGCTGGAGGACCGGCCGGTACGGGTTGGGGTACGGGATGTGGGTCACCGCGGGAGTCGGCATGAAGCCAGCTCGCTGGACGGTCTTGCTGGCGGTGAAGCCCAGCGCGCCCAGGGTTCGGCCGTGGAAGCCGCCGATGAAGCCGATGAAGCGGCTACGCCCTGTGTGGTAGCTGGCCAGCTTGATGGCTGCCTCCACCGCCTCGGTGCCGGAATTGGCCAGGAAGACCCGGGCCGGTTCCTGAAATGGCGCGATCTGGTTCAGGCGCTCCGCCAGCTCGATCCAGCGCTGGTGGTAAAAATCGGACGAAATGTGGATGAACTGCTCCGCCTGTTCCTGGATCGCCTGGACGACCCGGGGATGGCAATGGCCGGTGGCGTTGACGGCAATGCCGGCCACAAAATCCAGATAGCGGTTGCCGTCCACATCCCACACGTAGCACCCCTTGCCGCTGGACATGACAAACGGGTGTTCCCGGCCATAGGAAGGCGAAACGATCTGCCGATCCCGGGCAATCAGGGCCCGGGCTTCGGGGCCGGGCACGTTCAACCTGACCATTGGGTTCATCAACATGGCTTTGCTCCTCATCGTGAGATACCGTTCATCGTGAGATACCCCGGCTTATGGGCGCTCAGATAGGGCGATGGCCCCTGGTGCCGGCTCACCCCCATCGGCGGGGCGATAGCCCAACTGTCGTGAGATTTGTCGGGCGCAAGCCTGAACCTGCCCTACCAGCGTTGCCAAACGGGTTTCGTCCAGGCGGGCGCTGGGCCCCCCGACGCTGGTGGCTGCCACTACCTGCCGATTGTGGTCGAAGATGGGCGCAGCCACCGCCACAAAGCCGGCCTCCAGCTCCCCGACGGCCACGGCATATCCCTGCCTACGCACCTGTTCCAGCTCCTGGCGCAACATGGTCGGATCCACAAGGGTGCGCTCCGTCAGGCGGGTCAGGGGCCGCTGGAGCAGGGCTTCCACCGCGGCCGCGGGTTGATAGGCCAGCAACACCTTGCCGGTGGAGGTGGCGTGGGCCGGCAGGCGG
>FWPU01006480.1_pt1 | contig 22936 bp, 35 predicted proteins | sample 2228361 | NCBI WGS metagenome assembly FWPU01 (sample SAMEA103939777, study PRJEB20133) | metagenome
ATATATAGTTACTGAGTGGCGCCACCGTAGCTCAGCAGGCAGAGCAGCTGATTTGTAATCAGCGGGTCGGGGGTTCGATTCCCTTCGGTGGCTCCATTTAAATTTTAAAGATAAATCCCTGTAATCAGGATAATTTAATAATATCCTTTGTTACTTTGAAAAGTATATTTTTGAAAAAGTATTTTCAGGAGAGGTTCCCGAGTGGCCAAAGGGAGCAGACTGTAAATCTGCCGGCGATGCCTTCGGAGGTTCGAATCCTCCCCTCTCCACTGTAGATTGTATAAAGTATGAAGTGGGAAATATATGCGGGAGTAGCTCAGTGGTAGAGCGTCAGCCTTCCAAGCTGAGGGTCGCGGGTTCGAATCCCGTTTCCCGCTTTATTGCCCATGTAGCTCAGTTGGCAGAGCACGTCCTTGGTAAGGACGAGGTCACCGGTTCAATCCCGGTCATGGGCTTGTGATAGATGAATAGGGTTTAAATTAATTTAATTTTAAGGAGGAATTATGGCTAAGGCTAAATTTGAGAGGGTTAAGCCTCATGTGAACATAGGGACGATAGGTCATGTAGATCATGGCAAGACGACATTGACTGCTGCTATAACGAAGGTATTACAGATGAAGGGTTTAGCTAAGTTTAGGGCGTATGATCAGATAGATAATGCGCCTGAGGAGAAGGCGAGGGGCATAACTATACAGACTGCGCATGTTGAGTATGAGACAGACAATAGGCATTATGCGCATGTTGATTGTCCTGGTCATGCGGATTATATAAAGAACATGATAACTGGTGCAGCGCAGATGGATGGAGCGATACTTGTAGTTAGTGCTGCTGATGGTCCGATGCCGCAGACGAGGGAGCACATATTACTTGCGAGGCAGGTTGGGGTGCCGTATATAGTTGTATTTATGAACAAAGTTGACATGGTTGATGATCCTGAGTTACTGGACTTAGTGGAGTTAGAGGTGAGGGAGTTACTATCGAAGTATGGATTTCCTGGTGACAAGGTACCTATTGTGAGGGGCAGTGCCTTGAAGGCGCTTGAGAGTGGTTCTCAGGATTCCAATGCACCTGAGTATAAGTGTATACATGAGCTTATGGCTGCTGTAGATGAGTATATACCGTTACCTGAGAGGCCTATAGACAAGCCGTTTTTGATGCCTATAGAGGATGTATTTTCGATATCTGGTCGTGGCACTGTTGTTACTGGGAGGGTTGAGCGTGGAGTGGTAAAGGTTGGTGATGAAGTAGAGATAGTGGGTTTAAGGGAGACGAGGAAGACAGTTGCTACTGGTGTAGAGATGTTCAGGAAGATACTTGATGAAGGAAGGGCTGGAGACAACATAGGGGTGTTATTGAGGGGTATAGGCAAGGATGAGGTTGAGCGTGGCATGGTGCTTGCGAAGCCTGGGAGTATAACACCGCATACGAAGTTTAAGGCGAGTGTGTATGTATTAACGAAGGAGGAAGGTGGCAGGCACACGCCATTTTTCAATGGTTACAGGCCGCAGTTTTATTTTAGGACCACTGATGTTACTGGTGTAGTGAAGTTACCTGATGGAGTGGAGATGGTGATGCCTGGTGATAATGTGAACATAACAGTGGAGTTGATATCGCCGATAGCGATGGAGAAGGAGTTGAGGTTTGCGATAAGGGAAGGAGGAAGGACTGTTGGTGCAGGAGTCGTCACAGAGGTTATAGAGTAATGAATCAAAAGATCCGCATAAAGTTAAAGGCATATGATCACAGACTTCTTGACCAGTCTGTGAGGGAGATACTCGAGACTGCTGAGAGGACAGGTGCAAGGGTTGCAGGACCTGTGCCGTTGCCAACCAAGATCAGCAGAATCACAATATTGAGGTCTCCCCATATAGATAAGAAGTCAAGAGAGCAGTTTGAGATAAGAACACACAAGAGACTTCTTGATATATATGATCCGACTCCGCAGACAGTTGATGCATTGATGAAACTCGAACTTGCTGCGGGTGTAGATGTGGAGATAAAACTATGACAGGTATACTTGGGAAGAAGATAGGCATGACGCAGGTATTTACAGAGGATGGAAGGGCTGTTCCTGTCACTATTATTGAGGCAGGTCCATGTCCTGTGATCGAGGTAAAGACTCCAGAGAAACACGGCTATGAAGGAGTGAAGATCGGTTTTGATGAGCTCAGAAAGACAAAGAATCTCACAAAACCTCTTCTTGGTGTATTTCAAAATGCAGGCGTGAAACCATTGAGGATAATAAGGGAATTTAGGATGGCAGGACTTTCAGTTGGAGACCTTGTAACAGTTGAGAGATTTAAGAAGGGTGACAGGGTATCTGTATCAGGTATATCAAAGGGTAAAGGATTTCAGGGTATCATGAAGAGGTGCAGGGCTCATGGAGGTCCTGATTCCCATGGTTCGATGTTCAACAGGGCACCGGGTTCGATTGGTTCGAGTTCATTTCCATCGAGGGTATGGAAGAATAAGAGTATGCCGGGACATATGGGTTCAGAAAGGGTGACAGTTAAGAATCTTCTTATAATGGAAGTGAGACCTTCTGAAAATTTACTTCTTATAAAGGGCGCTGTGCCAGGACCATATGGAGGTTATTTGGAGATAAGAAAGGAAGATTGATATGGCTGAAATAGACATAATAAATTCAGAAAATAATGTGGTCGGAAAATATGTGTTACAGAAGATTGACCCTTCTTCTGTAAGGAAGGAAGTCATACATGATGTCGTGGTGAATTATCTTGCAAATCAGAGACAGGGAACACATGCGACAAAGACGAGAGGACTTGTCAGAGGTGGTGGAAGAAAACCATGGAGACAGAAACATACAGGAAGGGCAAGGCAGGGCAGTATAAGATCTCCGCTCTGGCGAGGTGGTGGCACGATATTTGGACCACAGCCAAGGGATTATTCTTATTCACTGCCTTCAAAGATGAAGAGAGTGGCATTGAGGGAGGCTATTGAGGGAAAGATTTCAGATAAAGAACTAATCGTTATCGATAATCTTAATATTACAAGACCGAAAACAAAGGACATGGTCTCATTGATCAAGAGACTAAATCTTGAGGGTAAGAGCATACTTATAGTCACTCCCGAGAAGGATGAAAATGTGATCCTCTCTGCAAGGAATATTCCAGGTGTCAGTGTTGTGAGGATACAGGATCTCAATGCATATAATATCGTTACTCATGATATGGTGATTATTAACAGGGATGCCATGGGACTTCTGGAGGAACAGAGAATATGAATATATATGATGTCATAAGAAGACCATTATTGACTGAGAAGGGTCAGTATATCAAAGAGAAAGAGAATAAGATCCTTCTTGAGGTACATCCTGATGCAAATAAGAAGATAGTTAAGGATGCTGTCGAGAAGGTATTCAATGTTAAAGTTGAAAAGGTAAATATAATTATACAGAAACCAAAATCTGTAAAGTATGGTCGTTATGAAGGCAGGACATCAAAGATTAAAAAGGCTATTGTCACCCTTAAAAAGGGTGAAAAACTCGATTTCATAGAGGGAGTGTAAGGTGGGAATAAAGATTTATAAACCAACTTCACCTGGTAGGAGATTTATGACATCCTCGGATTTTAGTGAACTGACCAGGGAGGAGCCATATAAGCCTCTGACAAAGATACTAAAAAAGAGAGGTGGTAGAAATAATTTTGGCAGGGTGACAGCATGGCATAGAGGTGGTGGTAATAAAACACTTTACAGGATTATAGATTTTAAGAGAGACAAGAAAAGTATTCCTGCAAGGGTGGAGTCAATTGAGTACGATCCCAACAGAACTGCAAGGATAGCACTTCTGAGGTATACAGATGGTGAGAGAAGATATATCCTTGCACCTGCAGGGCTTAAGGTCGGAGATGAGATTGTATCAGGTCCTGGTGTAGAGGTAAAGATAGGTAATGCCTTACCTCTAGGTGAGATTCCAGTGGGAACATTTATCCATAATATAGAACTGAGACCCAATGAAGGCGGAAAACTGGTGAGGAGTGCCGGAGCATCTGCTCAGATTATGGCAAAAGAGGGTGGCTATGCTCAAATAAAGATGCCTTCAGGTGAGGTGAGACTCATAAGGCTTGAGTGTATGGCTACTATAGGTCAGGTGAGTAACCCAGAACATGAGAACATATCGATAGGAAAGGCGGGAAAAAAAAGGTGGCTCGGCAGGCGTCCCAGAGTAAGAGGTGTTGCTATGAATCCAATAGACCATCCTCTTGGAGGTGGAGAGGGGAAGTCCTCAGGTGGAAGACCTGCATGCACTCCTTGGGGTAAGCCCGAGGGTGTAAAGACAAGGAATAATCCATTAACAGATAAGTATATAGTAAAGAGGAGAAAGTAAGGAGAATCTATGCCGAGATCAATTAAAAAAGGTCCATTTGTTGATGAAAAACTCCTTAAGAAGGTAAGAAAGATGACAGAGGAAGGAGAGAAAAAGATTATAAAGACATGGTCGAGAAGATCAACCATTATACCTGAGTTTGTAGGATTTACATTTGCAGTTCATAATGGCAAGAAATTTATTCCTGTTTATGTTACAGAGAATATGGTTGGTCATAAACTGGGAGAGTTTGCTCCCACAAGGACATTCAGGGGCCATGCTGGTTCAGAAAAGTCTGAAAAGAGGGAAAAGGAATAAGGTATGGAGGCAAGGGCAATAGCAAGATATATAAGGGTTACTCCAAGAAAGGCTAGGAGGGTAATTGACCTCATAAAGGGTAAAAGGGCAGGAGAGGCGCTCAATGCTTTGAGATTCATGCCTTATAGGGCAGCAAGATATGTGGAAAAGGTTTTAAGATCTGCAATGGCAAATGCCCTTCAGAGGGCAGAACATATAGATGTCGATTCAATGAGGATTGTTGATGCCCGTGCTGATCAGGCTCCTGTTATGAAAAGGATTGAGCAGAGAGCAATGGGCAGGGCGAATATCATAAGAAAAAGATTGTCTCATATTACTATAGTCTTAAAAGAAGAGAAAGAAAAGGAGGCATAATTTGGGACAGAAGGTTCATCCAGTAGCAAATAGACTTGGTATAATTAGGACATGGGACTCGAGATGGTTTGCTTTAAAGAAAAAAGATTTTTCTGCACTACTTTATGAAGATTCTATTATAAGGAAGAAACTTAAGGACGAATTATTTCATGCAGGAATATCAAGGATAGAGATAGAGCGTATCGGACAGAAGATAAAGATAATTATTCATACAGCAAGGCCAGGTATTATTATTGGTAAGAAGGGTGCAGAGGTTGATAAACTTAAAAAAGAACTTGAGGCAATGACAAGGAAACAGGTTAACATTGATATAAAGGAGAAACGGAAACCTGAACTCGATGCACTCCTTGTTGCTGAGAATATTGCACTGCAGGTAGAAAAGAGGGTTTCCTTCAGAAAGGCTATGAAAAAGGCTGTGCAATCTGCCCTGAGATTTGGAGCCCTCGGTGTTAAGGTTTCGTGCGCAGGAAGACTTGCGGGAGCAGAGATAGCAAGGACGGAATGGTATCGTGAGGGAAGGGTTCCTCTTCATACATTCAGGGCTGATATCGATTACGGTTTTGCAGAGGCAAGGACGACTTATGGAAAGATTGGCATTAAGGTATGGATTTATAAAGGAGATATATATCCTGAATCAGGAAGGGAACTTCCTGCTGGAATAGAAAGTTAAAGGAGTAATAGTAATATGTTAATGCCAAAGAAGGTTAAATACAGAAAGATGCAGAAGGGTAGGATGAAGGGTAAAGCCTACAGGGGCAGTACACTTGCTTTTGGAGAGTATGGATTAAAGGCACTGGAACCAGGATGGATCTCATCCAGGCAGATTGAGGCAGCGAGGGTTGCCATACAGAGACACCTCAAGAGGGGTGGTAAACTTTGGATAAGGATATTTCCTGACAAACCTATAACGAGGAAACCAGCAGAAACGAGAATGGGTAAGGGTAAGGGTAATCCTGAGTTCTGGGTTGCTGTTGTTAAGCCTGGCAGGATACTTTATGAAATTAGCGGGGTTGAGGAATCTGTTGCCATTGAGGCAATGAGGCTTGCTTCATATAAACTTCCTGTTGCAACCAAGATTGTAAAGATTGAAGAGGTGATACAGTGAAAACATCTTCTTTAAGAGAGATGACATTAGAGGAGTTAAGGTCGAAGGAGATGGAATTGAGAAAGGAACTTCTGCACCTGAGGATTCGGAAGGCAACAGGGGACATACATAATCCCCATATAATATCAAAGATCCGGAAGGATATTGCAAGGATATTGACAGTAATTACAGAGAAAGAGAAAAAGGAGAAGAAAGATGCCTAAAAAGGTTCTGACGGGCAGAGTGGTGAGTGATAAAATGGATAAGACCGTTATCGTTGAGGTGGAAAGGCTTGTTCAGCAACCATTTTACAAGAAGATCATAAAGAAGAGAAAGAGATTCATGGCACATGATGAGGAGAATAGATGCACGATCGGAGATATAGTCTCTATTATTGAGTCAAGACCATTGAGTAAAAGAAAGAGATGGCAGGTTCTCGAGATAATCAAGCCAGTTTCCGTTCGATTAGAAAGTGATATTAATACAGAGAAAATAACTCCTTTAGAGGAGATGAGATAAGATGATACAGTTAAGGACAATTCTTGAGGTTGCTGATAATTCAGGTGCAAAGAAAGTACAGTGTATAAAGGTACTTGGAGGATTTCATAAGAAGTACGCAAGACTTGGTGATGTTATTGTTGTGAGTGTGAAGGAGGCATTGCCTGATAGTAATGTGAAGAAAGGTGATAAGGCAAAGGCTGTTGTTGTCAGGACAAAAAAAGAGATGAGAAGACCAGATGGTACTTATATCAGATTTGATCAAAATGCTGTTGTTTTGATAAATGCGCAGGGAGAACCGATAGGCACCAGAATATTCGGACCTGTAGCGAGAGAACTGAGGTGGAAGGAATTTACAAAGATTATTTCCCTTGCACCAGAGGTGGTTTAGGAGGAGATATGGGGCTTAGTATAAAAAAGAATGATACAGTGATGGTTATATCAGGGAAGTATAAAGGCAAAAAGGGCAGGGTTATAAAGGTCATGCCCCGTGAAGATAAACTCATTGTGGAAAAGATAAATGTTGTGAAGAGGCATATGAAGCCATCAAGGAAGTATGCACAGGGTGGTATTATTGAAAAGGAGGCTCCTATTTACAGGTCGAATGTAATGCTTGTATGTCCGAAATGCGAAAAACCTACAAGGATCTCTTCACAGGTTATTGCAAGTGGTGAGAAGGTAAGAGTCTGTAAGAAGTGTAAGGAGGTTATTGATATATAATGATACCGAGATTGAAAGAAAAATATCATAAAGAGGTTATTCCTCAGATGATGAAGGAATTTTCTTATAAAAATGTAATGCAGGTTTCAAAGCTCGAAAAAATAGTGATTAATGTTGGTCTTGGAGAGGCTGTCCAGAATATAAAACTTCTCGAGACTGTTCAGAAGGAATTATCACAGATTACTGGTCAAAGACCTATTCTGACGAGGGCAAAGAAAGCTATAGCTGCATTTAAACTTCGTAAAGGTGTTCCTATTGGTTGTAAGGTCACACTGAGGGGTTCGAGGATGTATGAATTCCTTGACAGATTTATAAGCCTTGCACTTCCAAGGATCAGGGATTTTAAGGGAGTCTCCCCCAAGTCTTTCGATGGAAGGGGTAACTATACATTGGGTCTTAAAGAGCAACTTATATTCCCTGAGATAGATCCTGACAAAGCAGACTTTATTTATGGAATGGATGTTACGATATGTACCACATCTGAAACTGATGAAGAGGCAAGGGCACTCCTCGGATATCTCGGGATGCCCTTCAGGAAGGTAAAGAAATAAGAAGGAGATAATTATGGCAAAGGTATGCATGATAGAAAAAGCGAAAAGGACACCAAAGTTCAGTACAAGGAAGAGAAACAGGTGTCAGTTATGCGGAAGACCGAGGGGATTTTTGAGACAATTCTCTCTCTGTAGAATCTGCTTCAGAGAACTCGCCCATCAGGGTCTCATACCTGGGGTGAGAAAAGCAAGCTGGTAGAGGTGAATAATGTTAACTGATCCGATTGCTGACATGCTTACAAGGATAAGAAATGCCATAATGATTAAGGCTGATAAGGTCGATGTGCCTGCATCGAAGATGAAACTCGAGATAGCCAAGATCATGAAGGAGTATGGTTTTATAAGGGGTTATAAGATTGTGAAGGATAGAAAACAGGGAATGCTAAGGATATCCCTTAAGTATGTTGATGGCGAATGTGTCATAAACGGTCTTGAAAGGGTGAGTAAGCCAGGGCGAAGGGTTTATGTGGGTGTAGATGGGTTGCCCAATGTCAAAGGCGGAATCGGTATTGCAATACTCAGTACATCTAAGGGAATCATGCCTGACAGAAAGTGCAGGGAACAGAGGATTGGTGGAGAATTATTATGTTATATATGGTAAAAGTGAGGAAGATACAAGATGTCGAGAATAGGTAAGAAACCTATAGAGATACCAAAGGATGTAGAGGTCAGGATTGATAGTAATATCCTGTATGTAAAGGGTCCTAAAGGTTCATTATCCATGCACCTTTCACCACGGGTAAGCGTTTCTGTCTCTCAGGGTGTGCTGACTGTCTCGAGATTATCAGATGAAAGAGCTGATAAGGCAATACACGGTACAACGAGAAGTATTATTGCTAATATGGTGAAGGGTGTTACCACGGGTTTTGAAAAGGTTCTTGAACTATCAGGTGTGGGATACAGGGCGCAGGTGCAGGGTAATAAACTCGTGATGAGTCTTGGATATTCCCATCCTGTTGAGTATGTGTTGCCTTCGAATATAAGTGCAACAGTGGATCCGAAACAGACCACCATAACATTGAGGGGTATAGATAAACAGTTACTCGGTCAGGTTGCTGCTGAGGTCAGATCTTTGAGACCACCAGATGCATATAAAGGAAAGGGAATCAGATACGCAGAGGAGCAGATAAGACTTAAACCTGGCAAGGCTGGAAAGAAATAAAAGAGAGGATTATTAAGGAGGTCTATAATTGAAGGATCTTAGGAAGATAAGACACAAAAGGATAAGGAAAAAGGTCTATGGAACTCCAGAGAGACCGAGATTGTGTGTTTATAAGAGTCTGAAATATATATATACCCAGATAATAGATGATACCAGAGGTGTTACACTAGTGAGTGCATCGAGTATTGAAAAGGAACTGAGGAATGGCAAAAGTGGAGATACAGTTGATGTGGCAAGAAGGGTTGGTGAGATGATAGCAAAAAGGGCTATTGAAAAGGGTATAAAGAAGGTTGTTTTTGATAGGGGGGGGTATCCCTATCATGGCAGGGTGGCTGCTATTGCTGAGGGTGCTAGGTCAGCGGGTCTTGAATTTTAGTGTGATAAGGAGGTAAATAGTGGAGAGAATAGATCCAGAAGGACTCAATTTAAAAGACAAGGTAATTTACATAAATAGGGTTGCAAAGGTGGTTAAGGGTGGAAGACGTTTTTCTTTCAGTGCTCTCGTGGTGGTTGGAAACAGCGAAGGTATAGTTGGAGTGGGTAAAGGTAAGGCTCAGGAAGTTCCTGATGCTATAAGAAAGGCGATTGAACAGGCAAAGAAGTCTCTTATAAGGGTTCCTGTTATTAATGGTACAATTCCTTATAGAGTAATAGGTAAATTCGGTGCAACACAGGTCGTTATGAATCCTGCACCCAAGGGCACAGGGCTTATTGCAGGTGGTGGTGTAAGGGCAGTATTTGAGATGGCTGGTATCTTCGATGTAGTTGCAAAGACTGTGGGTAATCATAACCCTTTCAATACTGTATGGGCAACACTGGAAGGTTTAAAGAGTCTGAAGGATCCTGAAAAGGTATTAAGGATGAGAGGAAAAACAGAGGAAGAAACACAGGAGGCAACCTTATGAAGAAGGTGATGATTACTCTTGTGCGAGGATATGCAGGTAAACCTGAAAAACAGAGAAGAATTTTAAAAGCCCTTGGTCTCAGAAAGAGACATCAGACCGTGATAAAGGAATATACACCTTCTATTTTAGGTATGATACAGAAGATACCTCATCTTATAGAGATAAAGGAGATTGATTCATGAAGATAGGGGAATTAAGACCTGCTCATGGAAGCAAAAAGAGAGAAAAGAGGATTGGTAGAGGTCCGGGCTCAGGACACGGAAAGACCTCAACCCACGGACATAAAGGACAGAAGGCTCGCTCTGGAAGGGGGAAAGGACCAAGTTTTGAAGGTGGACAGATGCCTTTACAGAGGCGACTTCCAAAAAGGGGTTTTACAAACAGACCATTTAAAAAGGAATATGCTATTATTAATCTTAGTGATATTGAAAGACTCGGTCTCGACATGGTAACGCCAGAGGTATTGAGGGAAAAAGGGATCATAAAAAATATTAAGGATGGTCTCAAGGTTCTCGGTGAAGGTGAATTAACAAGAAAGATCACTATAAAGGCACATAAATTGAGTAAGTCAGCAGTCGAAAAATTAAAATCTACAGGCTCAATGATTGAGGTACTCAGTTGAGGATAATAGAGTCCTTTCAGAATATCTTTAAGGTAGAGGAATTAAGAAAAAGAATAATATTTACCCTTCTCATGCTGATTGTCTACAGAATAGGTGCTCATATTCCTACCCCAGGTATAAATGGAGAGGCATTAAGCAGGTTTCTTGCTGAAAAGGGCGGTGCACTTATGGGCTTTTTCGATATGTTTTCAGGTGGTGCTCTTTCGAGACTCACGATATTTGCCCTTGGTATAATGCCATATATAAGTGCATCCATAATACTCCAGTTATTGACGGTCGTGATACCTGCGATAGGAAGACTTGCCAAGGAAGGTGAGATGGGTAGGAAGAAGATTGTTCGTTATACAAGGTATGGTACAGTAATTATCGCTGCAATACAGTCATTCTTTATTGCCATGGGACTTGAGACCATGTCTCAGGGTGAATTCATACAGAATCCAGGATGGGGTTTCAGACTCATAACGATGATAACACTCACTGCAGGAACCGCATTTATAATGTGGCTCGGTGAACAGATAACGGAAAGAGGTATAGGAAATGGTATATCATTGATTATCTTTGCTGGAATAGTTGCTAGGATGCCTAATGCAGTGATAAATACCATAAGCTTGATCAGATCAGGTGAACTTTCACTTATATTGATGATATTTATTCTTATACTTATGATAGGTGTTATAGCAGGTATTATTTATATAGAGAGGGGACAAAGGCGAATACCAGTTCAGTATGCAAAGAGGGTTGTTGGTAGAAAGGTTTATGGAGGACAGTCAACACATCTTCCTCTTAAGATTAATACATCGGGTGTTATTCCACCGATATTTGCATCCTCAATAATAATGTTTCCTGCAACCATAGCAGGTTTCATAGGTATTCCTTGGATTCAGGGTGTAGCAAAGCAATTGACGCCAGGAACCATTATTTATACATTGCTTTATGTGGGAATGATCTTTTTTTTCAGTTATTTTTATACCGCTATTATATTCAATCCTGTCGATATTGCGGATAATTTAAAAAAGTATGGAGGTTTTATTCCAGGTATAAGACCCGGGCAGAAGACATCTGAGTATATATACAGAGTGCTCAGCAGACTGACATTTGTTGGTGCCATATATCTTTCAATAGTGTGTATTCTTCCTGATATACTTTACAGTAAGGCGAATATTCCTTTTTATTTTGGAGGCACATCTCTTCTCATAGTCGTTGGAGTTGCCCTTGATACTGTCTCCCAGATAGAGGCACATCTTGTTACGAGGTCCTATGAAGGTTTTCTAAAAAAAGGAAGATTAAAGGGAAGAAGAGGATAGGATTCCAGATTTTTAAGGATAGATTCTGGTGTGATAATTCTGAAAACTGTAGATGAAATAAAGATAATAAGAAAGGCTTGCATGATTGCGGCGGAGACATTGAAGATGCTCGGGGATATCATAAGACCGGGTGTTAAGACAAAAGAACTTGAGGAATATGCAGATGAATTTATCAGGGCAAGGGGTGGTGTCCCTGCATTTAAGGGTTACAGGGGATATCCTGCAAGCATATGTGTGTCTGTCAATAATGAGGTGGTTCATGGAATTCCTTCAGAAAGGGTTCTCGAAAAGGGAGATATTGTAGGTATAGATCTCGGAGTGAATTATCATGGTTATTATGGAGATGTTGCCATGACATTTCCTGTTGGTGAAGTGGATGATCTTAAAAAGAGATTGCTCGATGTAACAGAAAAGGCTCTTTATAAAGGAATATCAAAGGCAAGAGATGGTGCAAGGGTTGGAGACATCTCTCATGAGATTCAGAGATATGTTGAATCGAATGGTTTTTCTGTCGTGAGGGCTTTTGTGGGGCATGGTGTGGGAAGATACCTTCATGAGGATCCCCAGATACCGAATTTTGGGAATCCAGGTAAGGGAGAAAGGTTGAGAGAGGGGATGACACTCGCTATTGAGCCTATGGTTAATACTGGTGCACCCGATGTCGTAATACTTGGGGATGGCTGGACAGCGGTGACCCGTGATGGCGGGCTTTCTGCACATTTTGAACATACAGTGGTGATTACAAAAGATGGTGCAGAAATTCTTACTAAACTTGACTAAAATAAACTAAAAAGGTAAAATATTAATTTGCCTAAAGAGGAGAATATAGAGGTTCAGGGTACGGTTTTAGAGGCTCTGCCGAATGCGATGTTTAAGGTGGAGCTAGAGAATGGCCAGGTTATTCTTGCTTACATATCAGGTAAGATGAGAATGCATTATATAAAGATATTGCCAGGTGACAAGGTCATGGTTGAACTCTCTCCCTATGATCTGACAAAAGGGAGAATAACATATCGTTTTAAATAGAGGTGGTATAATGAAGGTTAGATCATCTGTAAAACCGATCTGTTCGAAGTGTAAGGTTATAAGACGTAAGGGTGTCATAAGAATAGTTTGTGAAAATCCAAAGCATAAACAGAGACAGGGATAGTAAAGGAGATATAATATGGCAAGGATTGCAGGAGTTGATTTACCAAAAAAAGAAAGAATAGAGATAGCACTAACCAGATTATTCGGTATAGGGAAATCCCTTTCTAACAAGATCCTGAAGGAAACGGGTGTCAATCCTGATACGAGGGTTAAGGATTTAAAGGATGACGAGATAGTCAGAATCAGATCCACAATAGAGAGGGATTACAAGGTAGAGGGTGAACTTAGAAGAGAGATAGCTACGAACATCAAGAGACTTATAGATATGGGCTGCTACAGGGGTATAAGACACAAACTTGGATTGCCTGTAAGAGGGCAGCGAACGAGAACCAATGCAAGGACACGTAAGGGTCCGAGAAGGGCTGCAGTTAGCAGGAAGAAGGAGGGATAATGGCACAGAAGAAGAAATCTGCAAAAAAGGAAAAAAAACATATAACATATGGGATAGTCCATGTGCAGGCTACATTTAATAATACAATCGTTACAGTAACTGATAAAAGTGGCAATACCATTGCGTGGTCTTCGGCTGGTAGCCTTGGTTTTAAAGGTTCAAGAAAGGGTACTCCATACGCTGCGCAGATGGCGGCAGAGGCTGTTGCAAAAAAGGTGATGGATATGGGAGTTAAGGAGATAGATGTGTATATAAAAGGCCCTGGTGCTGGAAGGGAGTCTGCAATAAGAGCGCTTCAGGCTGCAGGACTCACAATAAACATAATTAAAGATGTGACACCTGTTCCTCATAACGGTTGCAGGCCTCCAAAGAGGAGGAGGGTCTAATTATGGCAAGGAATATGGAAGCATGCAGGCTTTGCAGGAGAGAGGGGGAAAAACTCTTTCTCAAAGGACTGAGGTGTTATACTGAAAAGTGCTCTCTTGAGCGCAGAAAATATCCTCCAGGACAGCACTGGCAGAACAGAACAAAACTTTCTGATTACGGATTGCAGCTAAGAGAAAAGCAGAAGGTAAAGAGGATGTATGGAGTACTTGAGAGGCAGTTCAGAAGATATTTCGAGATCGCATCGAGAAAAAAAGGTGTTACAGGCGAGGCACTTTTGCAGATACTCGAAACCAGACTTGATAATGTTGTTCAGAGACTCGGTTTTGCAATTGGTATAAAGACAGCAAGGCAGTTGGTATGTCATGGACATATCATGGTTAATGGCAGGAAGGTTAATATACCCTCATATAATGTAAAACCTGGAGATATTATTGAGCTTAGAGAGAAGAGTAAGGAGATGTCTATTATAAAGGAGAGCCTTGAGATGGCACGGCAGAGAGGGATTCCTTCTTGGCTGGAACTCGATCCCGAAAATATGAGAGGAAAGGTCATGCATATACCTACTCGTGAAGAGATTCCTCTTGAGAATGTGCAGGAACAGCTCATTGTTGAGCTGTATTCCAAATAAATTTGAGATTGCGATAAAGGAAGTAGTGACCTGTATCTTGTTATTTTCCTTGAATGGTATTCTTTTATCGCTTTTTAACAATATGAGGAGGGCTTATGAATTTAAGAAAAAAAGGTTTTCAACTTCCACAGAAGATAAAATTTGATGAAGGAAGTTTGAGCCCTACATTTGGCAGGATTATTGCAGAACCCTTTGAGAGGGGATTCGGTACAACAATAGGAAATTCTTTAAGGAGAGTACTACTCTCTTCCATTACAGGAGCGGCAGTATATGCGATTAAGATAAGCGGAGTGCTCCATGAATTTACGCCACTGGAGAGTGCAAAAGAAGATGTTATGGATATAATACTGAATGTTAAACAGATAAGATTGAGGATGCATACCTCAGAAAGAAAGATCGGTACAATAGCAGAAAAAGGACCAAAGGTTGTAAAGGCAGGTGATATCAATGTGGATTCATCTGTCGAGATCCTAAATCCTGATCAGGTGATAGCAACGCTTGATAAGAATGCAAATTTTGAGATGGAACTCTACATGAATACTGGAAGGGGATATGTTTCTGCTGAGATGCATAAGGAAGGTCTACCCATTGGCGTTATCGCAGTAGATGCACTCTACAGTCCTGTGAGGAAGGTTAACTTCTGGACAGAAAAGACTCGTGTGGGCAAATCCACTGATTATGATAGACTGATACTGGAGATTACAACGGATGGAAGTATAACTCCTGAGAGGGCGCTTACAGAGGCTGCAGGAATATTGGTTGAACACTTTGATTTATTTATTCTGGAAGAGGATATGATCTATCCTGTAGAGGATAGGTCAGCAGACATTCTTAGCACGAATGATTCTGTCATAAATGAGAATCTTTTGAAAAGTATAGATGAACTTGAGTTATCGGTAAGGGCGTATAATTGTCTGAAAAATGCAAATATCCAGACAGTGGCGGATCTTGTGCAGAAGACAGAGCAGGAGATGCTCAGGACAAAGAATTTCGGAAGGAAGTCCCTTGACGAAATAAAGAGTATTCTTAAGAGGATGGGACTTGATTTTGGAATGAAGATAGATCTGGATTCCCTGAAGATAAACCACAACAGGAGGTAAGAGAGATGCGTCATAGGGTTGCCGGAAGATTATTTGGAAGACCCGCAAACCAGAGAAAGGCACTTTTGAGGAATATAGTTGCTGCCCTTATAGAACACCAGAGGATAGAGACCACCGTTCAAAGGGCAAAGGAGGCAAAGAAGATTGCTGAAAGACTTGTCACCCTCGGTATAAAGGGCGACATTTCATCGAGAAGACTGGCAATGACATACCTTCCCAACAGGTACCTTATAGGAATTCTTTTTAAGGATATAGCTCCGAGGTTTTCAGGCAGACAGGGAGGTTACCTGAGGATAGTGAGGACAAGAAGAAGGGTAAATGACAGGGCAGAACTTGCTGTTTTAGAGTTTGTGGATTACGAGGATATTAGAAAGAAACAGGAAGAAGAGAAAAAGAAGGGAGAAGAAAAGAAGTGAGAGATATAGTAATTTTATTTATCGTAATTGCAATATATATTATATTACAGGTCATTATCTTTCCCCGTATAGGTATCTCGACCTGAGGGGTTTCATATAAGGATTCGGTGAATCCTGGAAAAAAATGTAGGATAGATGATCAGTAAGGATAAATAAAATTTTCTCAAAGAAATGAATCGAGTAATTGACTTTATCAGTTAATATCTCTAACCCATTGAAAAATAAGCATTCTTATTTTTAAAACCATCATCTTTTGCACAACATCTGTTACTACCATCTCCCTTAATGCCTCTTTAAGCCTCTCTGAAGAGACATTAAGGTTTAATAAGGCTTTTTATTATCTCTGCTACCACAGGGTTCATGAGGGCGAGGGCAATGATTAGAAGCACGATCATAAAGTTAAATTTCTGATTCAGTCTCTTTATCTTTCTTTCAAGTTCTGTTCTTAGTGTTTCCATCTTTTTTTAAAGTTCTGCCTTTCCTCCATTTATTACACCTTCAAGCCTCACTATATCAGCCCGTGTTGCCACATCCTTTAGTGACTTTTTTAAATCCTTGAGTAATTCCTCTTTCAGTTCAGTCTTTGTCTGATACCATTTATTAACAATATTGCTCTCTATTACTGTCTCAAGGGACTTTACTAACTTTCTGGCATCTTTTTGCCAAATCCCTTTTCGAATACCTCATATACCTCTATTGGCAGAGCGCATTTCCTCAAAAATAATCTCTTCGAAAGAGTATTGTTTCCTCATAATTGCCAAAAAGGCAACCATCCCAAACTTGTAGGTTGGAAACGGTAATATCCACAATTTATTACTGTAGGAGAAAAAAGGATAAGACAGAGGTAGATTTTGTGATCGATAGGGTTGTTGGAGTTGTCATGTGGAGACGAAGTGCAGGATGATAAAGAAGGCAGAGATATGCAGGTCGATGAGGAATTTCATCGGGAGGTATAAGCCCGAGAAAGTAAGGATTGTTAATCTCTTGACCTCTCAGGGATTATATAGGATATGTGTTTATTATTCCATCTAAAGGATGTGAAAATTACCTTGTATTAATGAAAAAGGAATAGTATAATTTTTTTATAAATTGAAGTTTATGGAGGTGATTAAATTGGTTATCTTGAAGATGATAGTATTGATATTTATCTTATCATTAATTCCAGTACAAGCCTCTTCAGAGGATTATGCAGGCAAGATAACAGACATTTCAGGAAAGGTCTATTACAGGGAAAGGAATAATATTCCTTATCTCAAGGCAAAGAAGAATCTGCAATTAAAAAAAGGCTACTGGGTTAAGACAGATGAGGATGGATGGGTTGTGATCACTTTAAGGGATAATTCGAGACTCACCCTCGCAAATAATACAGAACTCGAGATAACTGACTATCTTTTAAAGGATAATTATAAGAAAGGGGTCTTTAGTGTTGCGCAGGGAAAACTGAGGGCATCTATTGTGAGACTCACTGGAGAGAGGGTCGACTATAGGGTGAAGAGTCCAACAGCGGTCGCAGGTATTAAGGGTACTGAATTCATGATGTTGACAAAGGGAGAGGCGAATGTATTCTTTGGAAACGAGGGTCTTGCTGAGGTGAGTGGAGATACACAGATAACGAAGCCCCTTGGAGTCGATACTATGGTCCAGAATACACGTGGTTATACTCCAACAGACCCTGTCAAGGTTGAGCCAGGGACACCACTTGAGACCGCACAGAAGGATTTTAAGGAGATAACATCATCAAAGCCTCCAAAAGACTGGGAGGTGTCGAATAATTTGCCGAACATAATAGCGCGATGGAATATAAATTACGGACACTATCTTGCTGATTCAGGAAGGTATGAAGATGCCCTCTATGTCTTCCAGATAGCACTGGACCTTACCACCATTCCAGAGATAAGGAGTGATGCGAGGCTTGAGAGGGGAACTGTTTATTCAAGGTTTCTGAGAAACTTAGAGTCTGCCCTTGCTGAGTACCTTCTGATACTCGAGGAATATCCCCATGTACCTCAAAGGGAAAATGCCCTTTATCTCGTGGGTATGACACTCTATGAACTCGGTTTTCATGAAAGGGCAAGGGAGAAGTTTCTTCAGTATAAGAGGGAGTATCCATCAGGTAAGTATATAAATAATGTGGAGACACTTCTTAATATACTTGATAAATGATGGAGGGATTTATAAGAGATAATATCTGCTCAGTTAAAGGAGGTATGAAATGGGGAGAGTTTATTTTATATTCGTAGTAGTCTTTGTAATTCTGACTATCTCTCAAACTTATGCATCTCAATCTACTATTACAGAGGCAGAAGGATATGCATGTATGAATGAGGACAGGACAAAGAGGCAGACAGAGGAGCTCGCACTTCATGATGCAAAGAGAAGGTCAATAGAGCAGGTATCGACATACATAGAGTCAGAGACAGAGGTGAAGGACTTTGAACTCAAGAAGGATATCGTGAATGCCTATGCAGATGCAGAGGTGAGGATAATCGAGGCAGAAGGTCGCTGGGATAGTGAGCCACCAAAGATAGGAGATTGCTACAGGCTCAAGATAAAGGCAGAGGTCATACCTGATGAGGGTGCAATGAAGAAGGTTGCTAAGTCGAGATTAATGGATGACCCATCAGCACCCCTCCATATTCAGGTCTGGACAGATAAAAAGGAGTATGAAAGTGGAGATAAAATAAAGATATATATCAAAGGCAACAAGCCTTTTTATGCCATTGTCCTATACAAGGATGTTAAAGGAGAATTGCTGCAACTACTGCCCAATCCTTACAGGAAGGAGAATTATTTCAACGGAGGCACAATCTATGAAATACCATCTGGCAATGATAGATTTGAGCTCGAGGTCAGCCCTCCCTTTGGCGAAGAGAATATATATGTCTATGCGAGCACATCTGTGCTCGGAGATATAAATGTTGAGGACATGGGAGGGGTTTATCAGGTAAAGACGAGAGATTCTGATATCAGAGACAGGGTAAGGGGTGTTAAGCTGAAACAGAAATCAGAAGACAAGGGGTCATCAACATCCGAGTTTTTTGAGGGTAAAACGACACTGAAAACAAAAGGAGGTAAAAAATGAAAAGGGTATTTTATTTAGCCATTATATTTTTTGTCTCCTTTCTAAAGAATGGAGTCTATGCAGGCGAGCCGCCGAGGGAGCCGATACTGAGAATAGAGACCGGCATGCATACTTCTGTCATAAAAAGGATCGGTGTCGACGCCGAGAACCGCTATCTTGTTACAGGCTCAGATGACAAGACGATCCGTGTCTGGGAGCTCAAGACAGGCAGGCTATTAAGAGTCTTAAGACCACCTATTGGTAAAGGAAATGAAGGTAAAATCTATTCTGTAGCCATATCTCCTGATGGAAGGCTCATTGTAGGAGGTGGATGGACAGGTTATGAATGGGATAATACTCACTCTATCTACATCTTTGATCGTGAGTCAGGAAGGCTCATAAAGAGGATCCAGGGCCTTCCAAATGTTATTTTCCATCTCATCTTTTCAAAGGATGGTAGGTACCTCGTTACATGCCTTGGGGGAAATAATGGCATAAGGGTTTACGAGACAGAAAAATTCACCCTTATAATGGAAGATAAGGATTATGGTGATAATAGCCATGGTGCAGACTTTGATAAAGAAGGAAGGCTCGTTACAACATCGTATGATGGTTATATAAGGCTTTATGATAAGGACCTCACTGATGAGAAGGCAACGAAGGATGAGATTCTCGACGGACTTGAATGGCTTGAAAGGCAGACCACCTCAAAGGATGTGGCAATAGTCTTTCTGGCAGGGCATGGTGTGAATGACCAGAGTGGTCTGTATTACTTCCTGCCGGTGAATGCAAACACGGAAAAGCTTAAGAGGACAGGCGTGGCCTTTTCGGATATAAAAAACACGGTCGCCTCCCTTGCAGGCAAGACAATTATGTTCGTAGACACCTGCCACTCTGGAAACATAATGGGCGTGCGCAGGGGAGTAGCCGATATAACAGGCATTGTGAATGAGCTTGCCAGCGCAGAAAACGGTGTTGTTGTCTTTGCATCATCCACGGGCAAGCAATACTCCCTCGAAGACCCTGTGTGGAACAACGGAGCATTCACCAAGGCGCTGGTCGAAGGAATAAGTGGAAAAGCGGATTACGCAGGTAAGGGGAAGATAACCATAAACATGCTCGACCTGTATCTTTCGGAGAGGGTGAAGGAACTGACAAAGGGAAGACAGACCCCGACAACCACAAAGCCCAATACAGTGCCTGATTTTCCATTAGCAGTGATAGAGAAGTGACCGAAGTAGTGACTACACAGAGAGAGTATAAGAGAAAGGCACAGAGATTTTTAATATTCACAGTGATAGGCATTGTATCAGCCTTAATGGGAATAACTACTTATGTTTTGAAGATAGATTTCTTCAGTTTTATTGACCTCAAGCTCAAGGATGTGAGGTTTAGGGCAAGGGGAGATGTATTGCCTCATGCCAAGGTCGTGATAGTAGCAATAGATGAGAAGAGTATAAATGAACTCGGAAGGTGGCCATGGGATAGAAAATTAATGGCACGGTTGATAGATAATCTCGGTCTCTATGGTGTGAGGACAGTGGGGCTCGATATCGTATTTTCAGAGGAGTCCAATGTAGCATCAGATAAGGCATTGTCAGATTCAATAAAAAAGAATAAGAATGTGATACTTGGTTACTTTTTCAGAGAAGATGGAGAGAACCCACCACCAGAATCATTCAGATACCTTGAAGGGAGTAGAATAAAGATTATAAAAGCAGATGGTGATGTGAGGGAGATCCCTGTATACAGTTATCCTCAAGTCGAACTCAATATACCAAACATAGGAGGGGCAGGAAGGGGCATGGGATTCTTTAATATCATACCTGACCAGGATGGAATCTTAAGAGATACCAATCTCATCATGATTTATGATGGCTATATTTATCCTTCTCTTTCACTCTCTATGCTCAGGCACTACCTTGGTGGCGAGATAGTTGTTTTGATTAAAAGTTATGGGATCGATAGTCTCATTGTAGGAGATCGTAGAATACCATGCGATGAATCAGGAAGGCTCACCATCAATTACTATGGAAGGCAGGGTTCAGTGAGGACTGTATCTGCTATTGATGTCTTAAAGGGTAATATAGATAGGGATGAACTCAGGGATTCTATCGTATTTATTGGTGCAACAGAGATAGGTATTGCTGATGTGAGGGCAACTCCTATCGATCCTGTATTGCCAGGTGTTGAGGCACACGCAACGGTTGTCTTAAATATCCTTGAGAATAGACTACTTATAAGGGATGGAAGGGTTATTGCACTCGATATATTCTTTATAGCGTTCTTTACGGTTATTCTTACCACGATATTAGGTTTCATGAGAAAGACTATTTATGGTCTCCTTAGTTTTATCTTTATGATTATTCTTTATTATTCGATAAACCTCTATCTCTTCAGTCACCATAACCTCGATACATCTGTCCTTTATCCTCTTATCTCTATAGCCCTTTCATACATATCTTCAGAGGCATACAGGAATCTTATTGAGGAAAGACAGAGCAGATTTTTGAGGAAGGCTTTTTCGAGTTATGTCTCGCCTGAACTCGTCTCTGAGATAATTAAGAATCCACATCTATTGAAACTCGGTGGTGAAAAGAGGGTTGTCACTATCCTATTTTCTGATATAAGGAATTTCACAACGATCTCTGAAAGGCTCACACCTGAGTCATTGGTCTCATTATTGAATAAATACCTCTCACCAATGACCCAGATAGTCCTTAAATACAAGGGCACGCTCGATAAATACATAGGAGATGCCATAATGGCGATCTACAATGCACCTGTTAAACTCAAGTGGCATGCATTCTCAGCAATAAATACATCCATAGAGATGGTGGATATATTGAAGGATTTAAATTCCATCTTTAAAAATGAGGGTTTGCCTGAGATAGATATAGGCATAGGAATAAATACAGGTGAATGTGTCATAGGAAATATAGGGACTGATGTGAGGTTTGATTACACAGCGATTGGTGATACAGTGAATCTCGCCTCGAGGCTTGAAGGATTGAATAAGCTCTATAAAACCCGTATTATTCTCAGTGAGTATACCTTGGAGGAACTCAAAGTTGAAGATTATCTCAGAAAAGAGCCAGCTCACATTAACTTAAGTGATGGCAGAAATGTCTATCTTAGGGAACTCGACTATATAAGGGTTAAGGGCAAGTCAAAGCCAGTAAGGATATTTGAGCTTGTGGTGGATGGAGACCTTAGGGTCATAATAGAATTCGAAAAAGGTCTTAGCCTTTACAGAGAGAGAAGATTCGTCGAGGCAAAGGGCATGTTCAATGCTCTTTCAGGAGATGGACCATCAATGGTTTATGTCTCGAGGTGTGAATATTTCATTGAGCACCCTCCTCCTGATGGATGGGATGGTCTCTTTACTGCCAGTGACAAATAAATTTTAAACCCTTTTCACCTGAAAGATGAGATAAAGATTGCAGTTCAACGAGTAACTATTCCAGCATAAAAGAGGTCCTGAGCGTGAGCGCAGGATTTGTGTGAGTGCCATAAGGTATGAACCTTTAGGCTGTGTTATACGATGTTGTTTAGAATTCAATAAAATATTCCAATTCTTCATCTATTTTCTCTAGATTTAATAACACTTTCACTCTGCGTGAGCTTCTATTGGCATCAAAGGTTTTGAAACTTCTGGTAAAGGAATTTTTTCAAGATACAATTCCGTTCTGCCATTAGGTTCACAATTACTTCTTCAATTGTATATTCCTGACTCACTGTGCCAACCTCTGGAGACTATGCAACATAAATATCATCGTCTCTATAAATAACAGCAGTAAAGGGTCGTGTAAACATCTTGCCCCTCCTCATTAATTATAATTCAATTCTGCAAGATTTTTAATATACTCCCAAATCTGCCGATAGAATTTGATGATATCTCTCCTACCTGTACTGTGAGACAGGACAGAGACAGGTTTTAGCCTTCAAGATGCATTTTT
>FWPU01006596.1_pt1 | contig 22932 bp, 16 predicted proteins | sample 2228361 | NCBI WGS metagenome assembly FWPU01 (sample SAMEA103939777, study PRJEB20133) | metagenome
AGGGGGCGTGAGAGCGCGGCCCCCCACACTGGCACTGAGACACGGGCCAGACTCCTACGGGAGGCAGCAGTCGGGGATATTGCACAATGGGCGAAAGCCTGATGCAGCGACGCCGCGTGGGCGATGAAGGCCTTCGGGTTGTAAAGCCCTTTTCTGAGGGAAGAGCAAGGACGGTACCTCAGGAATAAGCGTCGGCTAACTACGTGCCAGCAGCCGCGGTAACACGTAGGACGCGAGCGTTATCCGGATTTACTGGGCGTAAAGAGCGTTGAGGCGGTTCTGTAAGTTGGACGTGAAAGCCCCTGGCTCAACTGGGGGAGGTCGTTCAATACTGCAGAACTTGAGGGCAGCAGAGGGAAGCGGAATTCCCGGTGTAGCGGTGAAATGCGTAGATATCGGGAGGAACACCAGTGGCGAAGGCGGCTTCCTGGGCTGTACCTGACGCTGAAGGCGAAAGCTAGGGGAGCGAACGGGATTAGAAACCCCGGTAGTCCTAGCCGTAAACGATGGATGCTGGGTGTGGGAGGTATAAATTCCTTCCGTGCCGAAGCTAACGCGTTAAGCATCCCGCCTGGGGACTACGGCCGCAAGGCTAAAACTCAAACGAATTGACGGGGGCCCGCACAAGCAGCGGAGCGTGTGGTTTAATTCGATGCTACACGAAGAACCTTACCTGGGCTTGACATGCAGGTAGTAGTGAAGCGAAAGCGGAACGACCCTTCGGGGAGCCTGCACAGGTGCTGCATGGCTGTCGTCAGCTCGTGCCGTGAGGTGTCGGGTTAAGTCCCGTAACGAGCGCAACCCTCGCCCTTAGTTACACGTGTCTAAGGGGACTGCCCGGGATAACTGGGAGGAAGGTGGGGATGACGTCAAGTCAGCATGGCCTTTATGTCCAGGGCTACACACACGCCACAATGGCCGGTACAATGGGTCGCCAAGCCGTGAGGCGGAGCCAATCCTCAAAGCCGGTCTCAGTTCGGATTGCAGGCTGCAACTCGCCTGCATGAAGCTGGAGTTGCTAGTAACCGCGCGTCAGCCATAGTGCGGTGAATACGTTCCCGGGCCTTGTACACACCGCCCGGTGAGCTAACCCGCAAGGGAGGCAGCCGTCGAAGGTGGGGCTGGTGACTGGGACGAAGTCGTAACAAGGTAGCTGTAGCGGAAGCTGCGGCTGGATCACCTCCTTTCTAGGGAGCATGGTCAAAGGCGCTGGGTGCGCCGGCGACCGACCGAGTCCAAACCTTCCTGTCACTGTTCAGTTGTTAAGGGATGCCTCTTGCTACCGCGGGCCTGTAGCTCAGTCGGTTTAGAGCACTCCTCTGATAAGGGAGTGGTCCCTGGTTCGAATCCAGGCAGGCCCACCACACGGGGATGTAGCTCAGATGGGAGAGCGCCTCCCTTGCACGGAGGAGGTCAGGGGTTCGAATCCCCTCATCTCCACCAGGGAGCGCTTGACAAAATAGATGGATCGAGGTATACTGCTACCCGCTTGTTAGGAGAATCCCTGACCTGTATGCTAATGGCTGGTGTCCGCAGCGGAACTGAATAGCAGAGTGTGCTGGACATATTCTGAGGCAATTGGGACGGCCTGGAGGATATGCCAGGCCGTTTCGCTTGAAAGGTGAATAGGTTGATGGTTGGCCGGTGTGACCGATAGGCCAGCGGCCAGCAATCAACTGGCTGGGAAGCGCAGCACATTAACAACTGAACAGATTGCGAGAACTTCAATTTCTCCGCATCACGGTTAAGCTACTAAGGGCGTACGGTGGATGCCTTGGCGCCAGGAGCCGAAGAAGGGCGTGGTACACTGCGATAAGCCTCGGGGAGCCGTGTGCAGGCGTTATATCCGGGGATACCCGAATGGGGAAACCCGCCTGGGCAATACCCAGGCACCGCCCGCTGAATCCATAGGCGGGACGGAGGGAACGGGGGGAACTGAAACATCTTAGTACCCCCAGGAAAAGAGAGCATTCCCTGAGTAGTGGTGAGCGAAAGGGGAACAGCCCAAACCAGTATCACTCAGTGGTGTGCAGACCTATGTGATGCTGGGGTTGTAAGGCCCGGCTGGATACTGCATGAGTCCAGAGGAGTTACAAATCCGGTTGCTAGCCGAACTCTACTGGAAAGGGAGACCATAGAGGGTGATAGTCCTGTAGGCGAAAGCGAGCCGGACTCCTGCCGGAGACCTTGAGTACCACGGGACACGGGAAATCCTGTGGGAAGCAGGGAGGACCACCTCCCAAGGCTAAATACTCCCTGGCGACCGATAGCGCACAAGTACCGCGAGGGAAAGGTGAAAAGTTCCCCGGTGAGGGAAGTGAAATAGAACCTGAAACCGTATGCCTACAAGCGGTCGGAGCACTATGGCGTCTCTGATGCCGATGGGCCGGGGCTCTCTCCTTCGGGAGATGAGTATGAGGTCCAGAGGTCAGCCCCTTCGGGGGCTGGGAGCGCAAAGTGTGACGGCGTGCCTTTTGGAGAATGAGCTGGCGAGTTACTCTCTGTCGCTAGGTTAAGGCAGTGACAGCCGAAGCCGTAGCGAAAGCGAGTCTGAATAGGGCGTATGCGACACGCAGTGTCGCCAGTGGCAGGGAGTAGACACGAAACCAGGTGAGCTACCCATGGCCAGGCTGAAGCGAGGCTAACCCCTCGTGGAGGGCCGAACCTTTCACTGTTGCAAAAGTGTGGGATGAGCTGTGGGTAGAGGTGATATGCCTAACGAACTTGGAGATAGCTTGTTCTCCCCGAAATAGCTTTAGGGCTAGCCTCGCGCGTTCAGTACCGGAGGTAGAGCACTGGATGAGCTAGGGGGCTTAGCGCTTACCAAACTCAACCAAACTCCGAATGCCGGTACTCCACAGCGCGGGAGTCGGACTGCGAATGATGAGATCCGTAGTCGAGAGGGAAAGAGCCCAGACCGACGGCTAAGGTCCCCAAATTCAGGCTAAGTGGGAAACGAGGTGGAACTGCCCGGACAGCCAGGAGGTTGGCTTAGAAGCAGCCATCCTTTAAAGAGTGCGTAATAGCTCACTGGTCGAGCGGTTCTGCGCGGAAAATGTAACGGGGCTCAAGCCTGATACCGAAGCCACGGGCCTCCGCTTCGGCGGGGGTGGTAGGGGAGCGTTCTGCAGGTGTTGAAGCCGTACTGTGAGGAGCGGTGGAGCGTGCAGAAGTGAGAATGCCAGCATGAGTAGCGTAAAACACGTGAGAACCGTGTTTGCCGTAAGTCTAAGGTTTCCGACGGAAGGGCAATCCGCGTCGGGTTAGTCGGGCCTAAGCCGAGGCCGCGAGGCGTAGGCGATGGACATCCGGTTAATATTCCGGAACCACCTGAGAGGAGCGATGGGGTGACGCAGTGCAGTAGGCCAGCCCGTTATTGGATTCGGGTGCCAAGCCTGAAGGGCATTGATGGGGGTAGGTAAATCCGCCTCCGGAGCCTGGACGGCGATGGCGGTGCCCTGAGCCAGAAGTGGTCGAGCTGTGCTGCCAAGAAAAACCTCTAAGCGTTGAATCTCGGGTGCCCGTACCGCAAACCGACACTGGTAGACGGGTAGAGTATACCAAGGCAAACGGGAGAACCCTCGTTAAGGAATTAGGCAAAATGACCCCGTAACTTCGGGAGAAGGGGTGCCCCGTTAGGGTGAGGCAATTCTGTCGAGCCCGAGGGGGTCGCAGAGAAACGGCTCTAGCGACTGGTTATCAAAACCACATGTCTCTGCTAACTCGCAAGAGGAAGTATAGGGGCTGACACCTGCCCAGTGCCGGAAGGTTAAAGGGAGGGGTTAGTCTTCGGACGAAGCCCTGAACTGAAGCCCCGGTGAACGGCGGCCCTAACTATAAGGGTCCTAAGGTGGCAAACGCTGCCTGCCCTGGCGGTAACGTCAGGGGTAATACCTGGCTGTATGCGGGAACACCCTGAGAGCCCGGTCTACTCGAGGGTAATGCCCTGAGTAAAAATGGCCGGGATTGGGCAATCCGCAGGAAACCCTTAGGGGGATCCTCAGAGACTATACGCCAGGCGTCCAACTCCACGAGAGGAGGCCAACATGGATCTCAGCCCTGACTGGGTGGTCGGGTTTGTGGATGGGGAAGGGTGTTTCTATGTGGGCATCAATCCCCAGCCCGAGATGGCACTGGGATACCAGGTCTTGCCCGAGTTCCGTGTGGTTCAACACGAGCGTGATGTTCAGATACTGTATGCCCTGAAACGATTTTTCCGGTGTGGCGTGGTTCGCCGTAATCGGGAGGATCGTTACGAACTGCGAATCCGCAAACTTGCTTGCCTGCAAGAAGTGGTAGCGTTTTTTGAACGGCATCCGCTGAAGACGAAGAAGAATGTGGATTTTGCCAAGTTCGCCCGGGTGATCAGGTTGATGGCCGATGGGCAACATCTGACGCCGGAGGGGCTAATGCAGATCGCCGAGATCACGCTCTCGATGAACCGTGCGGATAAGGTCAAGGCACAGGAGATCCTGGCCGAGTTACAACAGAGGTATGGACGAAGAGATAGTCCACCCCAGGCAGAAATGCCGGGATGATATGGTGAGCGAAATTCCTTGTCGGGTAAGTTCCGACCCGCACGAACGGTGTAACGACTGGAGCGCTGTCTCAACGAGGGACCCGGCGAAATTGAAGTCGCGGTAAAGATACCGTGTACCCGCAGCAGGACAAAAAGACCCCGTGGAGCTTTACTGCAACTTGGTATTGAGTTAGGGCTTGACTTGTGTAGGATAGCTGGGAGACTGTGAATCTGGGGCGCCAGCCTCGGTGGAGTCGTCCTTGAAATACCAGCCTGGCCAAGTCTTGGCCCTAACCCCTGGCCGTCATCCGGCAGGGGGACAGTGCCAGGTGGGCAGTTTGACTGGGGCGGTCGCCTCCTAAAAGGTACCGGAGGCGCCCAAAGGTTCCCTCAGGCGGAATGGAAACCCGCCATAGAGTGTAAAGGCATAAGGGAGCTTGACTGCGAGACCCACAAGTCGAGCAGAGACGAAAGTCGGGCTTAGTGATCCCACGGTCCCGAGTGGAAGGGCCGTGGCCATCGGATAAAAGCTACCCCGGGGATAACAGGGTAGTCTGGTCCAAGAGTTCACATCGACGACCAGGTTCGCCACCTCGATGTCGGCTCATCGCATCCTGGGGCTGGACAAGGTCCCAAGGGTTGGGCTGTTCGCCCATTAAAGCGGTACGTGAGCTGGGTTCAGACCGTCGTGAGACAGGTCGGTCTCTATCCGCTGTGGGCGTAGGGGACTTGAGGGGAGCTGCTCTTAGTACGAGAGGACCGGAGTGGACAGACCGCTGGTGTGCCAGTTGTCCCGCCAGGGGCATCGCTGGGTAGCCAAGTCTGGCAGAGATAACCGCTGAAAGCATCTAAGTGGGAAACTCGCCCCAAGACTAGGTCCCCCACCGGGTAAACCGGGTAAGACCGCCGGAAGACTACCGGTTTGATAGGCGGGAGGTGGAAGCGCAGCAATGCGTTGAGCCAACCCGTACTAACGGTCGAGGGCTTGACCTGTGATGCGGAGAAATTGGAGTTCTCGCACTGTTCGGTTGATCAAATCTGCAAATCAACAAATCTGCAAATCAGTAAAAGGTCCCTTGGTGATTTGAGCGGCGGGGGTACACCCGGTCCCATCCCGAACCCGGCAGTTAAGCCCGCCAGCGCCGATGGTACTTGGGGGGCGACCCCCTGGGAGAGTAGGTCATTGCCAAGGGACTTTTTGCTTGCCTTTCTCGGCTGATGGTGATAGACTATCGGTGAACTCGACGGGGAGGTGGCAATGGCTGCGCAGGCATTGTACCGCAAGTGGCGACCAAGGACGTTCGACGAGGTGGTGGGACAGGAGCACGTCGTCCGTACACTGCGCAATGCGCTCACCTCTGGACGCATCCATCATGCCTACCTCTTCGCCGGGCCACGCGGCACCGGCAAGACGACTACCGCCCGCCTGCTCGCCAAAGCAGTCAACTGCCTGGCCCCCGAAACGGAGCGCCCCTGTAACCACTGCGCGATCTGCGAGGCGATCAATGAAGGGCGGCTCTTGGACTTGATCGAGATTGACGCCGCCTCCAACACCGGGGTGGACGACGTGCGCGAACTGCGCGAGCGCGTGGGCTTTCGCCCCAACGAGGCACGCTACAAGGTCTATGTTATAGATGAAGTCCACATGCTCTCCAACGCTGCCTTCAACGCGCTGCTCAAGACGTTGGAAGAGCCACCGCCCCACGCCATCTTTGTGCTGGCAACGACCGAGCCGCACAAGATCCCCGCGACGGTGCTCTCGCGCTGCCAGCGTTTCGATTTTCGTCGTATTCCGGTGAGCCGGATCGTCGCACGGCTAGAGTCGTTGACCCGGCAGGAGCATATCCAGGCTGACCGCGAAGCGTTGGAACTGGTGGCCCGGCAGGCTACCGGCAGCATGCGCGACGCCGAGAGTCTGCTCGATCAACTGGCCTCCTACAACGCTGCCGGCATCACGGCAAACGATGTGCGCGCGGCGCTGGGCACCGGCACCGGTGAGGCCATCTTCCAGGTGGCCGACGCGCTGGCGAAAGGGGACGTGGCGCATGGGCTGAGCGCGATCAATACGGCGGTAGACGAGGGCGCCGACCCGCGCCAATTCGCCCGCCAGATGGTCGAGCACCTGCGGGCTTTGCTTCTCTTGCGGCTCAATGCCGGCGTCGTGCCCGCTTACGTCTCGGACGAACTGCGCCCGCAGTTGGAGAAGCAGGCTGCCGCATTCTCGTCGCCGCGCGTGCTGACGCGGGCAGTGCGGCTCTTTAGCCAGGCAGCGGTCGAGATGCGCGGCGGCTGGCAGCCGCAGTTGCCGCTAGAGATGGCTTTTGTAGAAGCGGCTCTTCCTGTCGAGGCCGAAACCACTTCGGCGCCGGCCAATCCGCGCCCGGCGCCTTCACCAACTCGGCCCACGGCGCCCACCCCCGCGCCGGCCCGTCCCGCTCCCAAGCGCTCTGTACCGTCTCCAACGCCGACCAGACCCGCCCCTGCGCGTTCTGCGCCGGCGGCGGTGCGAGAGCCGGCCCCGGCTTATGTAGCCGACATCCATCTCGCCCCCGGTGACGGTTCGCTGAAGCCGGAGGTATTGCGGGCGCGCTGGCCGGAACTCTTGAACGCGCTGCGCCCGCGCAATCTCTCGCTCGAAGCGTTGATGCACTCGTGCGAGCCGGTAGCGGTTGAGGGAGATGTCGTTGTGCTGGGGTTCACACACGCCTTTCACCGTGGCAAGGTCGAGGAGGAGCAGAACAAGCGGGTCGTGGAAGATGTGTTGAGCCACTTGGTCGGGCAGCGTTATCGCGTGCGCTGCGTGTTGGCGAGCCGGGAGCAAACTGCGGCGCCGGCACCACCCCCAACAGCCGGGTCTGGCGGCGCCAAGACCGCTCCGGCAGCCGAAACGGACCCGCTCGTGCGTGTGGCAGTGGAAGACCTGGGCGCGCAGGTGGTGCAGCGGGCGGGGTAACGTGCCACGGGTTGATACCGAGGGACTGCGATGGGAATCGCAGAGATCATCCAAAAGTGCAAAGCAACTCTTGAGGAGCACTATGGCTCCCGCTTCAGGGGCTTGATTCTGTACGGGTCTATGGCACGTGATCAGGCCAGTCCTGGTAGTGATATTGACTTGCTCGTTTTAATGAGCCAGCCTTTCGACTACTTTGATGAACTGCGCCAGATTATCGAACTGCTTTACCCCTTCCAACTGGAATCCGACTGGCTTATTTCCGCCAAACCTGCTCCTGTGGACGAATTCGAGCGTGGTCGCATCCAACTCTATCGAAACGCGAAAAGGGAAGGGGTGCTCGTATGACTCTGCTATATGCCGACGAGATAGCAGCTAATCTTGAGCGTGCGGACCAGTCCATCCGGGCAGCCCGGCAGTTGGCGACTGGGGATACTACGACTCTGCCGCTTCGCGCGCCTATTATGCGGCTTTCTACGCTGCCACTGCCGCCTTGTTGAGCGAGGGCCTGGAGTTGAGTAAGCACAGTGCGGTCATTGCCTCTATTCACCAACGGTTCGTCAAGACAGGAAAGTTGAGCAAAGAACAGGGCAAGACCCTGAACTGGCTTTTTGAACTGCGCAGCGTAGGCGATTATGGTGGCACGGTGCACGTATCTCGCCAGCAGGCGGAACAGGCTATCCAAGCGGCGGAAGGGTTCTATGCGGCCATAAGGGCCTTGCTTCAACACTCGATGCAGCGGGCGTAGTGGCTGCGAGATTGGGAGGTCACCTTGGTCCGAAAAATCAAACCGCACAGCGGCCCCAAGATGGGCAAGGGGGGCATGCTCCAACAGTTGCAGAGCCTGCAGGAGAACCTCCTCAAGACGCAGGAAGAGATCGCCGCGATGACGGTGACGGCGAGCGCCGGCGGCGGGGCCGTGACCGCCGTTGTCAGCGGCGAGCGGCGCGTCTTGTCGCTCGCCATTCAGCCTGAGGTTGTGGACCCGGCGGATGTCGAAATGCTGCAAGACCTGGTCGTCGCCGCCGTCAATGAGGGGTTGGAGCGGATTGATCAGGTAACGGCGGAACGGATGTCGGCCTTCACCGGCGGGCTGAACATCCCCGGCCTGATGTAGGGAGGCGCGATGCAAACGACCCCGGCCCCGGTGACGCGGCTGATCGAGGCGTTGGCTGAACTGCCGGGCATCGGGCGCAAGACCGCTGCCCGGCTCACTTTCTTCCTACTGCGCGATCAGTCCGATTTGGCGGGCCGGTTGGCTGCCGCGTTGCGCGAACTTGAGGAACGCACGCGTTTCTGCTCCGTGTGCTATAATATCACCGAGCAGGACCCCTGTCCCATCTGCGCCGATGAGCGGCGCGATCACGCTACCGTCTGTGTGGTCGAGGAGCCGCTGGATGTGCTGGCGATCGAACAGGCTGGTGTCTACAAGGGGGTGTACCACGTCTTGCACGGGGTGCTGGCGCCGGCGGATGGCATGTTCGTCGAAAATCTGCGCATCCGCGAACTGCTGGCCCGCGTGCGCGTTGGCGGTGTGGTCGAGGTGATCCTGGCGACCAATCCGACGAGCGAGGGGGATTGGACGGCATCGTATCTGCTGACGCAATTACGCCCGCTGGGTGTGCGGGTCACCCGGCTGGGGCGCGGCCTGCCGGTGGGCGGCGATCTGGAGTACGCCGATGCGGTGACGCTCACCCGTGCGCTGGAGGGACGGGAGGAGATCTGAGAAGCCGGAAACAAAGTAAGGGTGTCCAATGGACGATTTGGCCTGGTTGCGCAAAGCATATCATAGGGCGATCTGCCAACAGGCAGGGACAAAGAACCGGCGCACTATTTGAGGCGCTGACGCGCGACTAGAGCAAGCGTCCCGCCTCATTCAGCATCTTCGTCCTGGGGAGTGGCGGTTCTCTGTTCATGGCGACATAACCGCCTTCGGCCAATATGAACACCTGACCGATCTGGCACGTGTCCTGAAGCAGCCCCCCGCTATGCTCGCGACTCTGGGGGACTATTTGGTGAAGCCGGACATCGTGATCGGGCGAAGCCCCGTTCCAGAATGGGGTGGGAAACCGGCATCAGGTCGCTGCGACTGGAAGCCTATGTCGCGATATCCAGCCTATGAGGGCCGGCAATGTCAAATCACACGCTGAGGAGGTTGTATGTTTGACGAAAAAGGGATGTTGACCGACCGAGCGCGAGGAATCCTGTTCTGGTTTACCATTGCTATGATCATCATCGTTGCCATAGGCGCGATTGCCGCTATCCTACGGGCGTGCAGTGGGCTGCTGGCGCAGGTGGAGCCACCCCCGGCGATTAGCCCCGGCGAGGTCAGTCTGTGTCCCGGTGAGCAGCAGCAGTTCGGCGTCGCGGGAGAAACAAAAGTCACATGGGCAGCCACAGGAGGGCTGATCAGCCCGGACGGTCTTTTCACTGCCGGAAACGTACTCGGCGACTATACGGTGACTGCCACTGCAGGAGACTCGCGCCGTGCCACAGAGGCTACCGTCCACATCGTCGCCTGCATGCCGACCGCCACGCCGGCACCCTCACCGACCCCCGCGCCGACGGCCACACCGACACCCGAGCCCGGTGCGATTCTCCCGGCCGACGCGCAGGGTGACGTGGGGGCCTACGATAGCGGCGCGCCGGTTGCGGGAGCCCCTGAGGGTGTGGACATCAGTGCGGCCAGCATCGCTCCCGACCTGCGGGTGACCCTCCAGCCTGCCGAAGTGCCGGGAGCATTGGCCGGGTGGGCCGCTCCAGGCGAGATCGTGTTGTGGATCGCCCTCTATGAGCCAATTCGCAACCCGCCACCGGTGTACATGGACTGGATCGTTGCGCTCGACGTGGATGGGAGCACGGCCACTGGCCGTACACCCGGCTCGGCACGGATCAATCCCGACTTGGGCGACGACGCGGTGATCGGGGTCAGTTACAACACGACCTCCGGCATATACGAGCCCTACTTCTATGTCTGGAGTACCGCGAATGGGCGATTGATCGAGGGAACGGGCACGCCCCGCTACTTCATAGATAGCACGCGCACACTGGTCGCGCTAGCGTTGCCGCTGGACGCGCTCACCCAATCCGTGGCGCAAGGTTCCGGCGCGACGGTCGTGCCTGAGGCAGTCAGGGGCCGGGTTGCTGTAGTATCTTATGTTGGCGAGCAGAGGGTGATTGATTTCTACCCCGACCGGCCACAGTGACCGGTGGGGCGGGATCGTATCCCGCCCTACGTCAACACTTCCGCGATCCGCTCCAGCGCCCAGTCCAGTTCCTCTTTCGTGATAACCAGCGGTGGGGCCAGGCGAATGACGATGCCGTGTGTATCCTTGGCCAGCACCCCTTTCTCCACAAGTGCTTCACAAAAGCGCCTGGCCCCACCGGCCCCCGGCTTGAGCACGATGCCCACCAGCAGCCCTTTGCCCCGGCACAGTGCCACGTGAGGGCTGCTGATCCCGCGCAAGCGGCCCACGAGATACTCTCCCATCTCCGCGGCACGCTCGCACAGATGCTCGTCCACGATGACGCGCAACGCTTCGCGCGCCACCGCACAGGCCAGCGGGTTGCCGCCGAAGGTGGAGCCGTGATCGCCCGGCCCAAAGACGTGCAACACCTCCCGCGACGAGAGCACTGCCGAGATCGGGTACATCCCGCCGGAGAGCGCCTTGCCCAGGATCGCCACGTCGGGCTTGACCCCCTCGTGCTCGCAGGCCAGCAGTTTGCCGGTGCGCCCCAGTCCGGTCTGGATCTCGTCGGCCACCATCAGCACGTTGTGGCGGGTGCAGATCTCGCGCACGGCCCGCAGGTAGCCCTCCGGCGGGACGACGACACCGCCTTCGCCCTGCACCGGCTCGAACAGGAAGGCTACCGTGTTCGGCGTGATCGCCCGCTCCAGCGCTGCGGCGTCGCCGTAGGGGATGATTGTAAAGCCAGGGGTAAAAGGGCCAAAGCCGTCGCGGTACTGTTCCTCCGTCGAGAAACTGACGATGGTGATCGTGCGCCCGTGAAAGTTGCCCTCGCACACGATGATCTCGGCCCGATCGTCCGGCACGCCCTTGACCAGGTAGCCCCACTTGCGCACCGCCTTGATCGCCGTCTCGACTGCCTCGGCGCCCGAGTTCATCGGCAACAGCATTTCGAAACCGGTCAACTCGCACAGTTCTTTTGCAAACAGCGGGAGTTGGTCGTTGCGGAACGCCCGTGAAGTCAGGGTCACCTTCTGGGCTTGCTCGACCAGCGCATGTACGAGGCGCGGGTGGCAGTGGCCCTGGTTTACCGCCGAGTAGGCCGAGAGGCAGTCCAGATATTTGCGTCCCTCCACGTCCCACACCCACACCCCCTTGGCGCGGGTGATGACCACGTCGAGTGGCTGGTAGTTGTGCGCGTTGTAGAGGTTCTCCAGGTCAATATAGTCTTTGGTTTCCATCCTGTGCGACTCCTGGGCGGCAGACTATACGGTCCAGAAAGGGTGCGGGTTCTGCAAGGCCGTCATCCTTCGACAGGCTCAGGATGACTATCGTGGCCGCCAGCCCGAGCAGTAACCCAGAAAGAAGGCGCCCGACATTTGGCCGGGTGCCGGGACGCACCCGGCCTGGTGACAAACTGACCCTCGTCGCCTTTGGGGAACTATCTCAAAAGGCCATGCCTGACGCGTGCCGACGTGTCAGCGATAGGGATGCCGCTCCACGGGTTTTGAATAGTTCCCTAGTCGGAGAGCGTCCAGGTTATCGGACCATCCATCTCTACGTCCATCTCGGTGGCGATCTCGTTATGGTCAGAATCCTCGGCCATCAGGTCATAGGTGCCGGGTTGAATGCCGGTGATGGTATAAGACTCGCCGGCTTCGATGACGTGATCACCGAGCCAATCATCGCCCCAAGTCTCCTGGTCGCTGGGCGAGATGTAGACGTACCAAATATCTACGCTAGAGTTGTTGACGACGGTCAGCGAGACAGACTCTCTACCACCGCCCCCACCACCGGTAGTGCTGCACGCCAGGGCCGCGATCGCCAATATACTGATTGCCAGAACGAGCCACTTGAGATTCTTCATCATTTTCCTCCTCAGGTTCTGTACTAGGGTCAATGTGTCTCACATGATGTTTGGAACTGAGCACGCATCACTTCTCCATGACTACCGGGATCACGACAGGACGGCGGCGGGTCTCGCGGTACAGGAACTTGGACAGGGCCTCGTGCATATGTGTTTCGATCTCTGTGGCGGAGGTGCCTGGTTTGACAGTGGCTGCGGACTTGACGACGTCTTCTGCCTGGGTCAACAGGTTCTCGGCGCCGGGGAGGAAGACAAAGCCGCGTGTGACGATGCGCGGGCGGCTCACCGGCCGGCCTGAGCGGCGCTCGTAGCACACGATCGCCATCACAAAGCCGTCCCGACCTAATTCTTCTCGCTCGCGTATCACCGCCGGGCCGATCTCGCCCACCTGGGCGCCGTCTACAAAGACATAGCCGCCCGGCACACGCTCGCCGATCTCTAACCGTTCGCCCAGGGTCAGCACGTAGCCGTTTTCGACGACGGCAATGTTCTCAGCGGGGATGCCCAACTGACGGGCGATTTTGCCATGCTGTTTGAGGTGGCGCAGTTCGCCGTGGATGGGGACAAAGAGGCGCGGGCGCAACATGTTGATCAGCAACTTTTGCTCTTCCTGGCTGGCATGGCCGGAGACGTGCACCGGCAGCAGCGGATCATAGTACACATCTGCGCCCTTTTGGAACAGTCGGTTGATAACGCGGTGGGTTAGTTCCTCGTTACCGGGGATGGTGTGCGAGGAGAGCACCACCGTATCGCCTTCTTGTATATGCAGCGAGGGATGCTGGCCTACCGCCAGGCGGCCCAGCACGGCCGTTGGTTCGCCTTGCGCCCCGGTTGCCATGATCACCGCTTCGCGGGGTGGCAGGTCCGCGATCTCACCAAGAGACATCAACATCCCCTCGGGAATGCGCAGATAGCCTAGTTCGCGGGCGATCTTGGCATTTTCGACCATCGTCTTGCCGGCAAGGGCGATCTTGCGGCCCATCTGGGCAGCCACGTCCACCACCTGCTGGATGCGCGAGATGAGCGAGGCAAACGTGGCCACGATCACCCGGCCCGGCGCCCCGCGCATCACCTGGACGAAGGCGTCGTTCAGCACCGCTTCCGACGGGGTGTTGCCGGGCTGATCGGCATTGGTGCTGTCGGAGAGGAGCGCCAACACGCCGCGCCCGCTGAACTCGGCCAGTTTCGCGTAATCGGTGGGCCAGCCATCCACGGGCGTGTGGTCGAATTTAAAGTCGCCGCTGTGCACGAGTAGACCCGCTGGCGTAGTGATCCCCAGCCCTACACCGTCGGGGATGGAGTGGCAGACGTGGTACGGCTCGATGGTGAAGGGGCCAATGTGGATGACGTCGCCGGGCGCGTAGGTATTCAGGGTGACCCGATCGTGCAGGCTTTTCTTTAGTTTGACCTCGATCAGACCGCGCGTCAGCCGCGTGGCATAGACCGGTACATCGAACTCTTCCAGGAAGTGGGGCAGTGCGCCGATGTGGTCTTCGTGGCCGTGGGTGATGACGATGGCGCGTATCCGATCGCGTCGCTCGCGCAGATAGTTCCAGTCGGGGATGATGTAATCAATCCCCAGCATGTCCGACTCGGGGAACATGATCCCAGCATCCACGACAAGGATGTTGCGGCCGTACTCGATGCTCAGCATATTCTTGCCGACCTCGCCCAGGCCGCCCAGAGGTACAATACGCAGTCGTTCAGCCATACTTACTCTGTCTCGTTGACATCCTCAGCCTTCTCGTTATCCGGCCTACTTGAAGTATCCTGACCGGCTTTCTCTGCTTTCGCCCTTTCCCGGAACGGCTTTAGCAGATGAACGACCATCTTGTTGCATGCAACGGCGAGGAAGGCCAGCGTGACCAGGGCGAGCAACGGTGGAAAGTACAGGCTGAGCCCGAGCAGGAGCAAGGCCAGCACTCCCAGCACCAGGGTAGCGCCGGGATAGGCGATGAGCAATATAGCCGAATTGCGCAACGCGACCCGTATGCGCTGATCCTCTTGCTCCAACAGCATTGCCATCGGGTAGCATTGATAGCACCACCAGCCGAATCCCAGCACAACAAAGATACTGCGTATCCAGGCAGCAAGATTGTCGCTGATGTCGAGTGGCACCACACCTGGTCTGTAGAACCAGATATTCACCAGCACAATGGTGCTCGCGAGGACATTGATCAGCGCAAGCCCCCACGCTTTCAAAAAGTAGCGGCGGAAACCGTGGAAATAGTCACCCCACTCGGCGGTTTCGCCGTTGGCGATCTGGTTGCTGACGTACCACAGTCCGGCCAGCGCTGGCGGAAACGTGACTACCGGAAGTGCCAGCAGCAGGGTAAGCAGGTTCAGCACCACCAGGATGAATAGATTCTCCCAGAGATCTCGCAGCGCTTCCCAGAGGATGTGTAAGATACCCCTCATTGCGTTCTCCTTGTCCGCTCGAAGCAAAGTGCGCAGCAGAGGCGTGCTCAGTTGAAGGGATCGGTCGCGATCCTAGAGATAGGCTCGTTCTCCGGCTGAGGCCGGGCCTCTAGCCGAGTATTGTGCCGAGAGCTATTCTAGCACACTTTCGTGCACAGGGAAAACCCACTCAGGCGCGGACCTGAGGCAGGGCTGCGAGGCCCGTGCGGCGAGTGCGGTTTCAAGCCCACCCTGCCGGCCGCCTATACCTGGAACCGTAACCGATTTGTAACCTTGTAGAATTGTCATAGGTATTAGAATCTGCTATAATAAAAACGCGCTAGGCATAGCGGATTTCCTGTACACTTGGGTTATCGAGGGGACAAGGTATGAGCAAGGCTCGTATTCTCTATATTGAGGACAATGCCGGCAACCGGATGCTGGTAAGGCGAATCCTGGAAGCGGAGGATTATGCTGTCAGCGAGGCAGTAGATGGTCTTGCCGGACTGAAGATGGCCGCTGAACAACAGTTCGACCTCATCCTGCTGGACATAAACCTGCCGGAGATAGACGGCTATGACTTGGCAAGGCGGTTGCGTGGGATCCCCCATGTGCAGGATGTGCCAATTCTGGCGGTTACTGCTAACGTGATGCAAGGAGATCGTGAACGCACGCTGGCAGCGGGTTGTGATGGCTATATCCAGAAGCCGATTGACGTGGACAGGCTGCCCGAGCAGGTAGCAGCCGCACTGCACAAAGCACGCATGTAGCATTGTTAGAGGCCTGACCATATGGGCACACAACCAAAAGATGCCACGATCCTCGTCGTCGAGGACAATTTTCAGAATTTCGTGCTCATCACGCGCCTGTTGGCTTATTTGGGCGTCAAGAAATGCGAGTGGAAAGCCTCTGGCTGGCAGGTCTTGGAGTTCGCCGAGTCGCTGCCGCACATTGATTTGATCTTGATGGACATTTTCCTGCCAGAAGAAGACGGCTATCAAGTGTTGGAAAAGTTGCGTGCTCACCCTCGATTCAAGGAGACTCAGGTGGTTGCCGTGACTGCCGACGTCTCGCAGGATAACATGGAGCGCGCCCGTAACGCCGGCTTCGATGGTTTCATCGGCAAGCCGCTTGATCCAGATCGATTCCCTAACCAGATTCGTGCCATTCTGCGCGGGGAGGCCGTTTGGGAACCCTCATGATCTGGATACAGGGTATGGATAGACGGCCATGGTGGCATCAGGTTCGATGGAGCGGTCCTCCCTCCCGACCACAGGTATGCGTGGAGGTTTGGGCAGGACCCTGTTAACCGCCTTTCTGCTCCTGGCGATTGTGCCGCTCAGCGCCATCAGCTGGTATGCGACGATGCGCGAGCGGCAAGACATCCAACGTGAAGTCACCGCCAAATTGTCATCCGTGGCCGTGCTTGTGGAAGCACGGGTTTGCCAGTGGGTTGAGACGCATGCCGAAGCCCTGGCGTTCCTAGTAGCCCTGCCTGATACCCGCGAAAACATCGGCGCTCTGATTGCCAACCCCTCAGTAAGTGCTACAGGCAGGTCCAATGAGCCCTCAGAGCAAAGCGTGACCGGCAGTGCCACTCCCCGCGATGTACTACGGGCCCGATTGCGCACCGCGTTGGAGCATGACGCTGCCTTGCGTCGTCTGGCCATAGTGGATAGCGAAGGCCGGGTTCTGGTCTCCTCAGACGCGCAGGGTGAGGGTATGCCGGTCGGTGAATTGCCCGAGCCCAGACAGAGTACGGCCTGGCAGTTCGTCACACTCGATCCGGCTGCCGAGGCAGGCCTGGTGATCGTCCAGCGCATCGCCGACCCGGACGACGGATGGTCGGGGCTACTCGTTGGCTGGCTTGCCTTGAGTGACTTGGCGGCTGGACTGCGGGAGACAAGCGAGTCGAGCCAGATCGGGGAAGTCTACCTGGTAGATGCCAAGGGGGTGTCACTACCCCAGGGACGCGTCGTGGATAGCCCTGGCATCCGGGCCGCGATGGCGGGCCAGAACATGGAGGGGTTGCAGAAGAACTATGCAGGCCTCCCGGTCATCGGAGTCTATCGGTGGTTACCTGAACTGGGTTTGGCACTGGTTGCGGAGCAGGAGCAGGAAAGGGCCTTCGCCAGTGCCGACTCGGTCTCCGTAGCCGTTATTGGCACTACCCTGGTCGTCGCGTTGGCTACTGCGGTGATCGCTGCCATTGTGACTCGGCAGATCACGCGCCCGGTGGTACGGTTGACCGAGTCGGCGCTCAACATCGCGGCAGGCGATCTGGATCAGCGCGTGCCGGTCACCTCAAGAGACGAGATCGGCATCCTGGCCTATGTGTTCAACCACATGGCAGCAGAGTTGAAGGTCCTCTACGATGATCTAGAGGGCAAAGTGGCCGAGCGCACTGCGCTGCTGCAAAAAGCGAACTACCAGATTCAGCGGCGGGCGATCCAAATGCAGGCCAGCCTGGAAGTGGGACAGGCTGTCACTTCGATCCTTGATCCTGACGAGCTGCTGAGACGGGTTGTGCAGGTGGTCAGAGACCGCTTTGTCTACTCCTACGTTGCGGTGTACACCACCGACGAAGACGGCACTAGCCTTATTCTGCGGGCGTCTGATGGCGAGGCTTACCCGTTCCACGGGCTGCGTATTTCCACCGACTTGGCGGGACCGGTCGGCCGTGCCTTCCGCGAGCAGGTCCCGGTGGTGGAAAGCCGCCCCATTGCGCTCAGGATTGGCCCGCCAGCACCCTATACTCGTTCGGAGGCGGCCTTGCCGTTGTGCCTGGGTGGCCACATCCTGGGTGTACTCGACGTGCAAAGCACGGACGAAGAAGACCTCGATCAGGATGATGTCTCCGCCCTCCAAAGCGTTGCCAGCCAGATCACCATTGCCCTGGAAAATGCCCGGGCCTATGCCGTGGAACTGGAAGCGGTCAAGCGCCTGCGGGAGTTGGATCGCTCCAAGCGCCGTTTCCTGGCGAACATGTCCCATGAACTGCGCACCCCTCTCAACAACATCATCGGCTTCTCGCGCTTGATGCTGAAGGGGGTCGAGGGGCCGCTGACGGAACAGCAGCGGGGTGATCTACAGATTGTCTACCAGGATGGTGTGCACCTGCTTGGCCTGATCAATGACCTGTTGGATATCTCTCAGATCGAAGCCGGGTTGATGGAACTGGAGTTCCAGGATGTGGATCTGGCCGATCTCATCCACAGCGTTATGTCCACCGCCAGCGCGTTGGTGCGTGATAAGGACATCGAGTTACACCAGGAGATCGCTGCAGATCTGCCCATCATACAGGCCGACATGGTGCGCGTTCGTCAAGTGTTGCTCCAACTCCTGGCCAACGCGGCCAAGTTCACGGAACGGGGGAGTATCACTGTGCGGGCCTGGCCTGCCGATGGGGAGGTGCGGGTGAGCGTCAGCGATACGGGCATGGGCATTCCGCCGGAAGATCAGGAGCGCATCTTTCAGCAGTTCGAACAGGGTTATTTGGCGGATGGTCGTCGGCCCGACGGAACCGGTTTGGGATTGGCACTGAACAAGGAATTCGTCGAAATGCACGGTGGGCGCATCTGGGTGGAGAGCGAAGTCGGTAAAGGCTCGACCTTTACGTTTTCATTGCCCATAAGGCAAGGGACGAAGTCATAGTTTCGAAGGGATACACGTGGACGACAGAGAGTACATAGGCCCCTCGCAGAGCGAACGCCCGACCATTGGTTTCCTGGTCGCGCGGCTGGGATTCCCTGTCGAGGATATGGCGTGGAATGGCGTTCTAGACGCGGCACGTGAGCGAGACGCCAATCTGTTCATCTTCGCCGGGGGAACCTGGCGCAGGTCGTTCTTCGAGGAGCACGATCTTCAGCGCAACGCACTCTACGACCTGGTGAGCGCGGAGCGCCTCGATGGCCTGGTGATCTGGACTGCATCGCTGGGTTACGCGCTTGGCCTGGAATCGGTCAGCGTCAGGAATGCAGAGATCGCAGGTCTGGTTGAGCAGTATCGTTCTATACCGACGGTTGTCTGGGCCCCGGTGACCGGTGAAGATGTGACAGTCCCCGTATTGAGAGCGCAGTATGGAAAGGAGATACCGACGCTGCTGTCGCATCTGATTCTGTTCCACGGAGACCGTCGCATTGTCCTCCTTTCAAGTGCCGAGATTCAGCGTAATCTGTACGTCCAATCCCTGGCTGAGCACAGGCTGCCTCTGGATCCCGATCTCGTCGTCTCCTGCGACGGCACTCCTCCTGCGGGCGCCGCGGCTATCCGACAACTACTCGATCGGCAGGTGCATTTCGACGCCGTCATCGGCGAGGATCGAACGCTGCTCGGGGTATGGGAGGTGCTACAGGCACGGGGTTTGCGCATCCCCGACGATGTACACTTGGCGAGTATCAGGGATACTACAGAGACCCGTTCTGTTATTCCGCCTATCACAGGCTGCCGAGGCATGGAGTATGAGCAGGGAAAACAATCAATCGGCCTGCTGTTCGACCAACTGCAAGGCAAGCCCGTGCCACGCGAGACGCTTGCGCCTTTAGGCGAGTTGGTGGTGCGCCGATCGTGTGGCTGTGCGGACGCCGAGGTGATGCGGGCTGCTGCCGAATTGAGCGTAGTGGGTGCACCATCCCAGACCCCTTTCCCTGGCAGGCGTGGGGACGTCCCTCTCAATGTGGAGCAGGAGGCCGCCGCTTTCTCCAAGAGCGTCAATGGCGCTTGGGCTGGACGGCTGTTCGAGTCATTTGTGGCGGAGTTGAGAGGAGGCCCGGCGGGTGCTTTCCTGACCGCGTTGGACGAGGCGCTGCGTCAAACGGTAGCGTCTGGCGGCAATGTGGGGGACTTGCAGGCAGCGGTATCTACGTTGCGTCGCCAGGTAGTACCCTATCTCTCTGATGAAAGGGCCTTGCTGAAGGCTGAGGACCTCTGTCAGCAAGCGCGGGTAATCATCGGAGAGGAGAGGCGACGGGTGCTGGAGCGTTTGGGGGCATATACCGAACAGCAGGCCAAGACGCTGCGTGACATTGGGCAGGCGTTGATCACGATGTTTGATTTGGACGGTTTGATGGAGGTAATAGTCGGGGGGTTACCGCGGTTGGGGGTACCGAGTTGCTACGTAGCGGTGTACGAGAGTCCGGGGCCGTCGAGCGGGTGGGCGCGTCTGGTATTGGGGTACCGTGAGGGGAAGCGGGTGGTGTTGGAGGAAGGGGGGCGGCGTTTTCGTTGTCGGGAGTTGGTACCGGAGGGGCTACTTCCGGAGGGTCGGGCGTACAGCATGGTGGTCGAGCCGTTGTACTTTCAGCACTCGCAGATCGGGTTTGTGGTGTTCGAGGTGGGGCCGCGGGAGGGGGTTGTTTACGAGACGTTGCGGGGGCAGATGAGCAGTGCGTTACAGGGGGCGTTATTGGTGCGGGAGGTAGCGGAGCGGAGTCGGGCGTTGGAGAGGGTGAACCGGGTGTTACAGCGGCGGGCGGTGCAGTTGGAGGCGAGTGCGGAGGTAGGGCGTGCGATCACCTCGATTTTCGATGTAGACGAGCTGTTGCGGCGGACGGTGGAGTTATTGCGGGAGCGGTTTAGGTTTGAGCGGGTGGGGGTATTTTTGCTGGACGAGAGCGGGGAGTGGTTGGTATTGCGGGGGGCGAGTGGGGAGGGGATGGTGTTGGAGGGGAATCGGTTGCGGGTGGAGGAGGGGAATGTTGTAGGCTGGACGGTGGTGCATCGGGAGGCGCGGGTGGTGTCGGACGTGGCGCTTGGGCGCTTGGAGATGACGTTGCCGTTGCGGATTGGGGAGCGGGTGTTGGGGGTTTTGAGTGTGGTATCAAGGGAGGGGGCATTTGATGGGGAGGATGTGCGTTCGTTGCAGGGGGTGGCGGATCAGGTAGCGGTGGCGTTGGAGAATGCGCGGCAGGTGATGGACGAGGCGGCGTTGTTGGAGGCGACGAGTCCGCTGTACCGTGCGAGTCGGCGTTTGACGACGGCGAAGAGCACGTATGAGGTAGGGGAAGCGATCATTGCGTCGGTGGCGGAGACGGTAGCGGATGGGTGTTGGGTGGTGGAGTTTGAGTTTACGGGGGCAGGGGAGGCGGAGGCGTTTGTGTACCTGGGGGCGTGGCGGCGGGATCGGGAGCCGCAGTATGTAGCGGGGACACGGCTGCGGATGGAGGAGAGTCCGTTGCCGATGGAGATGGTGAGTCGGTTTTGGGTGGCGCGGGACATTGAGGAGGAGTGGTTGCCGGAGGGGGCGCGGGAGGTATTTCGGGAGGCTGGGGCGCGGGCGGTGGTGAACATACCGTTACAGGCGCGGGGGCGTGTGATTGGGCAGGTGGTGGTGTTACGGGGGACGGCTGGGGAGATTCCGGAGCCGTCGTTGCGGTTGTACGAGGCGTTGAGTGACCAGGGGGCGGTGGCGTTGGAGCGGGCGCAGTTATTGGAGGAGGCGCGGCGGCGGGCGGAGCGTGAGGAGCAGGTGCGCGGGGTGATTGAGCGGATACGGCGGGCGGTGGACGTGGAGCAGGCGTTGGGGGTGGCAGCGGAGGCCATCTCGCATATGCTGGATGTGCCCTACGCCTCGATTGAGCTGAACGTGGGGCAGCCGAGATGAGAGAGCAACCAGTGGACGCAATGGGATCAACTGTCCTCAGATCCTGTGACACGCGCCCGGTGATCGGCTTGCTGATTGACCGGCTCGACGATCGCCAACGGGCCAGCGTGCTGGCAGGAATCATGGATGCCCTTAAGAAGCAAGATGCGAGCCTGGTCTGCTTCGTGGGTGGCGCATTGCATTCGCCTCACGAGTTCGAGAGACAACGCAACGTGATCTATGGCCTGGCACATGCGAGCAACGTAGATGGTCTGGTGATCATGGCCGACACCGTGGGCGCTTTTGTGGGACGAGAAGAGATCGAAGGTTACTGTAAGCGTTATCACCCTGTTCCGATAGTCAGCATTGCACTGGCGCTCGAAGGCGCCTCGAGCGTCTTGATTGATGATGAGAAGGGCTTGCGGGATGCCGTCACCCATCTGGTCGAGCGACATGATCGCCGCCGCGTCCTTTTCATCCATGGGCCCGAAGGCCAAAGACCAGGACGATGGCATCGTGCTTACGGCGAAGCATTGGCTGCGCATGGCTTACCGCTCGATCCAGACCTTGTGATAACCGGTGATTCCCGCGCATCTGCGGAGACAGCGATCAGGTCATTGCGCGACCGAAGCATCGGTTTCGATGCGGTGATAGCCTATGATGACACGGTGGCCGTGGGCGCGCTCGAGGCGGTGCAAGCGGGTGGGCTGCGTGTGCCGGATGACGTGATCGTAATTGGCCTCGGCGATTCTGAGGCAGCCGCCCTTGCTATCCCGCCCCTGACGACAGTGCGGCGGCCGTTGTACGAGCAGGGGTGGAGAGCAGCCGATATGTTGTTAGCATGCCTTGGGGGCGAGAAAATCCCAGAGCAGTTAGTTGTGCCGACAGAATTGATCGTGCGCCAGTCATGCGGTTGTCATTCCCCGATGACATTGGGTGTTTTAGGCGAACAGACGGCCATGACAGAGCCTTTTGAGGCCGTTTTCGCAGCACAACGGCAGTTTGCGTTCTTCGACATCGTGCGGGCAGTAGGCTCTTCTTCGACGGGCATCGTTCCCGGCTGGGCAGAACAGTTGCTGGATGCCTTCGCTGCCGAGATGCAAGGGAACTCGTCAGGTGTATTCCTGGCGACGCTAGAGCGCATCCTGGGCCAGGTCATCGCGGCCGGCGGCGATGTGGCCGTGTGGCAAGAAGGCATCTCGGTGCTGCGCCAGCGGTTGTTGCCACGGCTCGCCGGGCGAACGGCTCGGTTGAAGGCCGAGAACCTCTGCCAGCAGGCGCGCGTGATGATTGGGCAGATGACCGAATGGTCGCAGGCATACCGACGCTGGCAGATGGAACGACAGTATTCGATCGTAAATGACATTGGGCAGGCGTTGATCACGATGTTTGATTTGGACGGTTTGATGGAGGTAATAGTCGGGGGGTTAC
>FWPU01006597.1_pt1 | contig 22926 bp, 22 predicted proteins | sample 2228361 | NCBI WGS metagenome assembly FWPU01 (sample SAMEA103939777, study PRJEB20133) | metagenome
GAGTTTGTTTTATTTCCTCCCCCAAATCTTACTCCCAAGACACTAATCATTGGGATCAGTCAATCGGGGAAAACCCTTCAGGTACGTGAGGCGATGAAGATTGCGCGCTCAAAAGGATGCCCAACGATTGGAATCACAAATATGGCTGACGGCCCGTTAACAAAATTAGTCGATGATGTTATTGTTACCAAGGCTGGCCTTTCGAGGTCGTTTCCTACAAAAACAACGACTTGTATTCTAACTTCCTTATACTTATTAGCTTATGCACTAGGAAAAACCCCCTTTAGTTATTCTGACCAATCCTCCGATCCCGTCGTCAGAGAATTATTTAAAATACCACAATATGTAAATAACGCTCTTTCAGTCGAGGAACGAATGAAGATGCTTGCTAAAGACCTGAGCCAAGCATCTCACTTTCGTTTTGTTGCCACGGGAGCCTCTTTATCTACAGCTATGCATGGGGCAGCCAAAGTTAAAGAAATTGTGCAAGCTCGTTCTGAGGCTAATCAATTGGAAGAATTTATACACATGCATGCTTTTAGCATCCAAAAGGGAGATCCGATATTTTTTATCACCCCATTTGATAAAGTCAATGCTCGCGGTTTGGAAATTGCTCAGTTTGCAAAAGATCATGGCGCTATTGTTATTGCCATTGTCTCGGATGGAGAAACGAAATGGCAAGGTACAGCTCATGAGATTTTTGAACTTCCCCCTGTCGACGAGCTAATTCACGTGATCCCCCACATGATACCTCTGCAGCTATTTGCATATTATTTGTCATTAGAGAGAAACAGAAACCCAGATCGTCCCATAGGATACGACGAAAAACAACTTCAAACTTTGATTTATTCTGACTTGTTGGAGGGGTGGTTTTCATGAGTCAGGCAGATCGTTTTAAGAGCGTGTTTTCTAATCCAAAGCCCATAATAGGGATGGTTCATCTCTTGCCTTTACCTGGTACACCTTACTTTCGGGGCAGTATTCAAGAGGTTATTGATCAAGCTGTAGCAGATGCCTTAGCACTTAGTGAGGGTGGGGTAGATGGTATTCTAATTCAAAACCGAGGTGACTTAGCCTACGGCAAAGATAAATCTGATCCAGAAATCATCTCGATGGTAACGAAAGTGGTTTTGAATATCATTCCCCAAGTCAAAATACCGTTAGGTGTTCACCTATTGCGTAATGACACAGTGGGATCGATAGCGGTATCTAAAGTGTGTGAGATTAATTTCATTCGAGTCGCTGCTGGAATTGGATTAACTTATCTGCCTCAAGGGCTAATCGAAGCTAATCCATCTCAAATACTTCGTGAACGCGCTCGCCTTGAAGCGGAAGATTTGCTTTTTTTGACCGATGTTGAATCTTTCCACTACATTCCGCTTGTATCTGTTTCTCTCGAAGAGATTGTTGATACCCTATATGAATTACGCCTTGCAGATGCATTTGTTGTAGCGCTATCAGACGTGGAAGCGGCTATACAAAAGATAGAGCGAATCAAATCGAGAATACCGTCATCCACGGTTTTGATAGGAGGATTTATTAACGAAAAAAACCTTTCGCCATTGATAGAAAACGCAGATGGTGCGATTATTGGTTCAGCCTTTGAGCAATCGGGACGAAATAGCCCTGTATCCAAAGAAAAAGTATTGAGGATTCTTGACAAAGTAGTTGAGATTCGCCAAAAGCTTTTGTGAAGGAGGTCATATATGTTTGTCAATAGGGAAAGCTTTGTCCCAATTTATCATCAAATAGCTGATTATCTGCGCAATCAAATCAATGAAGGAATGTACAAGGCTGGAGAGATGCTTCCGACAGAAGCAGAGATAATGGAAAAACTACATGTCTCACGAACTACGGTCAGGCAAGCTTTTAACTTGCTTGTGCAAGAAGGAATCGTTAAGCGTGAACCTGGAAAGGGAACATTTGTATCTGAATCTAGAGTAAAAAGTCGTTTTTCTAGTGTCGATAGTTTTTCGCACGATATCGAGCGCTTGGGCAAAAAGCCCGGTACCATTTTACTGGAAAAAAACTTCTCGATTCCGCCCTTGGAAGGATGCGAAGCATTAGGAATCAACATCAATCAGCCCTTGCTGAAAGTAGTTAGATTGCGAACAGCAGATGACGAACCAATCGCTATTGCTATTTCTTGGCTAAATCATCTTCGATTTCCAACGCTGGAGACGCTTGATTATTCGGGACTGTCTCTATATCAAATGTTTACAAACATTGGATTAACTCTGAAGAGAGCCTCAACACGGATCTGGGCAGACTTGGTGTCTTATTCCGAAAGCACGTTGCTAGGTATTCCAATAGGAAGCCCTGTTCTTAGGCTTAGCAGAACCACATATATTGAATATCAAAGAGAGGAGGTAGCTATTGAGTTTGTAGAAGCGGTATTTAATGGATACAAGTATAGTGTGGAGTATTAGAAATTGGATTACTCACATCAAATCTTTGAATTTGGGCTTCAAAGGAGGAAAAGATGAAAACTAAAATGATGATGTTTGTAATGATTATCCTTAGCTTGGTCTTGTTCAGTTGTAGCTCACCACGCCCAACCGAACAAGCAGAGAAGGCTGAGAATATCGAGGAAAAGAAGATTAAGGTTGCTGTAGTTGTCTCAGGTGAGATAGGTGATAAAGGCTTTTTTGACTCGGCGAATGAAGGATTAAGTCTCATTCAAAGTGAGCTGGGTTTAGAAACAGTCTACCTTCAAGGCCGTCAACAACCTGATCGCTATTTGGATTTACTCACTTCTGCAGCCGAGGAAGCCGATTTAGTGTTTGTTGTTCCGGGATATTTCTTCGAAGAGCAACTTACTCAGGTTGTACCAAAATTCCCCGACACCGCCTTTGTGTATGTGGATGGTTTTACTGACATCGAGGGGATGTACTCTATCCGTTATCTCGAGCATGAAGGTTCATTCTTAGTAGGAGCATTAGCTGCTCTTCTAACGGCACGAACAGACATACTGGATAAAGTAGACGAAGATAAAGTAGTTGGACAAATGGGAGGCTTCGATATTCCGGTCATTCATAATTTTATGACCGGTTTTGAGCAAGGAGTCAACCATATCGATCCTGAAGTCAAAATCATTACCCGTTTTGCAGGCACTCACTTTGACCCAGCTAAGGGAAGAGAAACTGCATTAGCAATGTACAACGAAGGAGCTGATATTATCTTCCAGATCGCTGGACCAACCGGCCTAGGTGTTTTTGAAGCAGCTAAGGAAGCTAACAAATACGTGATTGGTGTTGATGCTGATCAAAAGCCAATTGCACCTGAACATACTTTAGCCAGTATGAGAAAAAAGGTTGGGGTATCTATTCTTGACTTCACCAAACTCTTTTTGGCTGGAGATGTACAGCCCGGTGTCGAGTACGGTTATGGTTTGCAAAAGAACGGTGTTGGAGTAGATTTTGGCGATGTGCCCCCTGATCTTGTTCCGCAAGATATCAAGGACCTTATTCAAGAACTTGAGCAAAAGATTATCAACGGTGAAATCGTTGTAAATCCTTACATTCAGCAATAACACCAAACAGCGTGGAGATATCAACATATCTCCACGCAAATTTAAAAACTCTGGTGGAGACCGAGTCGATGAGCACGGTAATTGAAATGCATGACATCGTCAAGCGCTATGGGACTACTCTAGCAGTTGATCAAGTGAGTCTTTCCATAGCAGAAGGACAGATTCATGCGATCCTAGGCGAGAATGGAGCAGGAAAATCAACCTTAATGAAAATTCTTTATGGTGAAGAACACCCTGATTCTGGTTCCATATTTCTCAAAGGGCAACAAGTCATAAACCATAGCCCTCGCTTGGCTATGCATTACGGGTTGGGGATGGTTCACCAAAATTTTATGCTCATCCCAGATTTTACCCTTCTGGAAAACATTAGTCTTGGAAAAGAACCAACACGTTTTCGAATGTTTTGTGATTATCGCTCAGTGAGGGAAAAAACTTTGACAACACTATCTCAACTAGGAATATCTCTCGCCTTGGATAAACCAATTAAGCATTTTTCGGTTGAAGAGATGCAAATTATTGAGATTGCCAAATTGCTTTATCATGGTGCAGATATTCTGATCTTGGATGAACCAACCTCTGTTCTGTCTCCTCAACGGATTGATTCTTTTTTAGATATCCTGATCAACTTGCGCAATGAAGGTAAGACGATTGTTCTGATTACCCATAAGCTCGCCGAAGTGTTTAGAGTAGTTGATACTATTAGTGTAATGCGCAAGGGCAGATTGGTGGCAAACTTTAATCGTTCTGTCCAAATGAATGATGTCATTAAGGCAATGGTTGGACAAGAAACAAGCCTTGAAATCAATCGTTCCAATCATCCGATAGGGAATGCTATATTAAGGTTAGTTGGAGTTTCGATCACAGATAACCACAAAGCAATCGTTGATGATCTTAGCCTTGAAGTAAGGGAAGGAGAAATAGTTGGTATTACAGGTGTAGGAGGAAACGGACAAAAAGAACTTGTCGAAGCTATTGTAGGATTACGTAATCTTACCAAAGGAGAAATATACCTCAACGATGAGGATATTACATTGCTTAGCATTGCTGAACGTCGACGACGTGGTATCGTGTATGTGCCAGGTGATAGACTGAAATTAGGCTCTGCAGCAAGTTTATCGATCAAAGATAATGCTATTATTGGTCATCATCGCTCGTATCCTATTGCAAAAAAGGGGTTTATTGATCCTTCCGCAGCACTAAAATTTACCCGCAGACTAATTGATCAATTTGGTATTGTGGTTGCTTCGCCGGTTGTTGAAACAAAGAGTTTATCGGGAGGCAATCTCCAAAAGTTAATCCTAGCCCGTGAATTAAGCTTCGAAGCAAAATTGATTATCGTTGAGTATCCTAGTCAAGGAATTGATGTGCGTACCACTTATTTTATTTACCAAACGCTTCTCAGTCTTAAACAGCAAAAGCTGGCTATCCTCTTATTTAGCAATGATCTGGACGAAGTTCTATCACTCAGCGATCGACTTGGTGTTCTGTTTCGAGGTAGGTTGAGCAAAATTGTCAAGCCAGATGAAACAGACCGTGTAGAAATTGGACAATGGATGATCGGTAAAGCCGGTCGTTAATACAAAGGTGATTTGATGCAAAGAAACTCTTTGCGAACTCAAATTTGGAAAACCTCTATTTCATTTGTATCCGCAATCGGGGCTGCCTTGATGGTAGGAATAGGTATCTTGCTATCTCAAGGTTTTCAACTCTCGGAAATCTTACAATCGATCTATAGTGGCACTATAGCAAGAGATTATCGAATCGCAAGTACAATAAGCCAGACAACGATGCTTGCTCTTATTGGTCTAGCGTGTGCTATTCCATTTCGAGCTGGAATGTGGAATGTTGGTGGAGAGGGACAAATTACCATCGGCGCGTTTGTTGCTGCATATATTGGCTTTAGTATAAACGGTCTCCCTTTTTATATTCATCTTCCTTTAGCAGTCCTTGGAGCAATGCTCGGCGGGTTGTTATGGGCATTAATTCCAGCTTTGCTTAAAGTGCGATTTCGAGCGAATGAAATCTTGACGACTATTATGATGAATTATGTCGCTTTGTATTTGACCGATTATTTCGCAAATTATCCATTTCGCGCTCCCAACTCCCCTAGTGCAGAGACGCCTAGAATTCTTGAGACTGCCAAGATGGACACCTTAGTGTCCCTATCGACATTAAACAGCGGAATTTTTCTTGTTATACCGTTAATTCTTTTGGTGTATTTCATGATACACCGTTCTCGATTAGGGTACGAATGGGAAGTCATAGGTATTAATCCTCATTTTGCCCGTTATGGAGGATTAAGAATTGCTCGCATGCAAGTACTCTCCATGATGATTGGAGGAGCTCTGGCAGGCTTACTTGGGAGTATTTTGGTATTAGGTATTCAAAGAAGATTCATTGTTGGCATATCCGGGGGATTAGGGTTTACTGGTGCATTGATGGCTTTAATCGCCTTCAATAGCGTACCGATAGTTCTATTAATAGCCTTCATTTTTGCCTTTATACAAAGCGGTATGGTAGGTTTACAAGCCAGACTAGGAGTTCCGATTGAATTAAGTGACATTCTACAGAGCTTGATGATCTTGTTGATCAATACTAGGCAAGCAATAATGAAGATCTTTATATCTCGATGGGATGGAATATTTTCCAAGCAACGAGAGCAAACATGACAGATTACATTAGAGCTATTCTGCGTTTAAGTTCGCCCTTAGTGCTTTCTGGCACAGGTGCTTCATTCATGCATCATGGTGCAGTACCTAATGTAGCTATTGAAGGAATGATTCTTTTAGGTAGTCTGGCTGCTTTTTTAGGTAGTGTGACAACAGGGAGTAGTTTAATTGGCGTTATTACTGCAATCTTTGCGGTAATTTTGTTAGGAGTATTATATGCTTTCTTGGTTCTCGTCCTAGAGGCAAATGTATTTGCTATTGGATTCGTCTTAAACGTTTTTATTTCGGGTTTGATTGCCTTTGTGCTTCGGTCATATTACAAAGAACAGAGTGTGCTGATTTCTCAAGACTTGGTTATGTTACCAACAGTCAATATTAGCCTTTTGCAGACTGGAGGAATCCTTGACGGCATCTTTAATGGGCATTCAATATTGATCCCGCTCTCGTTTTTGCTAGTTATATTAGCGAACCTAGCCATTTACAAGACTCCCTATGGGTATTGGCTTCGGGCAGCGGGAAAGAAACCTCAAGCATTAATTGCTGTTGGTAGAAGTCCCCAAAAAGTAAAATTCTATGCTTTTATCATCAGCTCGGTCTTTTGTGCATTGGCTGGTGCCCACCTATCGATTGGATATTTAGGCTTATTTGCTCTAACAATGGTTGCTGGAAGAGGATTTATCGTGTTGGCGATTGTCTTTTTTGGAAGGGGAAAGCCTTTTATTATAGCCTTTGTAAGCTTAATTTTTGGTGCTGCTGAAGCACTAGCTCCAAGAATTCCGTTGGAGATCTTACCTCCGCAATTTTCCTTAATGATACCCTATCTAATTACCTTATTTGCCGTAACGGTATTAGAGGCAAGCGATCGGAGCGTTGATGATGTAGAAGGAGATTAAGGATGTATTCAGTATTAGTAGTTGGTGATGCATTAGTTGACTTAACGACCCATGTTCCCGCTTTACCTAATCCGGGGGGGTGTGCTTGGGGTAATCCGCTAAACATTTCTCTGGGGGGTTCAGCAGCAAACATAAGTTTTGCACTGAAAAGACTTAATATCTCGAACTCATTCTTTGGCGCAATCGGAAATGACTTGTATGGACAATTTATACTCGAACAGATGCAGAAGGAAAAAATTGATACCAGCAAAGTGCGGCTATTAGATAACCGCTCTACTGGGATGGTAGTAGTGCTAATAGATAGTAGCGGGGAAAGGACATTCATTGCTGCAGCACTAGGTGCAGCTCATAGTTGTTTGACTATTACTGATATTGATGAGGTTAATCTGTCCGAATATCAAGCGGTTGTTATTAGTGGTGTTTGTCTCACTGAAGAAACATCCAGACAAACTTTGCTTGAAGTTCTTCAGAGGTGTTCTTCTTTGAAGGTGGTAACCTACTTTGATCCTAACTTGAGACTCGATCCTGAATTTGCCACAGATGATTATCAAATGGCTCAACTTGAAGCTATTAAATTAGCTGATGTAATATTAGTTGGTGATAATGAAATCAAACAACTATTTGGCGTTAAGGAAGAAATAGATGGTGTTCAGAAAATCATTGAAAACAACACTAAAATGGTCGTAGTCAAAAAGGGAAACAAAGGTGCCTCATATTATACTCGGAATAAATTCTATGATTGTCCTGCCTTTAGTGTATCAGTCGTGAATACTACGGGAGCAGGAGATGCGTTTGATGCTGGTTTTATCGCAGCTCAGTTAAGTGGAATGTCCATAGAAAAATCTTTACTTTACGCCAATGCCGTTGCAGCTATTAAAGTGACTCAGAACAACTCGGTCTTCAATGGTTCTTCCGAAGCTGTAATGAGGCTGATTAATGAGTAATCATCTAAAGATTTTTTATTGAGCGGCAGCCCTAACTTTCCCATTCACCTTGTGCGAAGTGGTGGATCTCGTCGGGGGTGGCGTGGCGTGCTTTCTCTAAGCGTGCAAAGCGTTTGGAGAATTGATCCATGGCGTAGTCAATGAAATCTTCCTCAACCAAGCCGAATGGCACCACCTCATATCTTGCAAAGGCATCGCTGACTACCCCCAAAGCGTAAGGCAACAAGCCATTCATCTGGCTCTCAAGCGTTTGCCATTCTTGGGGGTGCTCGGCAATCAAGCGTGAAAGCAGGTAAATCCCATAGGCAATATGACGGGATTCATCCTGTTTGAGATAGGCAATGCCTTTGCGTAAGCCAGGCAACAGGTTATTGCGTTCCAGCATGGTGAAGAAAGCATGGTAGCCGGTCTCCGCCAAGAGCCCCTCGACGATCATGTTATAGGTAACCGAGGCACGAATTTGGGCTGCCGGGCTGGGGTCGCTCCGCAGGCTTTGTAAGGCTTCGGGGAGCGCTCGATAAAAGATGTGGCGGTAATTTTCGGTGTGATAGTCGGATAAACGAACCGATTGCTGTAGGGAGGAGTCTGCTTGATCGATTCTAGATGCCACCTCTTCCAAAAATCGGCTGAAGAAATCGGTATGTTTGGCTTCTTCGAAGAGGAAGGTGGTCAGGTACATCTCCTCCTCGAGGCGTCCTTCTTGGGCAATGGTCTGGATCAGAGGCAGTAAATCGAGCGTTACGGCTTCCTCGCCGGCGACAAAAAGCGCCAGCAGCAACCAGATGAGGTCTTTCTCTTGCGGATTGAAGGTCGCCCAATCTTTTTGATCTTGAGCGAAATCGATGGTCGCAGGATCCCATACACCAAGACGTTTGGCTTTTTCATACAAACGCAGGGGAAATTGATCACGGCGTAAACGCCGCGTGGTGGTCGTAAATGCAGAATGCAACATCGCTACGCTCCTTCTGGCAAAGAACCGATTCGGACAGATTAACTCTTATTATACCCTGCTACGGGAAAAAAGAGGATAAAAATGTAAAAACCCTTGATTTTGCATTTGTTTTTGCGCGATAATAGATTAAGTCAATTTTTCGGAGGTCAAGATGAACGCTCGGAAACGTCTTCTCCTTTTGGTCTTTGCAGCCGTCTTTTTTCTGTCTTCGATTTCTCCTCTGATTAACCCAGTACGCCTGACGGTGCGGAACAACACCTCCAGCACCGTGTTTATCAAATTGGAAGGCAAAAAGGCGTATTACTACCTGAGCGTCTACCCAGGCGTTGAAACTTACACCGTCAAGCCTACGCTCTATAAGGCGACCTTTTGGGGCTGTGGCACCAAGCGAGTTATCCGTAAACTCCACATCCGCCAACAAATTCGGATGATCTTTCCGCCTTGCAATGCCCCGAAAAAATCTACCGAAAAGAAGATCCTGCGCATCTTGTTTTCCAAGTAGCCGCGCCCAATTCACGCTTCAGGGCGTTGATCAGCTATTTTCGATGAACCTCATCCGCCATTTCGGGACGGTTGAGCTTCCAGATGATGTTCAAGCCGTCAAGGGTTAGCCACGGGGCAACAATCTGTAGGACGTTCGTTTCACGGGCGATCACTTCCGCTAAACCACCGGTGGCGATGACTTTCATTCTCTCACCCAGTTCAGCGCGGAAACGCGCCACCATCCCTTCGACCAAAGCCACATAACCGAAGATCAAGCCTGATTGCATGGCATGGACAGTATTCTTTCCGATCACATTAGGGGGGCGTTGTAGATCGACACGCGGCAATTTGGCGGCGCGCAGGAACATTGCTTCAGCAGCAATGCCGATGCCAGGCGCTATGGCGCCGCCTAGGTAATCGCCTTCTTCCGAGATAGCATCAAAGGTTGTCGCCGTGCCGAAATCAACCACGCAAGCCGGGCCGCCGTAAAGGCGCTGCACAGCCGCTGCATCGACAATCCGATCCGCCCCGACGGCGCGCGGGTCATCATATCGAATGCGCACTCCCGTTTTTACGCCTGCATCCACCACCAACGGCTCGTGATGCAGGTAACGACGACAGGCTTCGATGATGCGCCCGGTCACCGGCGGAACCACTGAAGCGAGACAGATGCCATCAATCGCTTCGCTGGACACCCCGCCGTGCTGTAAAAATGAGACAAATTGCAGACCGTACTCGTCTGGCATGCGTTCGTGATCGGTGGCTAAGCGCCAGCGGGGTCCGAGTCGGTCGTCCTGATACACCCCCAGCGTAATATTCGTGTTTCCAATATCGATCGCTAAGAGCATGTTTCCTCCTTGTGGTATCTGGTAGCTCAAAATCCACCCCCTACCACTAGATTGTCAATCAAGCGCGTTTTTCCGATGAAGACGGCTAAAGAAAGCAAGGCCGCTCCGCTCACTTCTCCTTGCCATTCCTGTAGATCGTCCAAGCTTGCGCAGGAGACATACTGCGGGCGGGCTAGCGGTTCTGCTGCTAGGACGGTTTGCATGACCTGACGGAGTCGGTCGGCGTTTCTTTCCCCGTTATGATACGCTGCTTGAGCTGCCATCAGAGCTCGATAAAGCACGGTGGCCGCTTGCCTCTCTTGGGGGTTGAGGTAGACATTGCGGCTGGACATGGCGAGACCATCGCTCTCGCGCACGGTAGGACACACGATCACTCGCACAGGAAAATTGAGGTCGGCAATCAAGCGACGGATGACCAAAGCTTGCTGGGCATCTTTTTGGCCGAAGTATGCCCGATCGGGTTGGACGGCATTCAAGAGCTTAGCAACCACCGTCGCAACGCCGCGAAAGTGACCTGGACGCATGGCGCCTTCCAACGGCGCGGCGATCTTTTCTACCGTGACCCAGGTCTGGTACCCTTCGGGATACATGATCTGCGGGGTGGGTGTCCAGACCAAGTCAACCCCCTCGGCTTGCAGTAAAGACAGATCGCGGGGTAGATCGCGCGGATAATGGTCTAAGTCTTCCTGAGGGCCGAATTGAGTCGGGTTGACAAAGATGCTCACCACGACTGAGGCACACTCTCGCCGAGCGGCGCGAACCAGTGAAAGATGTCCTTCGTGCAAATAGCCCATCGTCGGCACTAAGCCCAGCGGGCTTGCAAGTTCACGGCGAACACGGCGTAGATCTGAGAGGGTCGTAACGGTTTGCATTCCATTCACCTCTTGATGATAGGGTTAGTATTCAGCAGCCGATGGTTGGCGGTAGTCCTCCTGCTCAAGGCGCGCATCGGGTGCTTCTGCCAAAGCTCGCACCAGATGCCACAAGGTCTCAAGGGTGGGGGTAGATATCCCCTTTTGTTGACCCATGCGCACAAGGACGCCGCAAATGGCATCGATTTCGGTTGGCGAGCCGCGACGGACATCTTGCAGCATGGAGGATAGATTTTCCGCCGTGCGCCAAGCGATCGACTCAACCGTTTCAATGACATCCACGTAGGGCAAGGTGATTCCCTGCGCTTTGGCGACTGCCACGGCCTCTTCTGCCGCCAGGCGCATCAGGTCGCGCGCTGTCGGCCGAGACAACAATTCGCCGTTGGGAACGCCCAACAGAGCCGTGAGCGGGTTAATGGCGGCGTTGATGACCAGCTTGCCCCACAACAGCCCTTCGGGGTTGGGGCTGACTTCAAGGTCAAAACCTGCTTGTTCGAAACATGCCATCAGGGATTTCAAGCGAGGGTGCTCTCCCAGCCAAATCTTCCCTTCACCCGCCTGACGAACCACCCCAGGCGCAAGCAGGGTTGCTCCTACGGTGGTTACACCCAGCGCCACTCGTTCAGCACCCAGAACCTCGCTTAGGATTTCCCGATTGCCCCAGCCATTCTGTAGCGTCAGGGCGACGCCTTCGGCAGCCAGACAGCTCTGCAATTGCTCCGCTGCCCTTTTGGTCTGCCAGGACTTGACCAGCACAATAGCTACTCGCGCGCCTCGTACTTGGCTTGGATCGGCAGTAGCAAACACACGATAAACCGATTGGCGCCCATCCAACGATGTCAGCCTTACCCCATGCTTGGAAAGAGCCTCCAAACCGCTTTGCCAGCTCCCTAACAGAGCGACCTCGAAGCCGGCTGCGGCAAGGCGGGCGGCAAATAAACATGCCATCGCGCCGCTGCCGAGGATCAATACCCGATCTGCGTTCATTTGACCGCAGTTTTAGCCCACCATTGGGGAGCACGGCTTTGAATTTGTAGCTGGAAGGTTTGCCATTCTTCCTCGCTCATCGCTAGGCTGTGTTCCTCGGTTGGGAAAGCTCTGCTTTGCACCTCAGCGATATATTGGGCAAACGCTGCTTGCATCAAAGGATAGAGCTGCGCATATTGTTTTACGAAGCGCGGCGTAAAGCGGTCAAACAAGCCGAGCAAATCGTGCGTCACCAGCACCTGACCGTCACAACCCGCGCCGGCGCCAATCCCGATCGTAGGGATCTCCAGGTGCTGCGAGATAGTGGCGGCAAGCTGATGGGGCACCGATTCCAGCACGAGGCTGAAGCACCCCGCTTCCTGCAGCATCTGTGCATCCTCCCAGAGACGCCGCGCTTGCTGTGCATGGCGACCCTGCGGGCGGAAGCCTCCCAGTTGATGGATGCTTTGCGGGGTCAAGCCCAGATGTCCCATCACGGGAATGCCGGCAGAAACGATCGCTCGGATCGTCTCAACCCGTTCCCGTCCGCCTTCCAGCTTAACAGCCTCCATTCCTCCTTCCTGCAAGAAGCGCCCGGCATTGCGCACCGCTTCCTGCACGGAAACCTGATAGGATAGGAACGGCATATCACCAACCAGAAACGCCGTTCGAGTGCCGCGCGCCACCGCGCGACAATGATGCAGCATCTCCTCCATGGTGACTTGTAGGGTATTAGGGTACCCCAAGACCACCATGCCCAATGAATCGCCGACTAAAATGACATCGATCCCCGCTTCGTCCATTGCTCTTGCGGTTGGATAGTCATAGGCGGTCAGCATGGTGATGGGTTGACGCTGTTCCTTTTTGCGCCGTAAATCGGTGAGGGTGATTTTTTTGCGCTCCGTCGAAGACGGTTGCGCAACGATTGTTTGAGCAGACATGGTGCCCTCCTTGAATAAGGTAGAGCCCGCTTGGCGGGATCAGAAAAGAAATTACGGTCTTGCTGGCAAGCCATGCAAGCCTGTTTGGATTATGCCCCAGAATCACCCAGAATACAAGAGGGGAGTTTTAGCTTCTCAGCCATGCAAGTTGACCCATATCGGCGTATTAATGGAGTACTCAGCATCAAACCGCTTGAACATCCCTCGTCAATGATATAATCCGACTAAACAAGACCGATTTCTTCGAGAAGGATGCATCATGAACGAAAAAAATCTAGGACGTTGGATTCTTGGCGCAATCGTTTTGCTGTCGCTTTGCCTCCTGTGTATGTGTGCCGTTGCCGGTGGGACTTCTTACTGGATGTGGAAACAAATAGCCCAGCGAGAGACTCTGGAAATAAGCCTTTCTGAGAGCACCCCAACGCCAATGGTTTTACGCCCCAGCGTCACGCCAACGTTCGTTCTTCCCTTTGATCCCACACCGAGCATTTCTACCCCTCAAGTGCAGCCGTCCCCGGTTCCAGGCACTCCTGGTATCGCGGCAAACTCGCCTGAGCAGGTGCTGGAAATCTTGAACAATACAGTTGTGCCGATTAATGATTTAGTCGATCTTGCCGGCCGCTTACAGGGCAAAAAGAACATTGTGCGCACCCAACCCCCTCCAGCCCAGCCCTATCAGGTTGGTGACACTAAATCTTTTTGGATCACCAATGCAGACACCAATGAAAGCTTTCAGGTGCAGACGACCTTACGATATGTCACCGAGCACGCTTATTTTTGGATCGAGAATGGCGTATCGTATCGCGAGAGAGAACTTCAAGAGCTAGCCGAAACCTTTGAGAACAAAATCTATCCCACCAATCGAGCTTTCTTCGGCAGCGAATGGAATCCAGGCGCCGATGGCGACCCGCGCATCTATATCCTCTATGTGCGCAATGCGGGGGGGAATATTGCCGGCTATTTTTCTTCTGTGGACTCTTATCCTCCCGAGGCGCATCCTTATTCGAATTGGCATGAAACTTTCGTTTTCAATGCCGATACGGTGGACCTCAACGACGAGTTCACCTACGGGGTGCTGGCGCATGAGTTCCAGCATATGATTCACTGGGCAAACGACCGCAACGAGGAAATCTGGCTGAATGAAGCCTTCTCCGAATTAGCCATGTTCCTGAATGGCTTCGACACCGGCGGACACGATTGGCTCTTCTCGCGCGATCCCGATATCCAACTGAACGACTGGCCTACAGACCAGAATATCACCGGCCCCCATTACGGGGCGTCGTTCCTGTTTATGACCTATTTCCTCGATCGGTTTGGCGAAAGCGCCACCCAGAGTTTGGTGCAACTGCCAGAAAACGGACTGACCAGCATCGATCTGCTCATGCAAAAGTTGGGGTTACGCGATTCGCGCACCGGTCAGATGATCACCGCCGACGAGATCTTTGTCGATTGGACACTTGCTAACTATCTCAATGATCCCAAAGTGGACGATGGACGCTACTATTACTCCAATTATCGCAAGCTGCCTAAGGTCTCGGACACGGAGATGGTGCGTTCCTGCGATAACACCACCCGCACTCGCGATGTACGCCAGTATGCAACCGATTACATCCGCATCCGCTGTTCTGCGCCGACCACGCTGGTGTTTGAAGGTTCGACCATCGTTGGCCTTCTCCCCGCCGATCCCTATTCCGGCGCGTGGGCGTTTTGGTCAAATAAAGGGGATGAGTCGAACATGACTCTAACGCGCACGTTTGACTTCACCCAAGCCCAAGCACCGTTGACCTTGCAATATTGGACCTGGTATGACCTCGAAAAGGACTACGATTTTGCCTATGTGGTCGCCTCAACCAATGGCGAGGACTGGGAAATTCTGCGCCCTCCCAGCGGAACGGACAATAATATCACCGGCAACAATTTCGGGTTTGGTTACAATGGGATGAGCGGGGGCGGTAAAGAAGCCGAGTGGATCCTGGAGAGCATCGACTTGTCTAAGTTTGCCGGGCAGAAAGTGCAGATTCGCTTCGAGTATGTGACCGACGCTGCCGTGAACGGTGAGGGTTTGCTGGTCGATGACATCGCCATCCCGGAGATCGGCTATTTCACCGATTTTGAGCAGGACGATGGGGGTTGGGAGGCAGCCGGTTTCGTGCGCATTCAGAACGTCTTGCCCCAGACCTATCGCCTTTCTCTGATCCGCATTGGCAAGATCACCACTGTCGAAACGCTTACCCTCAACGCCGATAACAGCTTCGAACTGCCGCTTGAATTCGGCGGGGATCTGCGCGAAGTGGTGCTTGTAATCAGCGGCACGACGCGCTTTACCCGCCAGCCGACCGCCTATCGCTTTTTCTTCTCGCCGTGAGGCTCACGCCTGCGGAGAACGCAAAGCAGCCAGTTGTTGCTCTAATTCTGCGCGCCGTTGAGCGGCTGCCTGACGCAGTTCATCCTGCAAGTGTTGGGCGCGTTCGCGCATTTGCAAACGGAGTTCTTCACCGGAAGCCGGGGCAAGCAATAGCGCCACACTCGCTCCCAGAAAACCGCCGATCAATGCGCCGATAAAGAAGTTGAAAAATTTTTGCATCCTTGTTCCTCTCAATTAGGGGATGAGAATGGTTTGGCTTAATTATACCTATGTTATGCGTTGTGAGTTTTGGGTAGTGAGTAATCAGTGATGAGTTATGAGTTCTGAGTTTTCAGCCGATGGTACCTTTTTTGATAGGATCATCCAAGAGGGTTTCAATCCGCTCGTTACGCAACCCGCGACCCCCATCCCCGGCCCTTCCCCCGACGCGGGGGAAGGGAGCTCGACTCCCCTCTCCCGTTCTGGGAGAGGGGCCGGGGGTGAGGGCGTTGCCCCCTCGCCCGCTGGTGGGTTGGGGCTGGGGGCGCCGTCCTGAGCCTGTCGAAGGGAGAGGGTTATCTTTCAAACCACTCGCTGTCGCTTGCACTCAAGTAGTATAATTGCCACGCAATCGAACTGCTCGGCGGGTTGAGCGGCTTTTGCCACGCTGAGCAACTTGTGAAAAGGAGAAAAAATGTCTGGCAACCCTTACCCAGCTCTGGATTATGCACGCAAGAATCAACCCCGTTTCTTAGAAGAATTGATGGATTTGGTCAAGATCCCCTCGGTTTCTACCGAGCCCCAATACCAAACGCAAATGCACCAAGCTGCAGCGTGGGTGGCAGAGCAATTGCGCTCTTTGGGAGCAAGCAACGTGGAAATCTGTCCCACCGAACGACATCCGGTCGTTTGCGGGGAATATCGTTGTGCTGAGCCAAACGCTCCAACCCTTCTAGTCTATGGGCACTACGATGTGCAACCGCCAGAACCGCTGGAAGAATGGCAAAGTCCGCCCTTTGAACCCACGGTGCGGGGAGATTACTTGTACGGTCGTGGCGCGTCGGATATGAAAGGGCAATTGCTGGCGGGTCTGAAAGCCATCGAGTCGATTGTCCAAACCGATCAACTTCAGGTCAACGTGCGCTTTCTGGTGGAAGGTGAGGAAGAAATCGGCTCTCCCAGCCTAGATAAATTTATTGCCCAAAATCAAGACCGCTTAGCTGCGGATGCAGCTTTGAACATCGATTCGGGGATTGCCGCGCCCGATTTCCCAACGATTACGATTTCCCTGAGGGGTTTGGCGTACTTCGAACTGCGCGTCTACGGGGCAGCCAATGACCTGCATTCGGGAATGTTCGGTGGAGCGGTGCACAACCCCGCCCAGGTGCTGTGCGAACTGATCGCCGCTATGCATGATGAGCGGGGACGGGTAACCCTGCCTGGCTTTTATGACCGTGTACGCCCGCTGAGTGAGGCCGAACGGGCGGATCTGGCTCGCTTACCCCACGATGAAGCCTATTTTCTTGCTAAAACCGGCGCACCGGCCTTATTCGGAGAAGAAGGGTATACCCCCGTAGAGCGGGTCGGCGCACGACCGACTTTGGAGGTCAACGGTTTATATTCTGGGTATATCGGTGAGGGTTCGAAGACGGTTTTGCCGGCATATGCCATGGCGAAGATTTCTTGTCGGTTAGTGCCCGATCAAGATCCAAAAGAAGTCCATCAGCAGCTTTTGGATTACCTGCAAGCCCATGCTCCCAAGACCGTGCGCTGGGAAGTCATTCAATATGCGGGTTCACCCGCTTCGATGATCGAACCGCAACGCCCTGAGGTAGCTGCCCTCAGCCGCGCTATGGAGCAGGTTTGGGGTGTAAAGCCGGCTTTCAAACGCGAAGGCGGAAGCATCCCCGTAGTGGCACAATTAAAGGAGCTTTTGGGTATGCCGACGATTTTGACCGGCTTCGGTTTGCCGGATGACAACCTGCATGCCCCCAATGAACGGCTACATCTGCCTACCTGGCAGCGCGGCATTGAGACACTCATCCATTTCTTCTATAACCTGAAAGGTTAGAAGCTTAGAGACGGCTCACACGGTCACGATAAGAGTCAATCCGATGCGGTTGGAGATCAATCTCTTCTGTTCTGGTACAATCAGAGCGTATTTTATCGGTAGAGGTTAACGTATGGAAAAATCCAGAATGCCAACTTACGGTGGTCAAGCGCTCATTGAGGGCGTGATGATGCGCGGTCGCAACGCGGTTGCCATTGCCCTGCGCGCACCTGACCGCCAAATTGTCTTACACACCGAACCCCTCAGCCCGATTTATCGCAGCCAATGGATGAAAATCCCCTTTGTGCGCGGCATGATCTCGCTCTGGGATGCGTTAAGCTTAGGGATGCGTGCGCTGACCCTTTCGGCAAATACGCAAACCGGCGAGGATGAAAAATTAGAAGGGGCATCCCTTTACTTGACGTTGGGCTTTTCGCTGGCAATTGCGATTGGCTTGTTTTTCCTCGCACCGGCGTTTCTAGGGCAGTTGAGTGAGCGATTCTTGCATCTCACCGCTTGGCAGAGCAATCTCGCCGAAGGGGTGATCCGATTGGCTTTGTTGGTGGGGTATATTGTTGCTGTGGGGAGAATTCCGGATATTGCACGGGTGTTTGCCTACCATGGGGCAGAACACAAAACGATTAATGCCTTCGAAGCCGGCGCCGAACTGACTCCTGAGGAAGTCGCCCGCTTTCCATTGGAACACCCCCGCTGTGGGACTTCTTTCTTGCTTACCCTAGTTGTGCTCTCGGTGTTGGTCTTTTCTTTGCTGGGACCTTTAGCGATTCACGTCCGCTTGATCAGCCGCATTCTGATGATTCCCTTGCTGGCCGGCATCGCCTATGAATACATCCGCTGGACGGCGAATCACCTCGATCATCGCTGGGTACAGTGGATGGTCGCCCCCAACCTCGCCTTGCAACGTTTGACCACCCGCGAGCCCAGCCTAGATATGCTCGAAGTATCCATTGCAGCCTTTTGCACGATGCACGAGAAAGAACAAGAGATGGTGCTCTAGCAGGGCTAAAGCAGCCAACTACTCACCGATGATTTGAACGACCAATTCGCGGCGGCGGGCATGCACATCGAAATCAATAAAGATAATTTGCTGCCACGTGCCGAGGGTCAGGCGTTGATTGACAAAGGGGATGGTCAAAGAAGGCCCCAACAAGGCTGCCCGTACATGGCTGTGACCGTTGCCATCGCCCCAACGGCTATTATGGGCATACGGCTGCCGCGGGTCGACAATTTGATCGAACAGACGACGTAGATCGCTCAGACACCCACTTTCAAACTCGATGGTCGTCACGGCGCTGGTGGAGGAGGGACAGAAAACGGTGACGATGCCGTTCGATATGCCGCTTTGTAGGACGAGATTTTGCACCGAATCGGTCAAGTCGTGAATGTCGGCGTTGCCGCGCGTGCTCAAATTCAAAGCCATTGTTTTGACCGTCATGGCAGCCTCCTTTTTGGTTTGATTATAGCATTATCCAAGGCGGAGAGGATGGGTGGACGACGATGAAGGTAATTGGATTGGTCACCGGTTTCCTCGCCGCTGAGGATGAGCTCTTTGATGAATCGAATACCTGATTCGACCCTTGAGCAAAAAATTTCTTCTTCGGCGGGCAATTTTTTATTGTAAAATTCAAGTATGCGATCTTTGGTCGTTCAAGCCGGTGGTGAATCCAGACGCATGGGCACAGATAAAGCCCTGCTGCCCTTTCTGGGCAAACCGTTGATTCAACGCATCCTAGAGCGTTTGATTCCGGTTGTCGATGAAGCCTTGGTCACCACCAATCATCCGCAAAATTACGCCTTTCTCAACGTCCCCCTCATTCGAGATGTCTTCCCAGGGCGAGGGGCTTTGGGGGGGCTGTACACTGCCTTGCGAAATGCACATTACACCTGCGTGGCGGTTGTGGCATGTGATATGCCTTTTGCGAACGCGGAGCTGTTGGAAATCCTCTTTCGCACCTTAGAAGAAAGCAAAGCCGATGCAGTCATCCCCCAAACAGCGAATGGCAATGAGCCCTTCCATGCTGTCTATCGGCGTGAGAATTGCCTGCCCTTGGTGCGTCAAGCCATTGAGGATGGACATTGGCGCGCCGATGCCTGGTTCTGGGAAGCAAACTTGCGCTTTTTCAGCCCTGAAGAAGTGAGCATTTTCGACCCGTTGGGATTGGCTTTTCAGAACGTCAACACCCCCGAAGAACTGGCAGCAGCCGAAGAATTAGCCCGTCAATTAGAACAAGGCTAGTCTTCGCTGAGCGTGCCTGGGGTGATGTATTGGATTTTTATATAGGGTTTTATTTGCTCCCCCACTTCGTCCTTGAAAATGTTACCGGAGACGTGCATGAGGGTATCGCCGAAGTCACTGTCGATCCCCATGCTGGCGAGGCAAGGATAATGATGATGGAGCAAGCCGGCTTTTTCCTTGGCTTCATCGACCGAAATGCCCACCAAACCCTGTGCCACAAATCGGGCACAACCGCACACTGCATCGCGCTGCACGTCGGCAGCCACGATTAAGCGGCTTTGGGGGTCAACGGTGATGCTGAACGAAGGACGTCCGAAATAGCGCGCAAACTCGGCGATCTCGGCGCTTTGGTAGGTTAGACGTTGGCGGCGGGTGATCCAATAATCGTAGTCGGTCAGCGAGCAAAGGGGCTTGGGAGTGGCGCAGGCGACGCCAATTTTTTCCAGCCAATTGCGCAGTTGGCGCGCTAAACCGCGCGGCAGCCAAGCTTCGTTATCGATTGGGGCAAGCACCGCCTTAGCAGTGCTTTGGCGTGCCAGATCGGGCAACAGCTCTGCCACGCCTTTGGCTTCCGCAAAGGAGAGGATGAGATCACAAGGAGGCACTTCGAGGGGCAGAAAATCTTCTGGATCATCGATGACCAGCGGGTAGTGAGCTGGCGCCAACCACGTCTCCAATTGCCAGTGCTTGGGGGCATGGGCGCGGATGTTCTCAATGTGGCGTTGTCCGTATTCGCCGGTATAGACCGCTAGAATGCGCATTTCTATCTAATTTTATCCGAAAAATGGGTTTTTGAGTACTTCGAGTTCGTTTTGTCCAGACGCTTACGGCGCTGAATCTACCGCCCACACCTGATAAATTGCCAGATTCCCCTCCCTGCCATCGCTGTAAAAGGACTCGAGCACAGAAAAGCCGCTTTCAGCCGCCAGTTTGGCAAGCTCCGCTTGGCTAAAATGGTGCACATAGCGCAATCCCCTACCCCCTTCGCGCCAGTCCAACAGGTAATCGTCGCTCTCAACATCCCCTTCCGACAGACCAATCTCCTGCCAAGACTGAATGCGCTGGCGATAGCGTGGGCTGTTCAAGAACTGCCAGTTCGAGAGGTAAAGCCTGCTTTTTGCTTGCGGCGACAAGAGCGCTCGTAGGGTTTTCAGCACCTGCACGCGCAGCTCAAAAGAAGGCAAATGATGGAGCACGGCAAAGGCCGTGATGGCGCTAAAGGGTTGCCCCAGCAGGGATTTTTCCCAGTCGGGTTGAGTGATGTCCACCTGCCGAAAGGAGGCCTGGGCGAGGCTATTTTGGCTAAGTTCTGCCCAACGCCGCTCGGCAATTTGCAGCAGAGAAGCGCTGAAATCCAAGCCCACATACCTGCCCCGAAAGCCGCCTTGCTTCAGAGCAAAGAGCAATTCCCCATTCCCGCAGCCGAAATCGAGCAGAGAGGCATTTTGTAACAGCTCGGGCAACAATTTCCTGACGCCGGGCTGCAGACGGGAGCGAGTCTGCGAAAAGGTGGCGGCGAACTGTTCGTAGAATTGACGATTGAGAGAAAGCAACTGCTGAACGGTAGCGGGTTTCACCTCATCCTTCACTTTGTGGCGATATTCGCCGCCAAACGGGCGTGAATCAGGTCAAAAAAGAACAAGAAGCTGCCCTGCAAGATGATCCCCAACCCCATGCCTTGCCAGAAAGGGGAAGTCTTGCCTAAGTAAATCATCACCAATCGTCCACCGATGATATAGAAAGCGTCTAGGATCGTATTGATCCACAGCGTTCGCACCAGTTTGGCGCGTTCGGTTTCGGCTTGAGCCTGTCTTTCGGTTCTTTTTAGATTGGCATAGCGGCGTTCCAGACTGCGCCGTCCGAACAGCGCAATGGCAAGGTTAACCAATGCCCAAGCGATGAACTGAATTGCCATGCCATTCCAGTACTCATGACGATATAGGAGAAAGGCAAGCCCTAAGACGATCGACAATGCCGCCCAAATGATCAGTCGCCGCAGAATCACGCGTTGAAATTTCCAAATATCCACCGCATCGAACTCCTTTTTGAACCTCGAAAGCGAACGCCAGCCAGAGCCAATCCGCCCTCCTCCCAAATTTTGACTCACTGGCTTATTGTTGTCATGACTTGAATTTTACTCGAAAGATCGTTGAGCTACCCAGATGAGATTATCTAAGGGCAGCGGCGCTCAGCGCTCATTGGTCGAGATCTTCGATCCTGAAGCCGCTGGCTTGGATGGCTGAAAGGATGGGGGCGTACTCGGTATCCGTGGCAGGATGAATGCCCGTCCAGGAATGGGCTTCGAAGGCTTTGCCAAAGCCTTCTGGGTCGTTCTGGGCGAAGGTAAACAAAGCTTGTTGGAGCTGTTGGAGTAGTTCGGGCGGAAAATTGGGTCCGAAAAAGACCGGATCAGTGGGAAGTTTTGGGGTGGTCGTGAGAATGCGAACTTTCTGGATGACATCGGGCAGTTCCTGGCGCAGAAGGTGTCGGGCATCGCGAATTTCAATGTTCCCGCACATCAGCGCGTTTTGTTCGGGGGTCGGCGCACAAGTGTCGAGCAAATCGGCGGGAACGTCGGCGCTTTGTGGAGGTTGCCAGTCAATGGGCTTGCCGTCCACCAGCGGCGGGCTGAAGGGCGCCGTAGCGAAATCGGCTTCGCCACGATAGACGGCTTTGATTGCCGCATTGGGACTACCGCTGGCTACGCTTTCACCCACCGTCACCCCAGCTTCCTTGAACAGAACCAAGGGGTAGAAATATTCCCCAATTGAAGTCGCTTCGGGAAAAGCCCACTTTTTGCCGTTGAGATCGGTGATGGTCTGAGCCTCACTGTTGCGTGCGACCACGATCATGGCGGCGTGCCAATCGCTGCCAAAGCGCTCTCCCTTCGCGGCGATTTTTACCCCGCAGAGCTGTGCCGCAAGGGCGTAGCCCAAGATCGGCAAAAAGCCCATCGTGTCGTCGGGCGAAGCGCACATTTCCTCTACGGCGGCTGCATACGTGGTCGGGACAACGATCTCAAAAGCCAAGCCGGTCGCTTGCCGCAGCGCTTCAGCAAGGTATTGACCGCCGCCCACAATTCTCTCGACATCGCCAGAAGGGGCAAAGACGAGTTTGATGGGTTGTCTCTCTGACCCAATCTGAGGTTCAGGGGTAGCGGTGGGCAGGGGGGTGG
>FWPU01006598.1_pt1 | contig 22925 bp, 22 predicted proteins | sample 2228361 | NCBI WGS metagenome assembly FWPU01 (sample SAMEA103939777, study PRJEB20133) | metagenome
TTCAACTGCCGGTAAAAAATCTCTCAAAATCCGTACCATTATACTCGACATTTTAGTGCATTGTTCCAGTGGATTAAATCCCCCATTTCGATTGATAAACTACACCTTTAAGGGGCATTTGGCGGCATCAGCCCATAAACAGCCAGAGCAATGAGGGTGCCCAGCACAATTCCGCCCAGCACCTGACGGGGGGTGTGGCCGAGTACTTCCTTCAAGCGCTCCTGTGAGATGGGGTGGCCGCTAAACAACTCCTCGAACAACAGGTTGATCTTTTGGGCGTGGTAACCGGCTTGCCGACGCACACCCGCCGCATCGTAAACTACAATCATCGAAACGGCAAATGCCAGTGCAAAGACCGGTGAGTCAAAGCCATAGTATAAACCAATCGAGAGGGTGGTCGCTACCATCAGTGAAGAGTGCGAACTGGGCATGCCGCCGCTGCTGAACCAGAGCGCCCAGTTCCAGCGCCGTTTGGTCAGGTACTCAATGGGTACTTTGAGAAATTGTCCGAGAAACCACGCCAAAACGGCCGTGATAAACACCCGGTTATTCAGTAAATCTTCCACCACCGTTATCCCTCTGCGTCCTCTTCGATTTCAATGTCATTTCCGCTCAGTTGCCGGACACGCAATTCGGCCTGATCCAGCAGGGCAGCGCAGCGCTGCACCAGCGCCTGACCGCGTTCGTACAATTGGAGGGCTTCTTCAAGGGTGGGTTGTTCGTTTTCCAGTCGGTGAATGATTGTTTCCAATTCGGCAAAGGCCTGTTCGTAGGACAACTGCTCGGCAGGGGCAGACTCAGCGCTCATGGTTGGCTTCTCCTTGGTGAGAATCAGGAACAATCTGGCGGGCAAGGGCTTCTACCCGGCCATCTTTCAATCGAATGGTCACTTCATCACCGCTATGAATTTGCTGGACGGAGTGAATAACCTGACCATTGCGGCCCATCACCGCGGCGTAACCGCGCTCCAAAACGGCGAGGGGGTTGAGCGCATTCAGGCGGTGCTGCCATCCATTCAGGTGGGTTCGGCGCAGGTGAATGCTGTTTATCAGGGCGCGACCGGCTCGCTCCAAAAGGGTATCCAGTTGTTGGCGGTCGTTTTGAATCCAGCGCCGTGGTGAAAGCAGCCCTAACCGCCGTGTGCGCTCTGCCAGATGACGATGTTCCGCCTGAATTTGGGCTTGCAGCAATGTCTTCAGGCGGTTGCTGCGCTCAATCAGTCCAAGCCGCAGGTCGTAAACATCCGGCGTGACCAGTTCGGCGGCGGCGGTTGGTGTGGGCGCGCGCAGGTCGGCAGCGAAATCGGCCAGCGTGAAGTCGGTTTCGTGGCCAATGCCGGTCACCACCGGCACAGGGGAGGCAGCAATTGTACGCACGACTTCTTCGTCGTTGAAAGCCCACAGGTCTTCCAGCGAACCTCCCCCGCGAGCCACGAGAATGGCATCCAGCCCCGGCACGCGGTAGAGCCGCCTGAGCGCGGTGACCAGTGCGGCAGGGGCTTCTTCGCCCTGCACAGCCGCCGGCGAGAGGATCACTTCTACCAGCGGGTAACGGCGGCGCAGTGTGTTGAGCATATCCTGCAGGGCTGCGCCGGTTGGAGAGGTAACCAGTCCGATCCGGCGCGGGTGGGGCGGCAGCGGACGTTTGCGGTCTGAGTCGAAAAGACCTTCTGCTTCCAGGCGGGCTTTCAGACGCAAGAATTCCTGAAAAAGCCAGCCCTCGCCGGCCGGGCGCAGGGTATCTACATAGAATTGATACTGCCCATCCCGCTCATACAGACTGATATAACCGTGGGCTTCCACAGCCTGCCCGGTGCTGAGATCAAAACGCAGCCGTCCGGCGTTCATCCGCCAGATGACACAGCGCAGCGAAGCGGCCTGATCTTTCAAGGTGAAATAGACATGCCCTGAGGTGGGGCGGGAAAGGTTGGAAACTTCTCCCCTCACCCAAATATCCTGTAATATCTCGTCACTTTCCAGCAGTTGACGCAGGTAACGCGTCAGTTCGCTGACGGACATTGCCGGAAAAAGAAAGGGGAGCGGTTGTTCCATGAATTTCCAATCTTGGTAAGCAGATTGTAAATTGATTCTACCAAGAAATGGCAGAGGAACAACGGCTTAATCCTTTCGGTTTCGCCATTCCCGCCCACCCATTTTCCAAACGGCTTGTAAGGTGCTGCTGACGCCTAAACGCTGGCGGATGGCGGCCAGATGAAGAAACACGGTTCGGCGGGAAAGTCCCATACGGGCGGCGATTTGTTTGGCGGTCAGGCCCTCGGTCAACAATTGCAGGATGATCTGCTGGCGGGGTGTCAGCGGCGGGCGGTCGGTACAGGGTTTTCGCCCGGTTTCTTGGTTAATCAGGGGGATCACCAGCAGGAGATCTTCTCCCAGTGGCAGAGCCTGCCAAGCTGATTTTTCGCTGAAAATCTCGGTCAACCGCTGCGGAATCCATGTTCCGCCTTGAAACTGAGCCGAAAGTTCACCTGCTGAACGCTCATCTTGTGCCAGAAATTGAACTTTTTCCTCGATCAGACAAATTATCCAGGTCATGGTCGTCTCCGGTTGGAACATTATTTCTATTTTCTCGGAAAAATGCAGACAGACAAGACAGAATTTTGGGTTAACCCAACCAGCGGTTGAGAATCGGGTGCTCTCCCCTTTTCATGCCCGGCAGGCAGCCAGGAATTGCGGTTATAATCGCTTGCATGAAGAAACTTTACCTGTGTCTGCTGGCGGTCTGGTTGTTGAGTGCCTGTCAGCCGGCCCCCGTGTTGCTGCCATCCCCCACCATGCGGCCGGCTGCCGCTGTAACGCTGACCCCCTACGCCGGGGCGCCCTCTACGCCTACCCCTTCGTTAACCCCGGCGGATACACCAACACCCCTGCCGACGGCCACACCCACACCGCGTTTTCACACCATTCGTCGCGGCGAGGATTTGTTTGGAATTGCTCTGTTTTATGGCATTACCTTGCAGGATTTGCTGACCGCCAACCCGACGGTTGATCCCTATGTACTGCGGGTTGGAGATCAATTACGCATCCCGGCAGCACAATACACTGCCACACTTGACCCGCGCAATCCGCCGTCACCCACACCGGTTGGGCTAAGCCTGCCGCGGCCGGAGTGTTACCCGACACAGGATGGCGGGGTGTGGTGTTTTGCCATGCTCAGCAATCCGCAGGTGTATGATGTGGAAGGTATCTCGGCGGTTTTTCGGCTGTACGACCGGGCGAATGGTGAAATTCTCAGCCAGACGGCTTACCCGCCCCTCAATCACCTGCCGGCCGGCGGACAGATACCGCTGGCGGTCTTCTTTCCCCCGCCGGCGCCCTTTCAATATGATGCCGGGTTGGAGTTGTTGACCGCCCTGCCCATTTCACCGGAGAGCCGGCGATATTTGAATGTCGAAATCGTCGAGGACGATATTCAGATTTCGGCAGACGGGCTGACTGCCAATGTCAGCGGCCTTGTGCGAGTCACCGAAGAGGAGGCCATCTCTGCTTCCAGGGTGATTGTGGCAGCCGTGGCGCTGGATGAACGGGATCGGCTGGTCGGTGTCCGCCGCTGGGAGTCGAATGAGCCCATTCCGGCAGGAGAGAGCCTGTCCTTTGAGGTGCGCGTGTACACCGCTGCTGAACCGATTGCGCGGGTGATGCTGCTGGCTGAAGCCATCCCTTAAATCGGCTGCCTTCGAGATGGTATAAACCCGGCGTTATTCCGTCTCCCCCAAAGCCGCAGTGGAAAGAGTGGGGAGGAGATTCCCCTGCACTATAAGGTGTCGCTTCGCTCGGAATGAAGTAACCCAGAACACATCACCGCGAGCCGCCGTCAGGCGGCGTGGCGGTCTTCCGCAAGACGGTTCGGGAGATGCCCCCACACGGACAAGCGCCCTTCGTGCGGACTTGATGGCTTTTCAGCGATAATTCCAGATCAGGTAACTATCCGACTTGCAAATGGGCTGCTCGGCCGGAACATTGAGACAGAGCCGGTAAGCCACCACGCTGCCATTGGGAAGGGCGGGTTGAAGCGGGGCAATCCGCAGAAGTGAGCGCCCTTGTGTGTCGGTGGGCGGTAAGTAGTAGAGGGCTTGCCGGCCATCCGGCAGAGTCAGCGTGAGGGTGGCTTCAACCGAGCTTAACGGTTGTTGATCATCCTTTCGCAGTAACAGCATTTCAAACTGCTGGGGTTCTTCTGCGGTCAGGCGTGGTTTGGCTGCGCTGATCACCATTTGTACCGTTTCGGCGGTGATTTCAAAGGGGGCGGACTGGGGCACTGCCATACCACTGATTTTTAGATATTCCCGGCCGAGGGCAGCCATGCGCACCCGCTCGGCTGCATCGGGGCGATTATCGTAATCCAGACAGTAGTTTTCGAAACACTGCCGGTAGAGACTTTCACCGATGCGATAGGGTTCGCTCAACGGGAGACCGGAAATTTCGGTTCCGCCGTGAGAGGCAATGAAGCGGTCAAAGGCCAGGGGTACATGGAAGCCGTTTTCACCGTTCACGGGGTAAAAAACGACCCCATCGGTCTCGCTGTAGCGGCGCGGCATTGGCTGACCGACTGGCATACCCACCAGCACAGCGGCCGGCCGCAGACGGACGGCGTTGGGATTTTCCGGTGGGGCGTAGAGGATGACATTCTCATACACCTGTTCGCGAAAGCCATCGGCTGCCGTGTATGCGTGGGTGAGCGGCAGGCCAAAGACCTTGACACCTCCCAATCGCACCAGGCGGGGGAGGAAAGGCTGTTCCATTTCGACCACATTGCGAATTACGATGGCGCTGGCAGGTGGTGAAAAACGGCAATCGGACGAACAGGCATACACACCGTAAGAAAGCAGATAGACCTGTCCCTGCGGGTCGTCCAGATTGCGGTAAAAGCCGACGTTCTCAAAATACTGTTCAATGCGGTTTTTGTTGGGGTTGAAGCGCGGCGGGGTCAGCGGTTTGCCGACATACTGAGAGCCATACAGGCGCTGGTAAAGGTTGGTAAATTCTTCGTAGATGGGAAATTCATTTTCCGGGGCGGTCATCCCGCTGGTTTCGGGAAAGGTGTCCAAATCAAAGGTGCGCCCCAGTGGATACAAACTGAAACGCTGAATTCCCTGCGCCAGCGGATCGAAGCACATCAGCACATTCTGGGTGTACTGGCATTGCAGGTTATTCAGCGAAAAAAGGGCGGTGATGGCCGGGCCGAGGATTTCCTCACCGCCAAGCGAGGCGTAAAACTCTCGCAGCAACGGGTCAACGCTGAATGTGCCGGGCTGCTGAATGACCTCAGGCGTGGAATGAGAAGCACATGCGCTGAGGCTCCCCATCAGAAGAACCGTCAACGCTGCGAGCCAAACCAGCCCCCTGCTTCTCTTCATGCCGATGTCCAAACCTCCCTTTGCGATAAGGATAAATGGGTTCAGGTCAAATACAGTGGAATTCTACGGGTAAGGAGAGGTACAAACCTCGATGATATTAATATACCCCCTGAGCGTGGACAAAAAATTGACAGGTTCGTACATCTTGAAAATTCGCTTCAACCGTTGCGCGGGCGCAGGCGTGAATCGCGTTCCAGGGTCAAACGGACGCCGGTTTCCAGTGAAATGGAGGGGTGGTAGTTCAACAGCGAGGCCGCCCGTTTTAAGTCGGCGCACATGCGTGCCGGCCCGCCGTCACTGCGCGGATTGTAAACCACCTCCGGCTCGCTGCCGGTGACCGAGATGACGACCTTGACCAAATCGCGCACACTGGTTTCTACCCCGCTGCCGACATTGATGGTCATTTGGTCCACACCCGGAGCGGTGGAAGCGGCAATCATTGCCTGAACCACATCATCCACATACACATAATCGCGGGTTTGTGTTCCGTCCCCATGTACCACCAGCGTGCCGTTTTGGAGCGCCTGCCGCAAAAAGTTGAGCAAGACCGGCGCATGAACCGGCGGCAGGTGCTGTCCCGGTCCGTAGGCGTTAAAGACGCGCAGACAAACCGTTTCAATGCCCCAAAGGCGTCCAATCGTTTTGACATAATACTCGGCGGCCAGTTTGGAAACGGCATAGGGCGAGCGGGGGTTGGGGATGGCCTCCTCGCTGACCGGCTGGGTTTCCTGATTGCCGTAGATGGCGCCCGAAGAAATGAAGACCACCCGCCGGACACCGACATCCCGCATGGCTTCCATCAGGGTGACCGTTCCGCCGACATTGACCTCGTTGTATTCACGTGGATACAATACTGACTCGGGCACCAGCACTTTGGCGGCCAGATGGTAAACACAGTCAATCTCTTGCAGGAGAGTCCACAGTTTGGGTCGGTCGTTGACATCGCCGCGTACAAAGTGGACTTCGGGAGACAAGGCTGAAGGATCGCCGGTGGAGAGGTCATCCAGTCCGCGTACCGAATGCCCTTCCTGCACGAGACGATTAGCCAGCGCCGAACCGAGGAAGCCGGCTGCTCCGGTGATTAAAAATCTCATTTGCGGGTGTTCATCCTGGAGAGGTTGAGGATCGTTCTGCCAAGCGGATTATAGCACATCCCCTTTGGTCTAATTGAAAAAATCATCCCCTTCCTCACCTTCCGGAATTGCAAACTCCGGCGATCCTTCGGCCTCACGCACCAGTTGATGATCGCTGGTGCGGTAATGTCCGCGCAGGTCGTCTATCAGTGTGCCTTTCCACAGCGGTACACCGTCAAAATAGGCTGCGCGGCCAATCATATGAGCGGCAACCGGCACCGTCAGCAGGAGAAAGACGATGATGGCCAGTACCCGCAGGGTAATGCCGGATTCGCTGAAATACAAGGCGGCCGCCAGCATAACCAGCCCGGCGCCCAGCGTAGCCGCTTTAGAAGTGGCCGACATGCGCAAAAACAAGTCCGGCATGCGCAGCAAGCCAATGCTGGCGATCAGCATGAAGACGGCACCCAGGAGCATCACGATGGCTACAATCCATTCGCGCAGCATCACACCCTCCGTTCGATATAGTAGGCAAAGGCAATTGTCCCCAAAAAGGAGATCAAGGCGATGATGATGGCAACATCCAGAAAGGCGGGCTGGTCGAACAGGATGGCGTAACTGGCGATAATCCCGATGGCAAGCGCCACCACCAGATCAATCGCCACCACGCGGTCGGGCAGGCTTGGCCCGCGCACCAGCCGGATAAAAGCCAGCACCAGCCCAAGGCTGATCATGCCCAACGCAATGATGTGCAAAATTTCGATGTTCATTGAAACAGCTCCTTCACTCGCCGCACAAATCCTTCCTGCATGTAACGCCGAAATTCTTGCGGGTCACTGGCGTCGAGGGTGTGGATGTACACCATTTTTCGGTCGCTGGATACATCCAATCCCAAAGTGCCGGGGGTGAGCGTGATCAGATTGACCAGCAAAGTGATGGCGGCATCGTTGGGCAGGTCAATGGGGACGGCAACCACGCCCGGTTTCAGGTTCATATCCCGCCGCAGGACGGTGATGGCGAGGTTGAGATTGGCTTTGACCAGTTCTTTCAAAAAAAAGGTCATGAAGGACAGCACACGCGGCACGCGGGTAAAATACGAGCGGTTTTCCCCGCGCACGGTCAGCCACAAGACCAGATAACCCAGTAAGAAACCGAAAATGAGGTTGGGCGGGTCAAACTGTGCAGAAAGGGCTGACCACGCCAGCGCCAAAAGCACATTCAGCAGGAAGATGGTCATCGCACACCTCCCAAAACAGCCGCAACATACAGGGCGGGCTGCATCAGCACCCCAGCGGCCTGATCGGCAAGACCGTAAACCGGCTGTGCCAGCATGCCCAGCACCATGCTGATCAATCCCATCGCCAACGCCGGCAACACCAGCGTAAATCGGAAACCGGCTTCACGGTTTTGCGGCGGGGCTTTTTCAGGGGCAGGTTTCCAGAAGGCTTCCATCCAGATTTTGGTCATCGAGAAGAGGGTCAGCAGGCTGACTGCCAGTGAAACGGCAACAATGGCGTACTGTTCCTGTTCCAACCCGGCTCGCACCAGTGCCAGTTTGCCAAAAAAACCGGAAAGCGGTGGTAAGCCAGCCAGGGAAAGAGCGGGAATCAGGAAGAGAAATGCCAGCCACGGCTGGTCGCGGTACAAGCCGCCGATCCGCCGGAGGTCATAGGAGCCGCTGACGCGCCGGATGATGCCGGCAACCAGAAAGAGGGCTGCTTTGGCGGCGATGACATGCGCCATGAAGAAAATGGTGCTGGCCAGGCCGGCGCGGCTGTACAGTCCCAGTCCCATCAACAGATAACCGATTTGACTGATGATGTGGAAAGAAAGCAGCCGGCGCATATCATACTGAGCGGCTGCGCCCAACACACCGACTACCATGGTCAAGCCGCCCAGCACCAGCAAAACGGTGTGGGTGAAGGCAATATCCGTCAGGAAGAGCAGAGTAAACACCCGCACCAGCGAATACACGCCCACTTTGGTCAGCAGAGCGGAGAAGAGGGCGGTCACGGCGACTGGCGGGGTGTGATAGGAGGCTGGCAGCCAGAAGAACAGGGGGAAAATCGCTGCTTTGATGCCAAAGGCGACCAGATAGAGCATGGCAATGGTCGTTACCAGACCGGGGGAATTGATTTGCGGCAAGCGGAGCGAGAGATCAGCCATGTTGAGCGTGCCGGCGATGCTGTACAGGATGCCGGTTGCCGAAAGGAACAGCGCCGAGGAGGTCAGGTTGAGGATGACGTACTTAATGGCACCTTCCAGCTGGGCGCGTTCGCCACCCAGTGCCATCAGAACGAATGAAGCCATCAGCATCACCTCGAACCACACATACAGGTTGAAAATATCCCCTGTTAGAAAAGCGCCGCAGACGCCCATGAGCAGAGCAAAGAACAACGGGTAGAAACCGTGAGCCACTCTTTTTTCGTCAATTCCTTCCAGAGAGTAAATTGCCACCAGAACGGCGACAACCCCGGTGATCGTCAGCATGAGGGCGCTGAACAAATCGGCGACAAGGGTGATGCCGTAGGGGGCCGGCCAGTTGCCGATTTGGGTCACGGCAATCCCGCTGGTTTGCACCTGTGTCAGCAGGCCGAGAGCCGCCAGCAATAAAGCGGCACTGCCGAGCAGGGAAAGTACCCGCTGCATGCGCGGAGCATTCCAGGCAAAAAGGGTCAGCACAATAAATAATAGAGGGATCAGCAGGGGGAAGAGAACGGTCTGCATTACAAACCCTCCTCTTCTTCCGGAACGGATTCGGGATGGTATTTGGGGATGATGTCCGTATCGCGTAATTCGTTCATATCATTGGTTCCGAGGACGGTGTAGGTTTGACGGGCTAAAACCAGCGCAAAGGCAGTTACCCCAAAACTGATCACAATCGCGGTGAGGATGAGAGCCTGAGGGAGCGGATCGGCCGACTGGCTGATTTGCTCTGCGCCCAGCGGAATCAGTGGTGGTTGAGCGCGCTGCAAGCGGCCGGCGGTGAAAATGAGCAGTTTGATGGCTTGCCCAAGCAGCATCAAGCCAATCAGTACTTTGGTCAGGCTGCGGCGCATCATCATGTACAACCCTACTGTGAACAACACACCGATTACTATGGCCAGTAATAACGTCATCTCACTCCTCCGCCAGGGTAAAGATGATCAGCAGAGTTACGCCGATAACCACCAGATACACCCCCACATCGAACATCAACGGCGTGCCAATTTTGCCGATCACCGGCAGGGGGTCTTTCAGCCAGATTCCGGTCATGAACGGTTGACCGGTCAGCCAGCCGATCAGACCGCTCACCAGAGCGACGAGCAGCCCGCTGGCGATCAGCATGCGGGGATGGACGCGTAAGATGCGCCGGGCTTCCGGCACATTGTTGGCAATGGCATAGAGGATGAAAGCCGCTGCCGCCACCAGTCCGCCCACAAAACCGCCGCCAATTTCATTGTGTCCGCGAATGAGCAGGAAGACGGAAAAGACCAGCAGCAAGGGCATCAGGTAACGAGCAGCCAGGTAGAGGATGATCGAACCCATGATTAATCCTCCTCCGGCGGGATAATCACTTCGCGCCGGCCAATTGTCAGACGGATGAGCGCATAAACGCCGATACCGGCCAGTGCCAGCACGGTGATTTCGCCGAGTGTATCGAAGCCGCGGAAATCCACCAGAATGACATTGACCACGTTACGCCCGTTAGCCAGCCGCAGTGCATTTTGGAGAAAATACTCGGAAATGTGCGGGACAACCGGCCGGGCGGTTACGATGAGGGTCAGCAGGGTCATCAACAGACCGCCAGACATCGCTACCAGAAAATCAGCAAGGCGGGCTGGCGGGCTGGTCAGACGGGTGAATTTGGGCAGGCGATAGACCACCAGCACGAACAGAATGACCGTCAGCGTTTCGATGGCAAACTGAATCATGGCGAGATCGGGCGCGCCGTAGAGCAGATAAATCAACGCCAGCCCGTAGCCGACAATGCCCATGATGGCAATCGTTGCCAGACGGGAACGGGTGCGGGTAATCGTCAGCGCGGCGAGGATGATCAACATGCCGAGCACCACCTCGTAAAAATTGATCGTTCCCCAGTTGTTGCGCAGAATCAACCCATTGATGCTTCTCAAATAAGCCAGCCCTGCCAGAGCGACGGTGGTCAGAATGATGGTCATCAGATAAAACCGCAGGTAGCCGTTTTGCAGGCGATAGGTGAGCCAGGCGGCAAAACGGCGCAGGTTTTCCAGCCCGACCTGATAAGCATGGGCCGGGCCGAATCGGCCGAGCCAGCGCAGGCGGACGGAAAAGTCCCAGACCGGCTTCCAGCCGGCATACAGGACGATTCCCAACACCAGAGTCAGCGCACTGAGCGCCAGCATGGGGTTCAGACCGTGCCAGAGAGCCAACTTGACTTTGAGCGGCTGGAGCAAAACGGCCTGAGCGGAAGTCTGCACCAGCGGCGCGGCGAGGGTCATTGGCAGCAGTCCGGCCAGCAGACCCAGCCCGGCCAGCAGCAGCGGCGGCAAATCCAGCGAGAGCGGGGCGGCGTGAGGGTGACGGGGTGTTTCAGCTGCTGCCCCGAAAAACGGTTTTAACCCAACCAGGCCGGAAACCGCCACCAGCAGAGCATTGCCGATCAGCGCCCCGGCGGTCAACCAGCCGGCAACCGGCTGAGCCGCGAGGGTGGTTTCATACAGCACTTCTTTGGCAATAAAGCCCAGCGCAGGCGGCAGGCCAGCCATGGAGAGGGCAGCCAAACCGGCTGCAATGGCGGTCCGCGGCATGGCGCGGTACAGACCACTCAATTTACTGACATCGCGTGTGCCGGTTTCGTGATCCACGGCACCGGCGACCAGAAACAAAGCCCCTTTGTACAGGGCATGCGAAAAGAGATAGAGCATAGCCGCTTTGACTGCCAGATCACTGCCCCAACCAAGCAGCATGACCATTGTCCCCAGTGAAGCGACGGTGGTGTAAGCCAGCAGTTTTTTCAAGTCCACCTGACCGATGGCCAGCAAGGCTCCGGCTAAAAATGTAGCCAGCCCAAAACCGGTAACCAGAGTCTGCCATGCGTCTGTGCCGCTGAACAGCGGACTGAACCGGGCAAGCAGATACACACCAGCCTTGACCATTGTGGCCGAGTGCAGGTAGGCGCTGACGGGTGTGGGGGCGGCCATGGCGCCCGGCAGCCAGAAATGGAAGGGGTACTGAGCCGATTTGGTCAGCGCACCGGCCAGAATGAGCAGGAAGGCTGGCAAAAAGAGCGGCGAAGTCCGCAGGGTATCTGCCATCTGGTTGAGCTGGCTGATTTCAAAGGTGCCGCCAATCTGACCGAGCAGGACGAGGCCGGCCAGCATCGCCAGTCCACCCCCGCCGGTGACCAGCAAGGCTTGCAATGCAGCAAACCGCGAGCCTTCTTTTTCATGGTCAAAACCAATCAGCAGAAAGGAACTGATGCTGGTTAATTCCCAGAACACAAACAGGGTCAGGGCATTGTCACTGATGACGACACCGAACATGGCGGCCATGAACAAGAGAATGAAGGCGTAAAAACGACCCAATTGGGGGTGGCCATGCAGGTAGCCGCCGCCGTAAATCAGAACCAGCGCGCCGATGCCCAGAATCAGCAGGCTGAAAAGCAAACCGAGTCCATCGAGGTAGAGAGAGAATCTCACCCCCAAGGCTTCAGCCCAGGCCAGTTGATAGGTGAAAACCTGCCCGGCCAGAACAGCAGACAAGCGGCCGAGCAGGGTCAAAAACAGACCTGCTGGTAAAACAGCCATCAACAAGCCGGCATAGCGGGGCTGCGCCTGCTGAATGAAAGGCGCCAGTGCGGAAAGAGTTAAAAGGAGCAGAATAGCGGTGGGCAGAATATTGTCCATCGTCCTTGCTTTCTTCCTGGTTTGGATGATCAAAAGCCAGCAATGTTACCGGGTAAACCAGACTTCTCCCCGCGAAGTTACGGTTTCCCCCGGCGTAAATCTGTTCCAAATATACTGAATAACGGTAGAGGTTGTCAAGTTGAACGCCTGGCACAAGTCGTGAAAAACCGGATTCCGTTCAAATATGCGCTCAATGACATCTGGTTTGCTTCTGCCGAAAACATGAACTTTGTGAAGCTCACCCTCAAATAGGCGTTCGTTATGCCACTCAAAGGCAACCGCAAAGTGGCCTTGAGTGTAGATGCCAAGCAGCAGGTACGTTATCGGCGAGTGGACACACTGGAACTGGAAGCGATGCAACCTGTCACGGTGTATCTGGAAGGCGTGGCGTTTTCGCTCCTTTTTATCCAACAAGTCTTCACAACCGAAGATGGTTCGACAGGCATCCAATATCTGGTGACCAGCGATACCACCCTGGACGGTAACGGGATCGCCGCAAGCTATCAAAAACGATGGAACGTGGAACCCTATTACAAGTCGCTCAAACAGAACGCTTCCTTGGAGAAGTCACCCACCCAAACAGTGACCACTCAAACCAATCATTTTTTACGGCTTTGTGCGGTTACATCAAACTCGAACCGCTCAAAGGCAATACACCCAACTCAATCACTTTGCACTCAAAGCCAAACTATATCTGCACGCCCTTCATGCTGCCTTATGCCCATTTGTAAGAACTCAAGCCCGCTTAACTGGCTGCGTATGGTGAGTTAAAAAATTAAAATATTCAGTTGTAATAAGAGTATGACAGTTAAGAGGTAGTTATCCTAGAGGGGAATTTTTTACCTCTCATCCAGCGGGCTGCGTACCGCTTTTGGACCGCGGTTGAGGACATGAGTGTAAATCATTGTGGTCTTGATATCTTTGTGCCCGAGTAATTCCTGGACGGTGCGAATATCATATCCTGCTTCCAATAAATGGGTCGCAAAGCAGTGTCGAAAGGTGTGCGGGCTAACGGGCTTGTCAATTCCCGCCAATTTCGCTGCTGCTTTGACTGCACGCTGCAATCCACTGGGGTCAATATGGTGACGACGCACAATTCCACTGCGTGGGTCAGTAGATAATCTTTCTGATGGAAAAAGATATTGCCAGCCCAATTCTTTATCTGCAGTGGGATATTTGCGGGCAAGCGCAAAAGGAAGTTCAACTGATCCGTATTCCCGGCGTAAATCCTGCTCATGAAGTTTCTTTACATAGGCGATCTGTTCCTTGAGGACCTGAACCAGGCTGGCAGGCAGCATGGTCGCTCGGTCTTTTTCGCCCTTTCCTTCCCGGACAATGATTTGAGACTGTTCAAAATCAATATCTTTCACCCGCAAGCGGAGGCATTCCATCAAACGCAACCCGCATCCGTAGAGCAACTTCGCCATCACTTGATGCAGTCCCTGCATTCCCGCGAATACCCTTGCTACTTCATCTTTCGATAAGACCGTCGGAAGATGTTCCGAGCGTTTGGCGCGCAGTGCGTGGAGTGGACCAGGAAGTTCAACTTGCAGGACATTTCGGTATAGAAATAGCAGGGCATTGAGCGCCTGGTTTTGAGTAGAGGCAGAAACATGCTCGTCTTTCGCCAGATGGGTGAGGAAGGCTTCGATCTCAGCGATACCCATTTCAGCCGGATGGCGTTTGTTATGATAAAGAATATAGCGCCTGACCCAGTGAAGATAGGTTTTCTCAGTGCTGTAAGAATAATGCTTCAGGCGAATTGCATCTCGAAGCTGGTCGAGAAGTTTTTTTGGTTTTGGAGAGGATGGATCAGGCATAAAAACAGTTAGACTTTTTCTGTGGTTGGATATATAATCTATCTAGCATTCCTTCTATCGGGAGGTTTCTGATAACCAGGCATAATCGCAGAATAACATACTTTATTGGTTTAGATATACTGCAAAAATGCAGTGTATCAGAAGTCTGTATAATTAATAGTTGGCTGGTCGGTTCTTTGCAAAAATGGGCGTGTTTTATAAATATTTGGGCTTCGGATAAGAGTATTTTTGGATGAAGTCGGTTTATAAAACCCCTTTTTCCCGCTGTGTACACAAAAAGCATAAGTCTATCGGTATAAAGCCTCACTTCGGGCGGCTCATCGGCTCTTTTGCTTAAAAAAGCTCATAATTTTTGCAGGTCGGGTGTCTTTTTGTTTGGCAAATCCGGTTATTTGGCTTAATTTTCACGTCAAGCGCGGCATTTTTACAAGTCAGGTATCTTTTCGTTTTTCCGTTCTGGTTATGTGGGTTAATTCTGGTTTGAGCGCCGCACTTTTGCCAGCCGGATTATCTTTTTTGCATAAGTCCACCATTTTTACAGGTTTTCTTTGCGCCAGTTGTCAAACTTTTTTGCATAAAACAATATTGCTTCGTAGCCATCAGTGAATTACTTGGCGCAATCAGTCATGATATTTATCACCTTTTGCGGGTTACTTTGCTCTTTCGTTTCGTAAAGTCATTGTATTTCGGGCAGTTTTTTGCAAGAATCAGGTAAGTTTTTTTTCGGCAGGTTAAAAACCAAAGCTTGTCATTCGTGGCGCAGAACCAGCCAACATTGCGTGTAGCGGACGGGCGCGGGCCGTTGCCCCGCCCCAGGGGATTCAGTCCCGAAAGCGGGTTCTGCGCTGTGGCATTTTCCCGCCAATTCCCCCGCCCGCCGCTAACGCTCGCCGTTGGGCGACTGTATCAGACAAATAACCTACATCAGGAGGCACAACCTTGAAGAACAGAATCGTTTCCGTTGCTTTTATCGTAGTGATGCTACTCGGCGTATCCGTTGTAGCAGCCCAGGGGCCGTCTCCGCATGCCGCCATGGGGACGGGCTTCACCTATCAGGGCCGCCTGACCGACGGCGGCGCGCCCGCCAACGGCGCGTATGATTTCACCTTTGCGCTCTACGACGACCCGACTGCTGGCGCGCAGGTCGGCGGCACGGTGACGCGCGACGACGTAAACGTGAGCGATGGCTTGTTCACCGTGACGCTGGACTTTGGGGACGTCTTTGACGGCACGGCGCTCTACCTGGAGATTGGCGTGCGCCCCGGCACGAGTAGCGACGCGTACACCACCCTCACACCGCGCCAGCCGCTCACCGCTGCGCCCTACGCCGCTTACGCCCGGCGCGCTCCCTGGAGTGGGCTGAGCGGTGTGCCGGAGGGCTTTGCCGACGGCGTGGACGACGACACCACCTACACGGCCGGGACGGGGCTGTCCTTGAGCGGCAATCAGTTCAGCCTTGCCACATCCTATCAACTGCCGCAAACCTGTACCAATGGTCAGATAGCCCAGTGGGACGGCAGCGCCTGGACATGCGCTTCTGGCGGGAACGGTGACATTACCGCCGTCACTGCAGGGACGGGCTTGACCGGCGGCGGCATGAGCGGCGATGTCACCCTGGCGGCGGATACCGATTATCTCCAGCGCCGCGTGACCGGCACGTGCAGCAGCGGCAACGCCATCCGCGTCATCAACGCCGACGGCACGGTGACCTGTGAGCCAGATGACAACACCACCTACACGGCCGGGACGGGGATGACCTTGAGCGGCAACCAGTTCAGCCTTGCCACATCCTATCAACTGCCGCAAACCTGTACCAATGGTCAGATAGCCCAGTGGAACGGCAGCGCCTGGACGTGCGCTTCTGGCGGGAACGGTGACATTACCGCCGTCACTGCAGGGACGGGCTTGACCGGCGGCGGCACGAGCGGCGATGTCACCCTGGCGGCGGATACCAATTATCTCCAGCGCCGCGTGACCGGCGCCTGCCCGACCGGTCAATATCTCAAAGCCATCAACGCCGACGGCACGGTGATTTGCGCACAGCCGACAGTGACTATAGTGCAAAAGCAATGCCAAAGGTATTATAGCGATAACATTGGGGATTGCCTTGCCGAATGTTCGACGGGTTCGATTCGGGTTGGCGGCGGATGTGAAACTGAATACGCCAACAGTACCAACTATGTGTTGACAAGATCATACCCTGCTGGTACAGCTGGTACAGAAGGATGGATGTGTACTTACGCCAGGGTTTTGGGAGCTACCGACTGGTGGATCAGGGCCTATGCCACCTGTTTGCAAGTTCCGTAAAGGAGAGGGACAGCAATGAGGCGCTTCAATGGAGTCCGTTACAGAGTCAGGTCAGTGCGCCTGACTTTGTTCCTCGTCCTACTCCTGCTCCCAACGGCAATTGTCCTGGCCCAATCCGGCGGCGGTTACAACCTGGAATGGAACACCATTGACGGCGGCGGGCACACCTTCAGCAGTGGCGGCGCGTACAGCGTGGGTGGGACGATTGGTCAACCAGACGCGGGCTTGGTGTCGGGCGAAAACTATACCCTGGGCGGCGGCTTTTGGGGCGGCGGGACGATCCGCTACACCTCGTATCTGCCGCTCATATTGCGGCAGTAAACCGTGCCGCCCAACAACGGCTTCCACCCGACCGTGCCTCCGCGCTGCGCTTCGCTTGCGCTCCGGCGCGGCGGGTGAAGCCTATCGTTATGCCGAAGGACGCCATGAACAAAATATCGGTTTGGGCTGGTGGGGATTGCCCTTTTTTGGCTGACCATCTGGTTTTCGAGAGGTGATATGGACATGTTGATGGCGAGCGGGGCTTTCATCTCTCCTCATGTTATTTTCTATAATTTGTTGCCGATAACGCCTGCTATTGCCCGCTTGAGACCACGTGCAGCGGCTATTGCTTTGCTATTGTCTTTCCTGACTCTTTCATCCAATTGGTTTGGGGCGTTGGGGTGGTGGTTGGGATGGGGGTTTGTGCCATGGGTTTGGCTTAATCTAGCAGCACAGCGTTATCCTGATAGCCGCTACTTGCGATGGTTGAGGGTTATCAACGGTTAGAACTTTTACGCCAATTGACTTGATAAAGATGTCAATCAGGGTGATGTCAATCTTTCTTCTGCTATTTTTGCAGCCGGGCGGCGCAGCCATTATTTGCTCGGAGCGCAGCGAATTTGTCCGCTGTGAAAAAGGGTGTTGGTGTGGTTTTGGCCTTAAGACTCGCCTGCCAACTTGAGAATACGTTCCTTGACCTCAGCAGAAATCCACATACCTGAGTCGTTCAACTTCAATGCATACGGCTCGACTTTCTCAATAATCCCATGCGATTTTGCTTCCAACAAAATTTTCAGCGTCCCCCAGACCTGTAAGCCCGCTGCCTGTGCGGTTCGTCGAGCAAGCATGTCGTCGAGCAAAACAACTTTATCTGGATTTTCCAATGCCAGGGCCAATGCCGCAATTTCGCCTACGCCCAAATCCAGAACCAGCCACTCTGACGGGGTAGACTTTGGATTAACAATTTTCAGCCATGAGTAATCTTCGGGATTAGGAACATCATACCCCTTGCTTCGGCCTGCTTGCAGCTCGTCTTTGACGGCTTTGGGCATCCAAACTTCATCAAATAATTGAGGCAGCCACTTAATACCGCCAATCCGATACAGATAAAGAAGCGGCGAAGTATTGCTGATGGCTTTACTCATGGGCGTTTTCTAAATCATTTAGTTCTGCGGCGAGGGGAAAAACCTTATAGCGGCTCAAACTGAGTAAAAACTCGACCCTGGACATTCCTGCCAGTTCCGCGGCTCGTCCAGAAGATAGCCTGCCCATTTCATACAACTTAACAGCCGCTAACATGCGGATTTCACGCCCGAAAGACTCAGGGTCTGTCTTTTCTGCAAGAAGCACCTTGTCTGGAATTTCAATCGTAATTCGCTGGAGAGCCATATTTCTACTCCTTCTATCCATCGCTAATTATACTCGCTTCACCGCCGATATTTATTATGATTTCCTTTGCCAAGGGACCTGCCAGCAAATTGCAAAGCGGAACGGTCATCCTCGCTAACATTTTCTTTTTATTTGACAGGTTGTTGAGGCGTGTAAGGATTGCGGCAAACCGTGGGGTTTGGTTTCAGGGAAGCCTGCTTGCCGGGGCAGGTTCCGCAGCCGGGCGGCGCAGCCAGAAGAATACGAACAACAGCGCACTGAGAATGCCGCAAAGCCCGCCTCCGTACCAGATAGCCTGCGGGCTGAACCAGTCGTTCAAAAAGCCGCCGGCTACCGGGCCAATCCCGGCGGCCACATTCCAGGTCAGGCCGTAAAGGCTCATGTAGCGCCCGCGCATGTCGGCGGGGGCTAAATTGGCCGCGTAGGTCGAAGAAGTCGGCACCAGCACCAGTTCACCCAGGGTCATCACCACCATGCTCAGCCAAAAGCCCCAAAAGCCGGCGCCGAATGCCACACTGCCTACCCCCAAACCGTACAGCAGGCCGCCCAAGGCCAGCACCGGCAAGGGGTTGAAGCGGCGGGTGAGTACGGTGACCGGAATCTGGAAAAAGACCACCATGAGGGCATTGGTCATGGGAATCAGGCCGTATAACCGCTCGGTGACGCCGTAGTGAGTTTTGGCGTACACCGAAAGCAGCACCCACATGATCGAGGCGCTCAACTGGGTGAAAATGAAGGCCAGCAGAAAAGTCATGTAGGGCTGGTCGCGCAGCACGCGTCCATAACCGCCAAAGCGTTCGCGCTTTTGGGGCAGGCTGGTTGCTTCACCACCGAGTTGGGGGAGCGTTTCACGCGCCAGAAAGGCGATCAGCAGACCGTAGATGGTCAGACCGGTGGCGGCGCCGTAAAACGCATATTGATACGAGATCGAAGCGATCAAGCCACCCACCGCCGGCCCGATTGCCACACCGACATTGTTGCTCAGACGCATCAGCGAGTAGCCATCCACCCGCTTTTCGGGGGGAATCAAATCAGCCATCATTGCATCAGCACCAACCCGGTAGAGGGGGTTGGCCGAGCCTTGCAAAATCATCAGCAGGACGAAAGCCGGGTAGGTTTCGGCGCGGCTCATCAATAGATAACCCATACCGTTGACCAGCAGACTGATTGCCATAACCCACTTGCGCCCGAGGCGGTCAATGATTGGGCCGGCGATGAAGGAGCTGATCAATCCGCAGACGGAGTTGATGGTCAATAAACCGGCGGTGACGGTCAACGGCATGTTCAGCCGTTCGCTGACATAAATCATCAAAAACGGCCAGATCATGCTGGCGCCAATCGTGCTGATGAGCATACCGGCAAACATCAGCCAGAATTGAGCCGGAAAACGGGTTTCGAACAGTCGTCGCATAGGGCAGAGGGATTACAGGCAGAGGGTAAAAGCCGGATTGATTTTACTACGATTAACGAGGGATAACCGTATGGAGTATCGAATTTTTGTCCTTGACAAGCCGATTATTCTGGAGATAATAAGGGTATTCCGTATTCAAAAACGGCTGTGACGGAGGAAAGTAAACCGGCGGAAACCGACAGGGAGGTTGGGGCGCAGACTGAAACCCCAGCCCGGCAGAAACCGGTTGAAGTTCCCTCCTGAGCCGCCCGGGGGAACGCTCTCCGCAGCGGGAGCCAGTAGTTCGGGCCGCAACGCCAGCGTTAACCGGCGCGCCAATCGTACTGCCCAAATGCAGTACCGTTGGACTGAGTGGGCTGCTGTGCCGGCAGCCAAGCAGGGTGGTACCGCGGGAAAATCCCTCCCGTCCCTTGACCGGGACGGGATTTTTATTCACTGCCAAATCGAATCGGGAGGTAAACGTGAGCGACTCCGAAAACATTTTAGAAGAACTCGACCGCATTTTACAAAATGGACTGGATGCCTTGCAGCAGATTCAGGACGAAGCCCAGCTGGGCGGATGGCGCACCGCTCATTTGGGGCGCAATGCGCCGGTGATGCAGGTCTTCGCGCGGATGGGCAGCATTCCCAAAGAGCTGCGCCAGCAGGTTGGGCAGAAAGCCAATCAGGTCAAGATGGCGCTGGAAAGCGCGTTGGAAGAACGCGCTGTCGTTTTGCGCCGCGAAGCGCTGGAACGCAAACTGAATGCCGAAGGGCTGGATGTGACTCTGCCAGGCAGGCCGCCAGCCCTCGGCCGGGCGCACCCCGCCACGCAGGCGCTGGATGAAATTTGCGCCATTTTCATCGAGATGGGCTTTCAAATTTACCGCTCGCCAGAGGTGGAAACGGAGGAGATGAACTTTGAATTGCTCAACATCCCCGCCCATCACCCGGCCCGTGATATGTGGGATACCTTTCACACCACCACTCCCGGCGTTATCCTGCGCACCCACACTTCGCCCGGTCAGATCCGCGCGATGCGCGAGATGGCACCCAACCCGATTCGCGTGATTTTGCCGGGCATGGTTTACCGCTATGAGCAGACCAACGCCAGCCATGAGATGCAGTTCAATCAGGTGGAGCTGCTGGCGGTGGGGCGGCACATCACCTTTGCGGACTTGAAAGGAACGCTGGAAAGTTTTGCCCGGCGCATGTTTGGCGAGAATGCCCGCACGCGTTTCCGTCCCTCCTATTTTCCATTCACCGAGCCGAGCGCCGAGGTGGACATGGAGTGTTTTATCTGCGGCGGCAAGGGCTGCGGGGTGTGCCGTGGCAGCGGCTGGCTGGAAATTGGCGGCTGCGGTATGGTTCATCCGGTGGTGTTGAAAAACGGCGGTTATGATCCGGCGGTCTTTTCCGGCTTTGCGGCAGGATTGGGGCCGGAGCGTATCGCCATGTTGAAGTACCACGTCGAGGATATTCGTTATTTCTGGGCAAATGACATTCGTTTTCTGGAGCAGTTCTGATGAAAATACCGCTTTCCTGGCTCAAAGATTATATTGAGATTGATTTGCCCCTGCTGGATCTGGCCAAAACATTGACGATGGCCGGGCTGGAGGTGGAAGAAATTCAACTGGTAGGGCTGCCCGATCCGTATGCCGACCTGCCGCCCGATACGCCGCGCGAGTTCAAGGTCAGCGGACTTTCGTGGCAGCCGGATAAGATTGTGGTGGCTCAAATTGATGAGGTGATGCCCCATCCGAATGCCGACCGGCTGGTGCTGTGCCGTTTGAACGACGGCACGGGCGAAATCGTCGTCCTGACCGGCGCGCCCAATTTGTTCGAGTACAAGGGCAAAGGCCCGCTGCCCAAACCGATCAAGGTGGCTTATGCACGCGAGGGAGCGCGAATTTACGACGGGCATCAGCCCGGTCAGGTGCTGACCACCCTTAAACGCGCCAAAATCCGCGGAATCGAATCCTTTTCGATGGTCTGTTCCGAAAAGGAACTGGGTATTTCCGATGAGCATGAGGGCATCATCATCCTCGATGACGATGCGCCGACCGGCGTGCCGCTGGTGGATTACATGGGCGATGCCGTGCTGGAAGTTTCGATCTTACCCAACATGATTCGGAATGCTTCGATGATTGGCGTGGCACGCGAGCTTGCCGCACTGACCGGCAAACCCCTGTGCTACCCAAAGGCGAAACTGCCCGAAGATGCCCCTTCAATGAAAGGTAAAGCGGCTATTCGGATTACCGACCCGGCACTCAACCCGCGTTTTGTGCTGGGGCTGGTGGAAGGCGTTACTCACCGGCCGAGTCCTTACTGGGTTCAGCGCCGCCTGCGCCTGGCGGGTATGCGCCCGATCAACAGCGTGGTGGACGCAACCAATTACGTCATGCTGGAACTGGGCGAACCGCTGCATGCCTTTGATTACGATGTGCTGGTGCAGCGCGCCGGTGGCAACTCACCGACCATCATCACCCGTGCGGCCGAGCCGGGCGAAAAACTGACCACGCTGGATGGTGTGGAGCGCACGCTCGAACCGTTCACCGTACTGGTTTGTGATACGGCGGGGCCGCTCTCGCTGGCCGGAGTCATGGGCGGGCTGGAAAGTGAGGTCAGCCCGCAGACCCGTACGGTGCTGCTGGAAGGGGCTGCCTGGAACTTCGTCAACGTGCGGCGTACAGCCTTTCACCAACGCCTGAACTCCGAAGCGGCTTACCGCTTTTCGCGCGGGGTGCATCCCGCCCTTGCCGAACAGGGTGTTGTGCTGTGCTTGCAGCGGATGGCGGAGTGGAGCGGCGGTCAGGTATATGGCGATCTGGTGGATGAATATCCCCTGCCACCCCAAGACCCCGAAATCCGCCTGAGTGAAGCGGATGTGCGCCGGTTGCTGGGAATTGAACTGCCCGCCGGTCAGATGGCGGATATTCTCACCCGCCTGGAATTCACCTGTCGGGTCGAGGGGCAGGAGGTGGTTGCCAAAACCCCGCCGCACCGTCTGGACATTGGCAGCGGAGAGGCCGGCAAAGCCGATTTGATTGAAGAAATTGCGCGCATTTACGGTTACCAGAACATTCCCTCTACCCATATGGCCGATCCGCTGCCGCCGCCGCGCTCGGATGCGGCGCTGGAGGTGGAAAAACAGGTACGCCATATCTTGATTCGCCTGGGGTTGCAGGAAGTGATCAACTACCGCCTGACTGCCCCGCAGCGTGAAGCACGTTTGTACCCGCCGGAGAGCCGCCCGCCCGAAGCGGAATACCTGACCCTCCGCAATCCGCTCAACCCGGAACGGGCGGTGATGCGCCGTTCGCTGCTGGCCTCGCTGCTGGATGCGCTGGAAAAGAATGCCCGCCTGAGCGAACGGTTGGCGCTGTTCGAAATTGGACCGGTCTTCTGGCCGCGCCAGGATCAGGTTTTGCCAGAGGAGCCGAT
>FWPU01001714.1_pt1 | contig 22921 bp, 19 predicted proteins | sample 2228361 | NCBI WGS metagenome assembly FWPU01 (sample SAMEA103939777, study PRJEB20133) | metagenome
TGGACGATGTCGCCCACGCAGCTGCACCTTTCCACGCAGGCCTTTCTCCCTTTCAGGGTTCCGGAAATCCCTTCCTCGCAAATCGCCTTGAGGATCTCCAGGCGGCTCTCGTTGGACAGGGCCTTGAAGAGGCGCGCAGGATCGTAGTTCACGGAATGGGGCTCCTTCTATATTTCGAAATATTTCGAATTATAGAAAAAACAGGATCCCCTGTCAACCGGCTTCGCGGCCGCCGCACCGGGCCGCTCCCGCGCGGCGCGCCCCGGCATCCTACGAGACGGCCGAGCCGCGGCGCGCGAAGCGCCGGCTCCAGGCGATGGCGCGGGCCATGGCCCGGGCAAGGGCGCGCATGGAATGAAAGACCGCAAAGCCCGCCTGCACGAAGGCCTGCTGGGCCGCGAGGAACTCCCTCATGCCTTCCAGATCCTCGGGGGGCCGCAGGGCGAGCAGCACGGGCTTGCCGGTCCCTTGCGCGGCTCCTTTCATGACCTCGATGGCGGGCTTCAAGAATTCGTCGGTGGAAAAGCGGCCCATGCCCCAGCTTCCGATCGGGTGAAAGCCCAGGTGATAGACGAGCATGTGGATCTCGGGCACGCGGCCGAGGATCTCCATGGCCGTGGAGATGGCGCCCGCGTCGGTCATGTTCGTCGTGTCGATCGGATTGAGGAAGATGCCTCCCGCGACCGGAAGCCTCGCCTTGAGCTCGGCCTGCACGTCAGGCGCGAGGGGGGGGAGCCGAAGCCCCTCACGCTCCATGCCGTCGCCCGCCAGCACGCTCGGGCCGCCGCCGGCTCCGATCAGCGCCACGCCGGTCCCTGCCGGCAAGGGCCGAAGGAACTGGAGGGCCACCAGTACGTCGATCATCTCCTCCAGGTCGTCCACCTGGATCGCGTTCACCTGTCGGCACAGGGCCTCGAAGATCGCGACCGAGGTGGTCAGGCTCGCCGTGTGGCCGTGCGCGGCCCTTCTGCCGGCCTCGGTCTTGCCGCCCTTGTACAGCACAACGGGCTTTCGGGCCGCGATCCGACCCAGGGCGCCCAGAAAACGCGGCCCGTCCTTCACGCCTTCGATATAGGCGGCGACGATCTCGGTCTCCGGGTCGTCGCAGAAGTAATCGAACAGCTCGCTTTCATCCACGTCCAGGGCGTTTCCGTAGCTGACGACCTTGCTGAAGCGCAGGCCCCGGGCCCGGCTGTAGCTCGGCAGGTTCTGGGCGTGGCCTCCACTCTGGGAGAGAAAGCCGATCGAGCCCGGCTCCAAGGGAACGTCGTAGTGGTTCACCAGCCGGCTCCTGGGAACGAAGAGGCCGACGCAGTTCGGCCCGATGATCCGGAAACCGGCCGCCCTGGCCTTGACGAGCATGTCTTTCTCAAGCCGAGCTCTCTCCGCGTCGCCGCTCTCGCCGAAGCCCGCCGTGAAGAAATGGACCGACTTGACTCCCTTGGCTGCGCATTCGTCGAGCAGAGCCAGCGCGGATTCCGCCGGGATGTTCACGACCACGTGGTCCACCGGGCCCGGAATGTCCAGAAGACTCGCGTAACAGCGCAGCCCCAGCACCTCCTGGTACTTCGGATTGACCGGATAGACGGCCGGGAACTTCGCCACCTTGAGCGCATGGACCACGAGTTCCGCAAAGGCGAGCTTGGAAGCCGAAACGCCCACCACGGCCACGGCGCGGGGAGAAAAGATCTCGTCCAGGGTCACTTTCTTTGCCGCTTGACGGTCGTCCATGTCCTTCTTTCCTCGTGCTTCGCAAGTGCTTCCCGCCGGAGCTCCGGATGGAATAATCCTTATACCAGCATGGAAACATTTTGTCCTGTCCCCGGCAGGGCCCATTGCCTCCATGCCCCGGGGAATTCCATCGGAGGGAGAGTCCAGGTCGCGCCCGCGTCAAACGGGATTGACGAGTCCGTCCGTTTCGTTTAGCATGAAAGTGGAGAGAGAGTCTTCTTTTCTATACAAGCGACCTGCCTGGCTCAGGGGAGAACCGAATTGCCCTCCATGCTGCGAAAACAAAAAGACCGGGAAAGAAAAGAGAAAACCCGCCAGGCCCTGCTCCGGGCCGCCCAAAAGGTGTTCGCCCGAAAGGGTTACCACAAGACCCTCGTTTCGGACATCGTCGCCGCGGCGGGCGTGGGCCAGGGCACTTTCTACCGGAGCTTCCGCGACAAGCGGCACATTCTTCAGACCCTGGTGGAAGAGTTTCTCTCCGAGCTTCTCGCCGAGTTTTCCGAGATGGAAAAACACCTGCCCGCCGACGCCGCGGAATACCGCAAAGCCTCCATCGATGCCTTTGTGCGGGCCGCGCAAATCGTGGGCAGGAACCGCAGGCTTTGCCTGTTCCTCCTGCGAGAAGCGGCCACGGTCGACGACCGTATGGCCGAACTCGTCGGGCAGATGTACGACCGTTTCGCCAGGCGGGCCCAGTTCTACCTCGATCACGCGATCGCCCGCGGTTTCGCACGGCCCTGCCGCACCGACCTCGTCGCCCAGGCCATCGTGGGCATGGCGCTGCGCACGGCCGAGCTGTGGCTGAAGGGTCGCTGCGAGAACGTTTCGATCGACGAGATCGTCGTGGAACTGGTGGATTTCGCGTTTCAAGGGTTCGGAGCCGGCGGCCCGGCCAGGCCCTGACGCCGCGGAGGCAAGCTCGCCATGCGCAACCGCGCCCCTTCGGGAAAACGGATCCTCATCACCGGAGCCGCCGGCGGAATCGGCTTCCACCTGGCCCAGGCGTTCGCCAGAGCCGGAAACGACCTTGTCCTCACGGACCTCGACGCCGCGAGGCTCGACCGGGCGAGCCGTCGACTGTCGGATCTGGGCGTGTCTGTCGAGACCCGGGCCATGGGCGTCTCTGACCGCAGCGCCGTGGAGTCCCTGGCCCGCTGGGTCGTGGGCGAACTGGGCGGGCTGGACATCCTGGTCAACAACGCAGGCGTGGGCTTTCAGGGCGAACTGGCCGAAACCAGCCTCGAAACCTGGAGGAAGCTTCTGGACGTGAATCTTCTCGGGCCTCTGTACCACGTTTACGCCTTCCTGCCCCACTTCAAGCAGAAGCGTTCGGGCCACATCGTGAACATATCCTCGGGCCAGGCCTTCTTTCGCCTGCCCACCTGGGGAGCGTACGCGAGCGCCAAGGCGGCCTTGGCCGTCTTTTCCGAGGTGCTTCACTTCGAGCTCAGCAGGTACAACATCCGGGTCACGACCGTCTACCCTTTTCTCGTGAACACCCGGTTCTATGAGAACATCCGGGCCGAGACGCCGCGCGGCCGATTCGCCCTGAGCCTCATCCCGTACTGCTCCATGTCGCCGGAACGGGCCGCCCGGATCATCTTCAAGGCCGTAAGCCGCGGGGCGAGAGTGGAATACGTGAGCAGGCTCAACGACCTGGGGAGGATTCAGGAACTCTTCCCGTTTGCTCGCAACGTCGTGTCCCGGGGGAGCCGGTTCCTGCTGGCCCGGGGGACGGAGAGCCGTCCATGATCCGTGGGGAGCACATTCGGTCTGGAGGGATTCGGAACCTGGCCTCCCGTGCCCTGCGCGGAGAGATCGGCTTCACGGTGACCGAGACGATGCGCGGCGAGCACGAATTCGAGCCGCGTTTCGGCCCTCCGGGGAAACGCCCCATGGAATTTCGGGTCACTTGGGGCCCAAGGCGGCTGGGACCGTGGCTCAACCCGGCCGGGGAGCGATTCCTCGCGAGCGATCTCCGTGGCTCGGTGACCGCGGACGGGCTGTGCCGGGACGCCCCCTGTACAGGTCGGCTGGAGCTGCGCTACTTCCGGGACCGCACGATCCGGTATGTCTTCGACTTCGAGGCGGACGGAACCCTTTACAGGTTTGCGGGCGAGAAAGCCTGCATCCGCCCGTGGAACCTCCCCTGGTCCCATACGACCTGCTTCGGGACCATCACCCGGAGGGACACGGGCGAACTCGTCTCCACGTCGGTCACCCGCTTCCGCCTTCGGAGCCTGCTCTCGTTCCGGGCCAGCTTCCGTTTGGCCGAAAGGGGCCGGAACCCTTGACGGCCCGCCCGCAGCCGTTCACGGCACCCTCGGAAACCACTCGCGCACGGTTTGCCGGAACCGCAGAAACGCAGGATCCAGGCATCGCTCGAAACTCGCCTTGCCCGCGAGCGCACGATAGATGGCCGAGGATCGCGGCCTGCGGACTTCGTAAAGAACGGATTCGACTGCGGCCTTGGGATCTTGCGGCTTGGGGAGGGGTTGCCTCCAAAGCCCCCGCTGTTCAAGCCATTGTCTCAGTCCCGGCGTGCGGCCGGACCAGCCAAGGACCTCGCCGACATGGGGTGAATCGCTCCATACCCACGCTTCGAGCTCCGGCTCGAGGACAATCACGCGCGCCCACGTCTCGAGTCCTGTGCGTGTCAGCCTTTCTTCGAGCTGCCTCTGAATGTCTTGCGGCGCACCCTCCCAGGCCTTGTCGACAAAGAGAATCGCGTGTCGGTACTGGTCCCGCAATGCCCGAACGAAGGAGACGCCCTCTTGAAAGACGCCTGGATCTCTCCGCGGGTGAACCACGATCTCATACAGAATGGACCGGATCCCAAGAGCATCGGGCCGTGCGAGAAGACCGTCTACGGCCGCCTCCATGTTCTTGTCCGCCACTAGACACATCAGATCTTTCATCCCAGGATCCCGCTGGCAAAGAGCGTTCCCAAGTCCGTCTGCCCGCGCCATTCCCGAAGCTTGGGGTGCTCAAGCCCAGACACAATATCCGTCGCTCCCTCCTCGTTTCGTGCGAAGCAGAGCAGCTCCCCGGGCTTGGCCATGCTCAGGATCACCGGAGAATGCGTGGCCAGCAACACCTGGGCACCATAGACAGACGAAAGCGACTGATACACCGTCTCGACGGCCCGCGGATGGATCCCGTTCTCCGGCTCCTCGATCAGATACACCCCGAAAAGGTCTGGAATGTACGCGAGCAGGGACAGCGCAAGCAACCGGAGCGTTCCATCCGAAACAAGCCAGGACGGTACGGCAAGGCCGCCTCTGTGATACAGCACAAGATAGCGATGCCGGTCTTCCTCGCGTTCACGGGTTTCGATTCGCTCGATGTCAGGCAGAGCCTCGCGGACATGGGCGACCCAGTCTCGCAGGCGGTCAGGATGCGCCTCTTCGAGAGAGTGGACAACCCACGGCAGATTGGAACCGTCTGGTAGAAACTGGCTCCTGACGCGCCCCGGTGGACTCGGCAAGCGCATGGACTCGCTCAGGAGCGCCAGCCGCTGGATGCCTTCCACAAGAACCCTGCGAAACCACGTTGCCACAGGAAAACGCTCTTCGTCCTCAGCGAGGCTGGCGAGCGCGGCGCGATCGGCAGGGACGCGGTAAGGGTTGTTCCATCCCGAGGTCTCGGAATGAAACATCACCCGTTCCGGTTCCTCTCCCCGACCCACAACTTTCCGCCAGCCCTTATGGGTCCGCTTGCGGGGAGCGTGCACGATGCTGTCCGGAGGTCGCACGGGTGCCGGGAAAAGGGATTTCTGAACCGGTTCCGAGGGACCTTCCACAGGACGCAACCACAGGTTTTCCGACACGACCCGCAGGGTGCGCATCGCTTCGACGGCGATTTCATAGCGACAGAGGCCGACGTTGCCGTTCTTGACGCGTCTTCGAAGATCCTCAGGGATGGCCACCTCGATCGCCATCTCGAACAGATTCCCGCGCCGCTTCCAGGTCAGTTGCTTCGCGTCGGAAGCACGGTGGGGAACGGTCAATTTCGGATCCCCTTCGACCGCCGCAGCCAGGCCCGCGCGCACAAAGTCTCCCAGAAAACAAGGGATGTCGATAAAAGTGGATTTGCCGCTCGCGTTGGGCCCGACGAGGACGCAAAAGCGCTGCAGGTTGCACGACACGTACTGCAGAGAGCGATACCCAAGCGCCTCGATGCGAACCACTGTGCAAGGAACTGCTCCCGAACTCATCCGGCTCCTTCCTCAAGGACGAATCCCACCAGTCGAAACGTTCCCTCAGAAACGGGTTTCCGAAGGGATCGTAGAACGTTTTTCCGATGGGATCAAGGATCGCAAGGGGAAGGGTATCGGGTCCTTCGGGAGGCAGGGCAGGCCCCGGCTTGGACAAGGGGACTGGCGCCCTCTTTCAGAACCGCACCGTGGTCTGCAGGAAGAACCAGTCCGCGTCGTCCTTCTCCGGAAGGACGGCTGCCGCTGCGCCGGCGCCGAAGAAGTGGGAGTAGCCTGCCTGGACCTCGGCGTGCTCCGATAGCGCGTACGTCCCGGTGAGATCGAGCTCGCTTCCCAGGAACCGCTTTCCGCCCGCAAGTCTCGCTGCCCGGCCCTTGGAGCGGTCGTACCCGCCCGCGAACCCGAAGCTCCTCTGGGCCGGAGCTCCGGAGCCCGCGTACCAGCTGTCTTCCTCCTCGCTCAGCCAGAAGAAGTGGCCGTCTGCCTGAAGGGAGAGCTTCTCGGCCGGTCTCACGCAGAACTGGAGGTACGCGGTCAGGAGGTTCGAAAGGGCTGCCGTGTCCATGTAGCCGTAGTACTTGTGGTTGGTGGGGACGAGGTTGAAGAAGGTTTTGTGGACGCCGGCCGCAGGGTCAGGGTCGCCGGAACCGTAGGCCGCCCCGGCCCTGAGCCAGGGTCTGCCTGCCGCCTCGGGAAGCTGATAGCCGGCCTCGGCCAGAGCCGCGTAGGCCGCATGGTCCGTGGATCCCCAGTCGCCCCACTGGTAGCACCCCCAGAGCAGCAAGTCCGCAAGCCCTGGGCCAGGCCCCGGGTACAGACCCACGACGCTCGCTCCTGCCGCGTGGATGTCGAGGCTTCCGGCCGCGATCTCTCTGGTCACTTCGCGGTCGTCGTGATAAAAGATCTCGAAAATCCTGATCTCGGTTCCCCGCAGGAGGGCGTCCTTCTTCACCGTGACCGAACCGCCCAGCACGTCCACGTCGTCCAGCGGGCTCATGGCGCCTCCGTACTCGGTCCCGCCGGCGAGCACCTTGGAGCCGTAAGCGTCCGCATAAACAGGCTCCCCGTCGAAGAAGACGTACGCCCCGTCAAAGCGCCTCCCCACGTTGGGCCAATCCCAGGTGCCCACGAGCCGTTCCGACAGTCTCGTCTTCTTGAGCCAGTCAAAGGCCGGGTCCTTGTAAAGCACCTCGACCCCTTCCCGGATTCCCTGTCTGCCCACTCGAAACCCCAGGCCCTCCACCGGCAGGTTGCGCGCCTCCATGTAAAACTCCAGCACGTCCGTGGCCTGCGGGTTCTTGTCCGGCCTGCTCAGGGCGAAATATCCCGCCCCCGGACCTGACAGGCCCTTGTCCGGCAGATCGAAGCCGCCGGCGTACTGGAACTGAAAGAAAAAGCTCAGAACGTCTCCCGGATACCGCAGATAGGGTCTCACGCGCAGACTGTAGAAATCGTAATCCCCTTCTCCTGCGGCCGAGGGCTCCAGACCTCCCCACCATTCGTACCGGAGCCTGCCCTCGGCGCCCGCTTCGATCTTCTTGATCTCCTCGGTGAGCTTCTCCCACGGCAGGGCGAAGCCGGGCCGCGGCAGCCCGAGGAGAAAAGCAACGCACAGAACGGCCATAACGCTTTTCATTCGCATGATTCGCTCCTTCATCAGTGGCAGGCACTTTCTCCCCGCCGCTCGGACAGATCACGAGCTGACAGGTGAGGTCGAGGGCCGAAACCGACAAACCGCAAGGGGGGCGAGAGCGAGAACCCTCACGCGAACCGACGGGCTTCCCAGGGCGCGGGCGAAAGGAGCGCAGGAGCCTCCTCAGGCGCGGCTTTCTAGGCCATCTCGAGCATCCGTTCCAGGGCAACCCGGGCCCACGAGCGCGTTTCGGGATCGACCGAGACGCGGTTTACGCGTCCGATCCCGTCCAGGGTCCTGAGGAGCTTGGCCAGATCGATCCTGAACATGTTGGGGCAAAGCGAGCGGGCCAGTTCGAACACCTGCTTGTCCGGATGCTCCCGGGCGAGCCGGCTGACGAGGTTGATCTCGGTCCCGATGAAGATCGTGCTTCCGGCGGCCGCCTCCTGCACGTAGCGGCAGATGAACTCGGTCGAGCCCGCTGCGTCGGCTTCGCGCACGACCTCCTCCCTGCACTCGGGATGCACCACGATCTTGGCTTCCGGGTGGGCTCGTCTCGCCTTGCGGACGTGCTCGGTCCGGAACCGGGTGTGAACGTGGCAGAAACCCTTCCAGAGGATGAGGCTCGCACGGCGCACCTTCTCGGCAATCTCCGGATCGCGGGGCGACTCCTGCGGGTCCCAGAGAAGGATCTCCCGTGGAGGGATTCCCATGCCCCGGGCCGTGTTTCTTCCGAGGTGCTCGTCCGGGAAGAAAAAAACCTTTTCGCTCCTGCCGAAGGCCCACCGGAACGCAGCCGGCGCGTTCGAAGACGTGCATACCGCTCCGCCGGCCCTGCCGCAAAAGGCCTTGAGGACCGCCTCGGAATTCATGTACGTCAGGGGCGTGACCCGGCCCCGGCTCCCGTTTACGGCCTTTTCCACGATCTCCCAGGCCTCCTGGACAGAGGCAATGTCGGCCATGCCGGCCAGGGGACAACCGGCCTTGAAATCCGGATGCTGCACCGTCTGGTGCTCCTGGCGCAGGATCTCCGCGCTTTCGGCCATGAAGTGCACGCCGCAGAACACGATGAACGCGCATTCCTTTTGGGCCGCGGCCATGCGCGACAGGCCCAGGGAATCGCCCCGGAAGTCCGCGAAGTCGATGATCTCCTGCCTCTGATAATGATGGCCCAGGATGACCAAACGCCTGCCCAGCTCCGCCTTTCTCTCTCCGATCCGCCTCCGGAGTTCCTCTTCGCCCGAACCCCTCAGGGCCCTTACGCTCTCCATGCTCTCCAGTCCCCTTCCCGATCGCCCGGCCCCCGTCTCGCCCTCGACCGCCCTACAGCAGAGCGCCCATTTCCCGGGCCAGTTCCCTCGCCTTGTCGCCGACGCCCTCGCCGAACTTCGCCTCCTCCTGTTCGAAGGCCCTGGCCAGCTCCTTCATCTCGTCCTCGCTGAGCTCCCTTTCCACCATGGGGTAGAAAACGTGATCCTCCCGGTGGATGTGGTGCCTGAGGAGCGACACGTAGGCGGCCAGATTCTCCAGGAGGGCCGAGGATTGAACCTCCCTTCCCTTCCCGTATCCTTCCAGGGAGTTGGCGATCTCGCTGATGAAGTTCCGGCCCCTTTCGTGCTGGTAACGAAGCGACTCGAGCTGGGCGTCGATTGCGCCGTTCTTCCTCTGGGCCAGAAGCCCGAACATCACGTGCTCTTCCTTGAAGTGATGATACTTGAGCACGAAGGTTCGCGCAAACTCCAGGGCCTTCTCGAAGAACTCCGTCTTGGGCCTCTCGCCCGCCTCGAGCTTCTCCTTGGCCAGGCTCAGGCTTTCCAGGGCCTGCCGGATCAGGCCGTGCTCGTTTCCGAGGACTTCCAGCGGTCTCATGGCGGCTCCTCCTTTTCTCCGTTTACATGGACCGTTCCCCACGACTCGGGCGCGCGCCGCGGCCAGCGAAGCGCCCTTTTGTGCCGAAGCATACGGCAAGGCCTCAGGTGTTTCCTTGACGCAGGTCAAGCACGAGAAACCGGAGCCGCCCGCGGCCGGGCGCGCAGCAGCCGGTGCGGCCTCTCGGGCTCAGAAGCGGACCTCCATGGCCTGCACGGGGCAGACAAGCACGCAGTACTCGCAGGCCGCGCACCGGTCCGGATCGTACACGACGCGCCTCGACGCCGGATCGGACGCGAGGGCGCCGCTCGGGCAGAGGGTCACGCAGACCCCGCAATGGATGCATCGGTCGTCGTCGCGCGCCACGTCCCGGGAAAGGGGCTGATGGGAGATCCCCTCCCCCTCCAACCGCTCCAGGGCCGCCTGGAAGTTCCGGGGATCCGCCGAGATTTCCAGGACCATGAGGCCGCCGGTCTCGGGCGAGACCTGCGCCCTCAGAATGTTGAAGTCCAGATGGAACTCCCGGGAGAGCTGACAGAGAACAGGCTTGTCCACGAGCCTGGGCGGATACTTGATCACGATGCGTCGGGTCGTCATCTTCGGCCTCCTTCCCGTTGCAGCCGTTCGGCAGGCTCTTCGATAGGCCTCTCGTGTAAAGGCTTGAAGGTCACGCCCGATTCGGCCCCCGGGATGGGCGCCACCGGGCTCGTCAGAAGAAACCGCCCCTCGAGAATCCACTTCTTGAGCTCCTCGGCGATTTTCAGGGCCATGGGATAGCTCGAAAGGGACCCGGTGGGCACCTCCCGTCCCCGGACCTTGATGCGGCCGGAGCGAAGCTCGGCGTAATGGACCTCGCCCAGCGTGTCCGGCAGCCGCTCGGGATAGGCTTTGCTGTAATCGACGATCTGCGTCCAGATTTCCTCGTCCCGCACAGCCGTGAATCCTGCCATCTCCTCGTCCAGAACCGGGATCGGCACGCCCAGGCCCACGACCAGGGTGGCCCCGTACCCATAGAAGCTCGCCCCGCGCAGAAATTCGGGCCGCATCTGCTTCAGGTCTCCGATCACGGCCAGGGTGCCAGCCGGCGCCTGGGGCACGCCGTTGGGCTTTCGCGGCACGGACGGGTTGTGCTGCGTCCCCTGCCAGGCCACGTAGCCCACGCCGCCGCCCAGAAACACGCGCGTCCCGATGCCGATCGTCCGGTAGAGCGGGTCGTTGAGCAGGGGGGAAAGCTGGCCGGCCGAGCAATAGGTGGCGTTGCCCAGGTTGGGCTTAAGCACGCCCATGTAGGTGTAGATGGTCTTCGCCGAGAGGTTCACCGCGCAGTTGTAGTTCTGGTACGCGTTGCGCGGGTTGAAGAGCACGGCCTCGTTCACGTCCGCAATCCGGATCAGGGTCTCGAGCTTTCTGCGCGGGTAGCAGTCCGTCCCGTACGCCTCCACGACCAGCCGGATGTCCCTGCCGGCCACGAACTCCTCGATCACGTGGCCGCCGCCGTACCGAAAGCGGCCGGGCCGCACCTTGTTCCTCGGGTCGTCCTCCGGAAGGGCCGTGCAGCCGAGGTAGATGTCCACGGCCGCAAAGCCGGTGTAGGCAGGCACATCGTTGAGAGTGCAGCGGCCGCCTCCGGCCTTGATCCTGGGCTTGGAGTGCCCGAGGTTGACGTACATGCCCGAGGAGCACATCGGGCCGAAAGTCCCGGTGGTCACGACGTCCACGGCTTCGGCCGCGGCCTTGGGCCCTTTTTCGGCCACGATGCCGATCATCTCCTCGGCGTTCACCACCACAGCCTTGCCGGCCCGGATCTTCTCGTTGATCTCCTCGATCGTCTTCGCCATGTCGCATCCTCCCTGTGCCCTCGGGAAAGCGCCCGTCCGCCCGGAAGCCGCCGGCGCGAGACACAAGTAATGTACTACCAAACAGGTAGATAATATTCTTCCATCGTACTTCGCGCCTTGATCCAGATCAAGAACGGGCCGCGACGTCTCGCTTCCAGGCCCCGCGCCAGCCGGCCGCCGGCATCGTCGGGCTCAGCCGGGGCACGTGGGCCGCTTCGTTTTGCGCGGCATCGAAAAACTTTCGCCCTTCTTGACCTGGGTCAAGAAAACCGAGGCCGTCCTGTGCTTTGATGGATTCCGGACCCGCTACCCGGCGCACAAGGAGGGAAAGCCATGAAAGTCGAAACGCTCAAATCCTGGGCGATCGCCAGCTTCGTGGCGGCCCTGGCCGTCCTCATCGTGGGAGGGCAGTTCGCCAAAGACAGGGTGCCGCCCTACCCGCAGAGCGTGGTGGGGCCGGCGGGCCGGCTTTCGGACCGGGCCACGATCCTGGAAGGACAGAACGTCTACCAGCGCTACGGCCTCATGGATCACGGAAGCGTCTGGGGCCACGGCACCCTGAGGGGCATGGATTTTTCGGCCCTCACCCTGCACAAGATGGGCGAGTTCATGCGCGAGTTCCACGCCCGCCAGGAGTTCCAGGCTCCTTTTGCCTCCCTCGGCGCCGGGGACCAGGAGCGGATACGGGCGACCGTGATCCGGGAGATCAAGACCAACCGGTACGATCCCAAGACGGGAACCCTGGAGCTGACCCAGGCCCAGGCCTTCGCCTTCGAGGAGCTGGCCCGATTCTGGCAGGACCTGTTCCGCGACGGTGACCCGAAGACAGGATTCCTGCCGGGAACCGTGCCGGAGGACACGCAGCGCAAGGCCCTGAGCCACTTTTTCTTCTGGACCGCCTGGGCCGCCGGCACCCTGCGGCCGGGCCTTTCCCACACCTACACCAACAACTGGCCCTACGACCCGACCGTAGGCAACCAGGCCTCGCCGGACGCTCTTCTGTGGAGCATCCTTTCGATCCTGGGCCTTTTCGTGGGGCTCGGTGCGATCGTCTACGTGGTTCACCGCTATCGGTTCTTCTACGGCGAGACCAAGGGGGCCCAGGTGGGGCAGAAGCTTCTCGAAATGCCGCTGGCGCCGAGCCAGGTCAAGGCGGCCAAGTATTTTATCGTCGTGGGCCTGCTGTTCGTGCTGCAGATCCTGAACGGCGGCCTTCTGGCCCATTACACGGTCCACCCGGCATCGTTCTACCTGCCCTTTGTCGCCAAGTGGATCCCCTACAGCCTCTCCAAGAGCTGGCACCTCCAGCTCGGCATCTTCTGGATCGCGGTCTCCTGGGTCGGCACGGCCATCTATCTGGCACCGGTGATCGGCGGGCACGAGCCCAGGGGCCAGGGCGCCCTCGTGGATCTCCTCTTCGGCGCCGTGCTGGTCGTGGCCCTGGGAAGTCTCTTGGGCGAATATCTCGGCGTCAAAGGCTACCTGGGCTCTCTCTGGTTCTGGCTCGGCCATCAGGGTTGGGAGTTCCTGGAACTGGGCCGGCTCTGGCAGATCCTGCCCTGCTCCTGGTGGGCCTCGTCTTCTGGCTCCTCATCGTGTATCGGGCCCTGGCCCCGAAGCTGGCGGGCCTCAGGAAGGATCCCTCGGGCCTCACCCAGTTCTACACCCTGAGCGCCATCGCCGTGGTTGCGTTCTTTGCTTTCGGCCTTTTCTACGGACGGGGAACCCATCTGACCGTGGCGGACTACTGGAGATGGTTCGTGGTGCACATCTGGGTGGAGAGCATCTTCGAGTTTTTCGGCGTGGCCGTGATCGCTCTGTTCCTGGTGACCCTGGGGCTCGTGGAGGTCAACTCGGCCATGCGGGTCTCGTATCTTACGGCGATCCTGGTCTTCGTGAGCGGCATCATCGGCACGAGCCACCACTACTACTGGTACGGAGGGCCGGCCTTCTGGCTCGCCCTGGGGGGCGTTTTTTCCTCGCTCGAGCCCATCCCCCTCATCCTGCTCGTGGTGCGGGCCTGGATGGAGTACGGCGCCATCCAGAAGGCCGGCGGCGACTTCCCCTACCGTTGGCCCCTGTATTTCCTTACGGCCTCCTCGTTCTGGAACTTCCTCGGCGCGGGCGTGTTCGGCTTCATGATCAACCTGCCCATCGTCAACTATTACGAACACGCCACCTACCTCACGTCCAATCACGGCCACACGGCCCTGTTCGGGGTCTACGGCATGCTGTCCCTTGCCCTGGTTCTGTTCTCCTGGCGGTCCCTCGTGGAGAGCCGCTTCTGGAACGAGAAGATCCTCAAGATCTCGTTCTGGGGACTCAACGGAGGGCTGTTCCTCATGTTCCTTACGGTGCTTCTGCCCGTGGGCTGCTACCAGGTGTGGAAAGTGCTCACCCAGGGCCTGTGGTACGCCCGGAGTTCGGATTTCTACCATCTGCCCCTGGTCCAGACACTGGGCACCTGGCGCATGGTGCCGGACCTCGTCATCATCCTGGCCGGCGCGCTTCCCCTGACCTGGTTCCTGGTGACCACATATCCGAAGATCCGCAGGAAAGCCTTGTGACAGTGCTTCCGGGGGAGGTGAAAGGAAAAGGCGCGAGGAGGAACGTCCAGGTGGTCTTGAAGAGGGGAGCCGCCCGATCGCCAGGAACTCCAACCGCAGCGGACCAAGGCATCGAGGGCCGGCTCCGCCCTGCGGTCCAGGTCGGCTTCCTGCTGTTTTCGGTCCTGCTCGGGATCGAGTTCGGCCGGTTCGTCCTGTCCCTGGCGCAGCCTGCGGGCACGCCCGTTGCCTCGAGGCCCCCTTCGGTCGAAGCCTATCTGCCCATCAGCTCCCTCATGAGCCTCACCCTTCTTGTCAAGACCGGAGAGGCCAGCCGGGTCCACCCGGCCGGCCTGGTCATCTTCTCCGCGGTTCTCGCGTCGTCCCTGGCGCTCCGCAGAGGGTTCTGCTCCTGGATCTGCCCGATCGGCACCCTGTCCGAATACCTGTACAAGACCGGCCGAAGGATCCTTGGAAAGAACCTTCGTCTGCCCTCGTGGCCCGACCGGGGCCTGCGGATGGCCAAGTACGCCCTTCTGGGCTTTTTCTTGTGGGCGATCCTTCCCATGCCGGCTCAGGATCTCCGCACGTTTCTCGACGGCCCTTACAACCGCATGGCCGACGTGAAGATGTACCTGTTCTTCGCTGAGCTCACCACGACCGCCGCTGTGGTCCTGGCCGCACTGGCCGGGCTGTCGCTCCTGATCCAGAATTTCTGGTGCCGGTATCTCTGCCCTTACGGCGCCCTGCTCGGCCTTCTCGCCCGCCTGAGCCCCCTGGGAGTCCGAAGGGACGATTCGAAGTGCAATCTCTGCGGACGATGCGACCGAACGTGCCCGAACCGAATCCAAGTCACCAAGACCCGGTCCGTTGCGAGCGAGGAGTGCACAGCGTGCCTTTCCTGCGTGGCGTCCTGCCCGGTTCCCCATGCCCTGCGGTTCTGCGGCCCTCGAGGCAGGCCCTGGGTCGCTGCGCCCGCCTACGGGGCGCTCCTGCTTTTGCTGGTCGTGTTCGTCCCGCGCCTTTTCGCTTCTCTCGGCTACTGGGAATCCTCCACGTCCCCAGCGGTCTACAGGCACCTTTACGCAACGATTCGCGAGATCGACCATCCCCGCGGCCCTGCCCGCGGCCAGGCGTCCCAGGCGGCTCTGGAATCGATCGAAGCCTCTTCGGCCAGCCGAGCGCCCTAGATCCCTTTTTCGCTCCGGACCGATGGCGGCCGGCCGCCACCTGGACACCGGCCTTCCGGTGTGGTATCTCAGAAAAGCCCGACGACCGAGCGCCCGCGCGGCGCCGTCCGTGCGGCTTCATGGTTGAGGCTGTCCGGCCGGCATTCGTCTCCGGTTCCTGGGATCCAGACAACGATGGCGGCAAAACCCTCCCCCCAGGCCAAAGGACTGAACCCCTTTGGCGACCTGATCGGGCTCAGGTTCACGGCCTGTCGGGACGGATACAGCCGGTGCGAGATCGAGATCCGCGAGGACCTCCTGAATCCGCACGGCGTGCTCCACGGAGGCGTGCTGTACAGCATGGCGGACACGGGTATGGGAGCCGCCCTCTATCCGTCCCTGGCCGAGGACGAACTCTGCGCGACCGTGGAGATCAAGATCGCCTATTTCCTCCCGGTCCGCGGGGGCCTCGTCACGTGCGACACAAAGGTCGTCCACAGACGGAAAACCATCGCGTTTCTCGAGTCGGAGATGGCGGCGCAGGAAGGGATCGTGGCGAAGGCGACGGGGACCTATTCCATCTTTCCGAAGAGAAAAAGGGCCTCCGGGCAGGAAGCGAAGAGCGGCCCGGGGCGGTGACTTCTTGAACGCCGGAGCGAACCGCAGCAACGAGAAAGGAGGATCTTCGATGGTCAACCTCGCAACCACCTATATGGGCCTCAGGCTGAAAAACCCTCTCATCGTCGGCTCCTCGGGCCTCACGGCCACCGTGGCGGGCGTCAGGGACCTCGCCGACAAGGGGGCGGGCGCAGTCGTCCTCAAGTCGATCTTCGAGGAGGAGATCGCTTTCGAGCTCGATCAGGTGATCCGCAAGGCCAAGTCCGCGGTGTACAACCTCGAGCAGTTCGACTACATGGACTATCAGATCCGGGAGGAGAAAATTCAGAAATACACCCAGCTCATCGAAGGGTGCAAGAAAGCGGTGTCCATCCCGGTCATCGCCAGCGTCAACTGCGTCTACTCGCACGAGTGGTCCGCCTTCGCCAGACACCTGGAGAGTGCGGGCGCAGACGCTCTCGAGCTCAACATGTTCTTTCTGCCCTCGGAACTCCACCGCTCGATCAAGGACCGGGAGAAGGCCTACTTCAACGTGATTGAGAAAGTCCGCAACGAGGTCAACATCCCGGTCGCCCTCAAGATCAGCTACTACTTCACCGACCTGGCCAGAATGATCCAGAAGCTGGCCGATACGGGCGTCTCGGCCCTGGTTCTCTTCAACCGCTTCTACAGCCCGGATTTCGACATCGAGAAGCTTCAGATCACGCCGGGCCACGTGTTCAGCTCGCCCGGCGAGCTTTACCTCTCCCTTCGCTGGGTCGCCATGATGTCCGGCAGAGTCCGTTGCGATCTGGCCGCCTCCACGGGCGTTCACGACGGCAAGGCCGTGATCAAGCAGCTCCTGGCCGGCGCCAAGGCCGTGCAGGTGGTCTCGGCCCTGTACCGAAAGGGCAAGGGCCACCTGGGCGCCATGCTCGCCGAGCTCGAGGACTGGATGAAGCGCCACAAGTACAAGAGCATCGACCAGTTCCGCGGAAAGCTCAGCCAGAAGGAAAGCACGAACCCGGCCACGTACGAGCGCGTCCAGTTCATGCAGTACTTCGGCGCGAAGAAATAGCTGGGAATGCCCGCTGGCCCTGCAATTCCTGCGTGGGGGAGAGGGAGACCGACGATCGCCCGCGTCTCCCTCTCCCTGAAAACTTGACGCCTCGCCAGAACCTTGACATCCGCCTCGATCCAGAGGGGCCGCTCGTGCGCGGTTCTGAACGCAGGGAAGCCTTTCGCGCCTCAGCGGACTCGGGTGCGGAGAGAAGCCCACCCCGACTCGAAGTCCACATAACCCTCCGAGAAGACAGCGCAAACGTTTTCTTCTCCCCCATGGTCTGTCCGAGCCTGCACGCCGCCCGAAAGCAAGGACCAGCCAACAGGCGACCCATGGGGCCGCCTCGACGGGCACAAGAAGGCGGTGGCATGCCGATTGCTGCAGGCCCATTCGGGGTTTCAGGACTTGGAAAGAACCCACGGACCAAGAGCGGCTCTTCGAATCCGTGCCGCGCAGAAAGAAAGGGCGGAACCATGAGCCAAGCGACGGCCGTCGATTTCAAGGAATTGATTCGGGAGGCCAGGGCGAGAAATGGCAAGAGACACTTCCGGGGCACCTTTGTCGAATACTTGGAGCGGGTGAAAGAAGACCCGAGAATCGCGAAACTCGCCCACGCCCGCATCTACGATATCATCACACAGCCGGGATTCCGGATCCTCAACAAGGAGGAGAACCCGAAGATCCGCAGGCTTTTCCGCAACGAGACCGTCAAATCTTACAAGTTTTTCGAGAACGAGTTCTTCGGGATGGAGCGGGTGCTCGCCAACATCATCCGCTATTTCCGCTCGGCCAGCCTCAAGGGCGAGGAGAGTCGACAGGTCCTGTACCTGGTCGGACCCGTGGGATCCGGAAAATCGAGCCTGGTCGAAAAGATCAAGGAAGGACTCGTCCGGAGCGAGCCCTTCTACGCCCTCGAAGGGTGCCCCATGCACGAAGAGCCGCTCCATCTGGTTCCCCATCACCTTCGGTCCCAGATGGAAAAGATCCTCAACGTGTCCATCGAAGGCGACCTGTGCCCGATCTGCCGGTATCGTCTCCGGGAGGAGTTCCACAACGAGTACGAGAACTTCCCGGTGGTCACCGTGGAATTCTCCAAGAGAGCCCGGCGGGGAATCGGTGTGGTCCCGCCGGTGGACCCCAACAACCAGGACACGTCCGTTCTGATCGGATCCGTGGACATCTCCAAGCTCGACAAGTACCCGGAGGACGATCCCCGGGTGCTGAGCCTGAACGGAGCCTTCAACGCCGGCAACCGGGGCATCGTGGAGTTCATCGAGGTCTTCAAGAACGAAATCGAATACCTCCACATCATGATCACCGCCACGCAGGAGAAATCCATCCCGTCGCCGGGCCGGCAGAACATGATCTACTTTGACGGCGTCATCGTGGCCCATTCCAACGAAGCGGAATGGAACAAGTTCAAGGCCGATCACACCAACGAGGCCATCCTCGACCGCATCGTCAAGATCGAGGTGCCCTACGTCCTGGAGCTGAGCGAGGAGATCAAGATCTACGAGAAGATCCTCCGGAACAGCAACTTCTGCGCCCATATCGCGCCCCACACGATCGAGATCGCAGCCATGTTCGCCGTGCTGACGCGGCTGCGCGAGACGAACAAGTGCGATCTCATGACCAAGCTCAGGATTTACAACGGCGAGGAGGTGGTCGAGAAAGGGCAGGCCAAGAAGATCGACCTGGACGAGCTTCGAGAGGAAGCGCCGAACGAGGGCATGACCGGCATCTCGACGCGGTTCATCCTGAAATCCCTGGACAACGCCCTGTCCGACAGCGAGTCGAACTGCATCAACCCCATCAACGTCCGGGAAGCGTTGATCGCGATGCTCAAGGAATCGAGCCTGCCCGAGGATCTCCGCAAGAAATACCTCGGCTTTCTCCAGGACACCCTCCACAAGGAGTATCTGGGGATCCTCGAGAAGGAAATCACCCGTGCCTTTGTGCACAGCTACGAGGAGCAAGCCGAGGCGATCTTTTCCAATTATCTGGACCACGCCGAGGCTTACGTGAACAAGACCAAGGTAAAGGATCCGACGACCAAGGAGGAGCTGGAGCCGGACGTGGAGTTTCTCAAATCCATCGAGGAACAGATCGGGATCACCGGAACGGCCGCCGACGGATTCCGGCAGGACGTCACCTCCTTCATGTTCTCGGTCGTGCGGAGAGGGGGCAGGATCGACTACCGGTCCTACGAGCCCCTCAAGGAGGCGATCGAGAAGAAACTGACGACCTCGGTGCGCGAGCTCTCGCGCGTGATCACCAAAGCCAAGACGCGGGACAAGAAGCAGCAGCAGAAATACGACGCCATGGTGGCCGAGATGATCCGAAACGGCTATTGCGAACACTGCTGTGACGTGGTTCTCAGGTACGCTTCCCATCACCTCTGGAAGGACGAGAAGCCGTCCCCGGACTTGAATCCGGCCCGCCGGGCAGAAGACGCCGAATCGAGGCAAGAGGTTCGCACCCATGGCCGTCTTCCGGGATTTCAGGAAAGAAGGGATCGATCGCAGCGCCCGGGACCGCGCGCGGCACCGGCAGCTCGTCCGCGAGGCGATTCGCGAGAACGTGGGCCACGTCATCTCGGAGGAGTCGATCATCGGCCAGAGCGGCGACAAGAAGATGAAAGTGCCCATCAAGGGCCTCAAGGAATTCCGGTTCATCTTCGGGGAAGGCGCGCCGGGGGTTGGACAGGGCGACGGTGATTCCAAGCCCGGGCAGGTGATCCAGCGCGACCCGCAGGCGGTCCGGGGTTTGCCGGGCGAGCCGGGCAGCGAGCCCGGCGAGGACATCTACGAGACGGAGATCACCCTGGAGGAACTGGTCGATCTGCTCTTCGAGGACCTGAACCTGCCGGAGATGGAGCGCAAACGGTTTCACATCCTCGAGTCCGAACGGCTGATCCGACCGAAGGGGTACCGCGTCAAAGGCATTCGGCCGCGCCTGAGCAAGAAGATGAGCCTGATCCAGAGAATCAAGCGAAAGCAAAGCCTCGAGCGCAGCGGCGTCCCGCGGGACGAGCGCGGGGAGCCCTTGCCGTTCCACGAGCAGGACCTTCGCTACCACCACAAGGTGATCCGGCCCAGGACGTTTTCGAACGCCGTCGTCTTCTGCATCATGGACACCTCAGGCTCCATGGACGTCACGAAGAAGTACCTGGCCCGGAGCTTCTATTTCCTCCTCTACCGGTTCCTGAAGACCCGGTATCAGAACGTGGAGATCGTCTTTCTCTCCCACGACACCGAGGCCCGGGAGGTCACGGAGGACGAGTTCTTCCACCGGGGCGAATCCGGGGGAACCATGATCTCCTCGGGGTACAGGAAGGCGCTGCGGATCATCGAGGAACGGTTCAACCCCGCTTTGTGGAACATCTACGCCTTCCACTGTTCGGACGGCGACAACTTCTCGAACGACAACGCCGACGCCGTCCGTTGCGCGAGAGAGCTGGCTCGGGTCTGCCGGCTTTTCGGCTACGGCGAGATCAAACCCGTCCACAGTCTTTCTTGGAGCTCCATGCTCGAGCTGTACAAAGAGATCGAACAGGACAACTTCGTCACCGTGACGATCCGGTCGAAGGAGGAACTCTGGCCGGCGTTCCAGAAGTTCCTCAAGCACGACCGATCCGAGCGAGCCCTGGCCTCCCATGCGTGACTACACGATCGCAGAGCTGGAAAAGTGGGACGAGAAGATCCGCGCCGTCGCCGAGGGCTTCGGGCTGAGGCCGTTCCCGCAGGAGTTCGAAATCTGCGACTACAAAGAGATGATCGGCTACGAAGCCTACGCCGGCATGCCGGCCCATTATCCCCACTGGTCGTTCGGCAAGGCCTATGAAAGGAGGGAAACCTTATACCAGCTCGGAATCGTGGGCCTCCCGTACGAGATGGTCATCAACTCGAACCCGACCCTGGCCTATCTGCTGCGGGACAATTCGCTCCTTCTGCAGATCCTGACCATCGCCCACGTTTACGCCCACAACGACTTCTTTCGGAACAACAGAACCTTTTCCCAGACCCGGCCCGAATACACCTTGGAGCGGTTCAAAGCCCACGCGGACCGGGTCCGGTGTTACACGGAAGACCCCAGCATCGGCGCGGAAAAGGTCGAAAGGATCCTGGACGCCGCCCACGCACTCCAGTTCCAGTGCCGCAGGGCCCGGGGGATCAAGAAACGCTCGGAAGAAGATCAGAAGCGGTCGGCCCTCGAAAAAGCCCTGCCGAGGGAGGATCCGTTCCGGTCGATTCACGGCAGGAAAACCTATGCGCCCCCTGACCTGAACCGCATGCCCCTGGAGCCGGAAGAGGACATCCTCCTTTTCATCCGGGAGCACAATCCGTACCTCGAGACATGGGAGAGGGATCTGCTGACCATCGTCATCGAGAGGGCGGACTATTTTCTCCCCCAGATCGAAACCAAGATCATGAACGAGGGCTGGGCCAGCTACTGGCACTACCGGATCCTCAACGCGCTCAACCTGGACCCTGCTCTCCAATTCGAATTCATGCTGCGCCACAACCAGGTGATCCGTCCCCTGCGGGGCGGGATCAACCCCTATCATCTGGGCTGCAGGATTTTCGAGGACATCTTCAAGCGCTGGGAGACCCCTTCCCCGGAGGAGCAGGAAGAGTATGGCCGCCCGGGCGGGCAGGGGCTGGAGAAGATCCTCCAGGTCCGGGAGGCGGACAGGGATGAATCCTTTCTCCGGCAATACCTGACCGAGGGGCTCATGCGAGAGATGGATCTGTTCCGGCACGAGAAGAGGGGTGCCGACCGAGTCATCTCCCACGTCGCCACCCCCGACGACTGGAGGACCGTCAAGGAAACCCTGCTGCGAACCGTGGGCCTGGGCACGGTCCCGGTCATACGGATCGTGGAAGTCAGCAACCGTGGAAGTCATGAAATGCTTCTGCGGCACGAATACGACGGCCGGGAACTGGATGCCGAGTACGCGGACAGAACCCTGCGCTACGTCGAGCGGCTCTGGAGCAGGAAGGTCGTCCTGGAGACCCTCCTGAACGGCCGGTGCTGCCGGTTGAGCTACGACGGGAAAACAGAAAAAAGCGAGATCACCGGCTGCTGAAGAACGCGGCCGCCCTCCGAGTTCATCCTATCATCACCAAATCATCACAATGGATTAACGCGCTGCTCTCAGAATAAGAACATTGCAGCCAGGGACATGTCCACCCGCCGTGCCTTCTCTGTGAGGCGGGGACCGCGGCTTGTGACCGTTGGAGTTCCCTGCCGTGACATGGGTATGCCTGGAGCCCAAGGTGCCCCTTGCAGGGCGAGACCGCCACCCATGAAGTACATACTCGTGGTTGAAGACGAAAAAGATCTGAGAGAGCTGGTCTGCCACTACCTCCGGAAGGAAGGATACCGCGCCGAGGGGGTACCGGATGCCGAAAGCGGCTATACAAAGGTTCAGGAAAGCCTGCCCGAGGCCATTATCTTGGACCTCATGCTGCCGGGAATGCAGGGCACCGAATTCTGCAGGATTCTCAAATCCCACGAGAGAACAGAGCGGGTGCCCATTCTGATTTTGACGGCCAGGGCAGAAGAATTCGACAGACTGCTGGGCTTCGAGATCGGAGCCGATGACTACATCACCAAGCCCTTCAGCCCCCGCGAACTCATCGCCCGTCTCCGGGCTGTCCTGCGCCGCGCCGCAGGGATCCGCACGGCGCAGCAGCAGGAAATCTACCAAGACGCCTCCCTCTTTATGAACTTCGCGACATACGAGGTGAGGGTCCGAAAGCAGGAGGTCGCCCTCAGTTCAGTGGAATTTCGGATCCTGAAACATTTCGTCGTGCATCCCCACAGAGTGTACTCGAGGGACCAGATCCTCGAGTCCGTATGGGGTTTTGATACGCATGTCAAGCCGCGTACCATCGACGTCCACATCCAGAAATTGAGGACGCTGATCGAGGAAGACCCGACGAATCCCAGACGAATTGTCACGGTCCGGGGCATCGGCTACAAGTTCGTGCCCGACCCGATTCGCAGTGCGACGGAGTCGAAACCGGATCTCTAGCAGGTTGAGAAACGCCCGTTTGCCGGATCTCTTGGCTGCACCCGAAGCGGCTTTTCATTTCAGCTGCCAAATCCCCCGGGCCTCAGGCTGGCGAGAACACAACAGGCCCGGCGGCTCTCTTCAGGAGCTTTTTTCTCCCACGCCAGTGCTTGAGGGCGGTGAGCACACTGACGTGACCGATTTGCAGAACTTCGTCCCCGTCACTGAAGTACATCACAG
>FWPU01006601.1_pt1 | contig 22914 bp, 29 predicted proteins | sample 2228361 | NCBI WGS metagenome assembly FWPU01 (sample SAMEA103939777, study PRJEB20133) | metagenome
TATACCCGTCCTTCCCACACCTACTCTGAAGTAAAGCTAAAAGAAATACTCTCACCTTTAGGTTTGTGGGAAAAGGTTTTAAAAGTAGACAGAAAAGAAGTGGATAAAATTTTTTCCCGAGATGATATCGAGGTGGAAATCAAAAAGGCAATTGAAGAAGCTCGAGAGGTAGAAGATATAAACTATGCCCTTTCCGTTAAAGAAGTCGGAGAAATTGATTTTATTAGCTAAATTCCTCATTCAATCTTCTTAAAACTTCTTTTAAATCACTGGGAATCTCATCTTCGAAATGTAAAAGGTTTCCGGTTTTAGGATGAGTAAAAGACAGCTTATGAGCATGGAGAAACTGCCTTTGAAGACCAAGCTTTTTCCCACTTTTCCTGCTACCATAAACTCGATCTCCCACTACAGGATACCCCATAAACTTAAGGTGGACTCTTATTTGATGGGTCCTACCGGTTAAAAGAGTGAGCTTGAGCAAAGAAAAACCGGGGTACCTTTTTACAACATGAAATCGTGTCACTGCTTCCTTGCCTGAAATTAAATTAATGTCCATTTTCTTTCTATCCCCATAGCTTCTTCCTACAGGAGCTAAAATCTCTCCTTCATCTTCAGGAATTTCCCCCTCAACTAAAGATATGTACTCTCTTTTAATCTCTCTTTTCTTAAGCATTTCTATGAGGGAAAGATGAGTGGTCTCTTCTCTTGCTACAACGATTAAACCTGAAGTATCCTTGTCCAGTCGATGCACAATACCAGACCTTTCAGGAGCCCCAATTGAAGAGAGTTTTTTCAAATGGTATAAAAGTGCATTCATCAGCGTTCCACTTCGGTGATTTTTATCCGCATGAGTAACCATTCCCGCCGGCTTACTTACCACAGCTAAAAATTCATCCTTATAAAGCACCCTTAAGGGAAGTGGTTCAGGAAGTATTTTTTCTTCTTCCACAAAGCTGACCTCTATTACATCCCCTGCCTTCACTTTGTAGTGCTTGGGTTTGACTTCTCCCCCCACCAATACTCTTTTTAAGCCGATAAGCTTTTCAGCTTGAGAGCGTGAGGTAATCTTAGGAAATTTTGTGAGAAAAATATCAAGTCTCTCACCCGCTTTAGAAGACGGAACTTTAATTTTCCTCGTTAACACTTTCCTGAACCCGTGGCGCACTGATTAAACGATACAGGATATAAGAAAGAGAACCAATAAAAAGAACAATGCTGAAAACTTGAGAGCCGCTTAACCCTAAGAAAAACGGAGGATTTACCCGTAAAAATTCATTTAAAAAGCGAAAGAGAGAATAAAAAAGGAGGAAGAAGAAGAGAGCAAGCCCCTCTGGAATACGGCGGCGATAAGTCCAGAGAAAAATAAAGATGAGAAGGGAGTAGAGAAGCTCATAAATCTGCGTGGGGTGGCGAGGAATATTTCCAAGAGTCGGAAAGACAATCCCCCAAAAAAGAGTCGTCGGCTTCCCATAACAACAACCGTTAAGAAAACAGCCTATTCTGGCGATACTCACTCCCAAAGGAAGGACCAGACCCACAATATCAGCCGTATCTAGGAGTGAAAGGTTTTTAAAGTAAACAACAGAAAGAACAGTTATGGCTCCTCCTATTACTCCTCCATAAAAAACTAAACCCCCTTCCCAAAAAGCAAAAATTCTCCAAGGAGCCAGGGAATAAAGCTCCCAATAGTAAAAAATGTAGACCAGCCGCGCTCCTAGGATTCCTCCGATAGCTGCCCACAAAACAATATCGTAAATTCCTTCTTCCGGAAAATTTCTTTGCCTCGCTTCTTTCAACGCTAAAAAAGTGCAAACGAGAAAAGCAATTGCCAGTATAAAACCGTAGGAATAAACCTCTACTCGTCCTATTCTAAAAAGAACGGGGTACACTTTTCGCCTCCTTCAAAAAACTAAAAATGAGAAGGCAAAGACCCACTACCAAGAAGGTATCTGCAAAATTGAAAACAGGCCAATAAACAAAGTCTAAAAAATCAGTTACGGCTCCAAAAAAAAGTCTATCAAAAAGATTCCCCAAGGCTCCACCCAGTGTAAAACTTAAAGCCAAAGAAGAAGTGAAACTTAAAGAATCACTCCGATGCAGAATAAAAAACACTATCACCATAACAATTAAAGAAGCTAAAAGGAAAATGCCCTGAAATCCAGGAAGAATTCCAAAAGCTGCTCCTTTATTCTTTACTAAAGTGAGTTTGAAAAAACTGTTTATTAAATGATAGCTCTCTCCTTCCGATAAGAAACTCCTCGCTAAATACTTGCTGAGCTGGTCTAAAAGAAAAATAGAGAGTGAAATTAAGAGAGCCCAGGTTCTCTTTAACGTCGCCGCTCCTCTTTTCTCTTGCATGTAATGCAAAGTTCCGCATAGGGAAGAGCCTTCAGCCTTTCCTTAGCAATCGGTTTCCCACAGGTAAGACAGTATCCATAACTTCCATTTCTTAACCTTTCTAAAGCTCTGTCAACCTTTTGTAAAAGGTCGCTCACACTCACTTCAATAGAAAGTTCTTTCTCTCTTTCAAAAGTTGAGCTTCCACTCTCAGCATAATCCTCTTCAAAATTATTCTCACCTGCACTCTCAGCTTGACTTTCAGCTAAACCTCGACGCACTCTTCTCAGCTCTTCTTCAAGTTTCATCCTCTCCTCAATTAACTTCTCCTTTATTTTTTTTAAATCGTTTTGTGTAAGGGATAGTTTCTTAACCATTCAACCTCTCTCCTTTTTCCCTATCTCCTGCATCACCTGCGCACATCGCGTGCAAACTTTTTCAAACACCTTCACTTTCCCTACATCTTCTGTGTATCGCCAGCAGCGAAAGCATTTTAACCCACTCGCTCTTCTCACTTCAATACCCACTTTCTCCAAAAGAGAGGGGGGCTTTAGCTCCACTTGAGAAACGACAAAAACATCTGGCAAAAAAGGCAGTACTCCCTCCAAAAAATCCTTTTCCCTTTCGTTTGAAGGAGTTAAAATCACCTTTGCTTCCAGCGAATCTCCTATCACCTTTTTCTCTCTCGCCTCCTCTAACGACTTTAACACCACTTTTCTGAGCGCAAGTATCCTCTCCCACTTTTCAGCCAATGGATAATTAAGAAACTCTTTCTCCACCTCAGGGAGGAGATTTAAATGCACACTTGGCAAGTTTTCTCTCCAATCCTCTGGGATGTGCTCCCAGACCTCATCAGTAGTGAAAACAAGTATAGGAGCAATTAGTTTACACAAAGCTACCAGGATTTTTACCAGAGCAGTCTGAGCAGACCTTCTCTTTTTGGAATTCGGAGATTCTGTATAAAGCCTGTCTTTTAAAACGTCAAAATAAAAGGCGCTCAAATCGTTCGAACAGAAGTTGTGAATTTCTTTAAAAACTAAGTGAAATCGGAATTTCTCATAATTTTCTCGAGTGCTCTCGATAACTTCTTGCAATCGGTGCAATGCCCATTTATCTATTTTCTCCATTTCTTCGGATGGAATGGTATCTTTCGCCTGAAAATCGTAGAGATTTCCCAGGAGAAAGCGGAAAGTATTTCTAATTCTTCGATAAGCCTCTGCCACTCTCTTCAAAATCTCAGGAGAAACAGCAATATCCGAAGAGTAATCTGAAGAAATCACCCACAGCCTAATAACATCTGCCCCCATCTCTTTAATTACTTCTAGGGGGTCAACGACATTGCCCAAGGACTTAGACATCTTGCGACCTTCTTCGTCCACAATAAAGCCATGAGTGAGGACAGCCTTATAAGGCGCCTTTCCTCTCACTCCCACAGAAGTGAGCAAGGAGGACTGAAACCACCCTCTGTGCTGGTCGCTACCTTCCAAATAAAGAGAAGCAGGCCAAGAAAGTTCCTCCCTCTTCTCCAAAATTGCAAAATGACTCACTCCTGACTCGAACCAGACATCGAGAATATCACTTTCCTGGCGAAACTCTTTACCTTGACAGAAAGGACAGGAAAAATCAGACGGGAGAATTTCCTGCGCTTCTTTTGTAAACCAGCTATTTGAGCCTTCTCTGCGGAAAAGCTCCGCTACTGCTTTGATGCTTTCTCTGGTCACAACTGGCTTTCCACAGGAAAGACAGTAAAAAACGGGCAGAGGCACTCCCCAAAAACGCTGTCTAGAGATGCACCAATCTGGTCTTTCCTCGAGCATGGAAGAGATTCTGTTTACGCTCCAATCAGGATACCACCTGACCTCGCTCACTGCTTTAAGTGCTTCCTTTCTGAAATTGCCTTTTTCCATGGAGATAAACCACTGCTTAGTAGCGCGGAAAATCACTGGCTTTTTACAGCGCCAGCAGTGGGGGTAAGAATGGCTTATTTTCCCAGAATAAAGAAGGTAGCCACTTCCCTCAAGGTCTCTGAGAATGACTGAGTTTGCCTCATCGACAAGTAAACCTTCATACTTCCCTGCTTCTTCCGTGAACCTTCCCTCATCATTTACAGGCATAACTACTGAAAGACCGTATTTTTGCCCCAGCTTATAGTCTTCTTCTCCATGTCCAGGAGCTATATGAACACATCCCGTTCCCTGTTCCAGAGAGACAAAATCTGCTAAAACAATTTTTGATTTTTTATCCGTGTAGAGAGGATGGATAACTTCTTCTCCCTCCAGAAGACCGCCTTTAAACTCCTTAACCACAGAGTAACTTTCAAAAACGGAATTAACCAGAGATTTGGAAAGAACATAATTTTCTCCATCTGTTTTCACCAAAAGATAGGGGGCTTCGGGGTGAAGTGCTACAGCTACATTGGCAGGCAACGTCCAGGGAGTTGTAGTCCAAATTAAAAGATACGTATCCTTCAAATTCCAGGGATTCTCCGGAAAAGGAAACTTTACAATGATGGAGGGTGAGCCCTTTTCTCGATATTCTATTTCTGCCTCAGCAAGAGCAGTTTGGCAATGGTAACACCAGTAAATAGGCTTTTCACCTTGGTAAATAAGTCCTTTTTCGTAAAGCTTTCCAAAAATTTCCACATCTCTCGCTTCATACTCATACTCCAGAGTAAGGTAAGGATTCTCCCAGTCTCCTATCACTCCCAATCTTTTGAACTCTTCTTTCTGCCTTTCAATGTAGTAATTTGCATATTCCTCACACTTCTTTCGGAAGTCGCTCTGGGAAATCTTCCACTTCTCCCCACCCAATCTCTTCTCCACTTCATACTCAATGGGTTGACCATGGCAATCCCAGCCGGGAACATAGGGAGCATAAAAACCTTTCATGAAGTGATATCTCACAATCACATCCTTGAGTACCTTATTCAGTGCATGACCAATATGAATATCTCCGTTTGCATAGGGAGGACCATCGTGGAGAATAAACTTTTCCTTCCCTTCGTTCTTTTTGAGAAGGCTTTGATAAAGGTTTATCTTTTCCCACTTTTTCAAAATAGAAGGCTCCCTCTGGGGGAGATTCGCTTTCATGGGAAAGCCTGTTTTAGGTAAATTCAACGTTTCGCTGAACGACAACCCTTCTCACCACCTGCCTAAACAGCTTTTTAATTTGGGTGAAAGCTAACACAAGGAGGAAAGATTGTCAATTAAATAAGAGAGTGATCCAACCAATTCCAAAATTCAAAAGTCCCTTGGTTCAAATTTTTTAATGTGTGGTTTTTAGAATTATTGAAAATTATTTATTCCGCTGCTCTGAGAATAGGATAGGGGTTAATTGCTCTTCCGCCTCCAGGATGTATCTCAAAATGCAAGTGAGGAGCACCACCGCTAGCGTTACCGGTATTGCCTACATAACCTACAACTTGACCTGCAAAAACTTTCACTCCGCTGTGAATACCTTTAGCATAGCTGGAGAGATGAGCATAAAAGTAAGTGTTCCCATCATCTCCATAAATCCACAGCATTACTCCACCTGTACCCCCAATTTTGGTTCTCACAGTTCCGGAAACGCAGGCCACAACCGGTGTGTTGTAAGGAGCCATAATGTCGGTTCCCTGGTGACGATGCCCCACCCTGGGAGCCCCAAAACTATCGACGTAGGAGTGCGGTCCGGCTACAGGAAAAACAAAACTCCCAATTCGATAGCTCGTAGCTCGGGAAACACGATATCTTCTCTTCGTTGCTTCTCTCCGTTTAGTTTGCTGAAGAAGGCTTTTCTGGAAGGAAAGTTTTTTGAGCAATTCCTTTTTCTTTTGAGAGAGGCTAGAAAGCTTCTTTCTATATATTGACTTTTCTCTTTCATATGCTTCCTTCTTTTCCTTCCACTCCTGAATGCTCTTTCGAGCTTCAATGAGCACTTCCTTCTCAGCTTGCGAGATAGCCAGGAAATACTTTAACTCTTTGTAAGCTTCAGAAATGGATTCTGCCGTGAGAAGAGCTTCTAAAATATTAGGTTCGCCATATTTGTACAGATATTCAAGCTTGTCACAAAGTGCTTTCTGAGCCCTCTCTTTCTTCTCTTTCGCCTCTTGTAATTCCTTCTTCGATTTTTCCAGCTTATCTTTAGAGAGAAGGTAACCACTGTATGCCTTTTCATATTCAAGTGTAACCTCGTTCAGACCGCGCTGCAAACTCTGTATCCGATATTCAATTGATTTTTGAGAATCAGCAAAAAGGGGTGCAGCAGATAATATAATTAGATTAAATGCAAGCACCCCAACGCAAATTTTCTTAAAACTTTCCATTGCCCTGTAAATACCATATCTTGTACATAAAGTCAAACTTTCTCAACTTATTTGATTACGTTAATAAAAATTTTTAAAATTATTATAGATTTTCCCTGTTACTTTTTGTCCTGAACTAATTTTTCTGTTGACTTAAAGCTTCAGATCTTTAAAATTATTTAAACACTAGGAGGTGGAAAATGCCCATTTATGAGTATAAATGTAAAAAATGTGAATCTGTGAGAGAAATAATAAAGGGTTATAACGACCCTTCTCCCGAAAAGTGCCCTCACTGCGGAGGAAGGCTGGTGAGAATCTACCAACCAGCTGGAATCATTTTTAAAGGTTCCGGCTTTTATAAGACAGACTACTGCCGACCTTCTGAGAAAAAAGAGGAAACAGAAAAGAAAGGAGAAGAAAAAAGCGAAAAATCTAAAGAAAGCGTCGCTTAGTTGGCTCTTTTCTTTTACCTGGATGGGATTTATCTTCTACCTTTCCTCCCAACCTTCAAGGGGGATTTCCCCTCTCCCTGAGTATGTTGTTCACTTTGTAGAATATTTCATCCTAGGCTATTTGGTCAGCTCTTCACTTTTTCTATCTGGCTTTCTTCTAGAAAAAAGTGCTCTCTTCGCTTCTTTCTGGACTCTCATCTATGGAATTAGCGATGAATTCCATCAAAAGTTTGTTCCCACCCGCACTCCAAGCTTAAAAGATATCTTCTTTGATGCTCTAGGAGGGGTCTTCGCTGCTTTCATCTTCTGGCTTTTCTCCAAGAGAAAAACCCTGAAAAAGAGATAAGGCTTTCTCCAATAATGATTTCGGAACTAAAAGCTCTCCCCAAGCCCCTTCCATCATAGTTCCCACGTCATCATACATAGCAACTTGATACGAGTGTAAAAAAGTAGTTATTCCTTCACTTTCAACTAATCCTTTGCTTAAATAAGCGAAGGACTCACTTGGCGGGCGGTAAATGACCACGAAATTTCCTATCTTTTTAACTTTTACCCGAGGAGAAAAACAAAAAGGACAAAATGCCAAGCCAGAGATGAACTCATTTCCGCACTGAGAGCAGGTTTCTTTTTCCATTAATACTCAATTCTAAAGTCAGAGAACTCCCCGGTTGGCTCTTCCCAGTTTACCTCCACACCGGTAACGTGAGCTCCTGGAGGTCCATGATGGCACCACTCAATCATCCGCTTTACCTTTTCTTCATCGCCCTCAAAAACCGCTTCTACTCTTCCATCCCAAAGATTTTTCACCCAACCAGTCACTCCCAATCTTTTTGCCTCATTTCGAGTGCTTGAACGGAAAAATACCCCCTGAACTAATCCTTTTATAAATACGTGGGCTCTTTTTTCAGCCAAATCCATCACTACACGTTAAGCTGGACTAAATTTCCAGTCACCATGTAGATAACTCTTTCTGCAATATTTGTTATGTGGTCTCCAATTCTCTCAAAATACCTAGTAACTAAAAGAAGATGAGCAGCTCTTTCGGCGTTTTCTGGACTTTCCTTCATATAACCAATTAATTCCTCAAAAGTAACGTGATAGAGCCTGTCAACTTCATGGTCCATCTCTCCAATTTTCCTTGCCAGCTCGATGTCTTTATTCTGATATGCCACTAAGCTCTCCCTCAGCATAGTCTGCGTCAGCTCCGCCATCTTTGGAATATCCACATATGGCTTTAAAGGTGGAAGTGGAGCAAGAACTATTGCTTTTCTCGCTACATCAACAGCATAATCCCCGATTCTCTCCACATCAGTGATTATTTTTAAAGCTGTGCTTATGAAGCGAAGGTCCTTCGCCATTGGCTGCTGGGTGGCGATAAGCTCAATGCATTTCGTCTCAATAGAAAGGTCCATCTCGTCAACTACGTCATCCATATCAATTACTTCCTGTGCTAACTTCTCATTCCTCTCCACTAAAGCCTGAAGAGACTTTCTAATCATCTCCTCAGTTTTTTCTCCCATCTCTACCAGATCTGCCTTTAACTCTTTAAGTGCCCTTTCAAAATGTTCCCTTAACTTCATCTTTTTCTCTCCAAACCACTCTCCTCAAAAAAGATAGAGGTTATGATATCACTATCAGGTAAATTGTCAAAATATTAGTCCTGGTTTGGTATTTAGCTGTGGGTTTTTGGATTTTGGTGCTTGGAACTTAAATTTTGAGATTTGGTGCTTGGAATTTACTTCTTTTAGACTCCTGATACTCAAAAAGGCTACGGGGAAGAGTGTGAGAATTATCAATAATATATCGGCAAATTAATACAAAATTTTAACTTTTATGACGCTGGTTGAAAATCAACAAAGAGGGTGGGTTCAAACTGTTTCAGAGTAATTTAGCATTCACAATATGTTTCTGCAGCTAAGCCAGAGAAGTGGAAAAAGCAATTCTCGCAAACGAGTTCATTGCTTAATCCTGTGTTCTCATTAAAGTCAAGAATATATACGAATCCGTCTTCAATCACACTTTTGCACCTGTCGCAAATTAGTTTTTCGTTTTCCATTACCCAGAACTTCACATAATTCATCTCTAAATCCACCTTTCCGCTTTTAGTAACATTAAAATCGGCTTTTTTCTTAAAAACTTTAAGAGGAATGGGCTTATACGCATGATGCTTATGCTGGAAAATCAAAATTCGAAAATGGACCATATTAGAAAGACATTTTTTCAGATTGCTGGTGGAGACGACGGGACTTGAACCCGTGACCTCCGCCGTGCGAAGGCGGCGCTCTCCCGCTGAGCTACGTCCCCACAGCTACATAAATTCTATATCACTTAGCCTCGTAAAAATTTAAAATGCTTTTAATAAGCCCATCAATGGTAAACTCTTCTGCTAGAATATCAACTTTCAAGCCCAACTCTCTAGCTGTTTTTGCTGTCACCGGACCGATGCAGGCTATTTTCACCTGAGAAAAGGGGGTTCCCAAATCTAATTTCTCTTTCAGAACCTCTACAAAATTTCTAACCGTTGAGGAACTGGTAAAGGTAATTAAATCAACTTCATTGTTCTTTATCATTGTGGCTATCTCAGAAGCATTCTTTCTTTCAGGAAGAGTCCTGTAAACAACTACCACATCCACTTCCATACCTTCCTCTCTCAACTTTTGAGGAATTAGTTCCCTTGCTTTTTCCGCTCGGGGTAAAAGTGCCTTCTTACCACTCAACTCATACTTCTTAAAACCTTCCACTATAGACTCTGCCACATAATTCTCTGGAATAAAGCTTACTTCGAGCCCCTTTTTCTCAATTTCTTTAGCTGTGGCAGGTCCAATAGCAGCAATGGAAATCCCCTGTAGAAGAGAAAAATCTAAACTTTTTTCCTCCAGGCGAGCAAAGAAAAATCTGACACCATTTACGCTGGTGAAAATAAGCCAGTCATAATGAGAAAGATTTGAAATTGCCCTATCTACTTCGTTCCACTCCTCAGGAGGAGCAAACTTTATCGTGGGAAATTCTATAACTCGAGCCCCTAAAGACCTTAATTTTTTAGAAAAACTTCCTGCCTGCTCTTCTGCCCGCGTTATGACGATGCTTTTTCCTTTTAAAGGTCTCTTCCCAAACTCATTCATACTCTCTCCTGATTTCAGCCAGTATCTCTTTTCCGCCTCCAGAAAGCAATTTTCCCGCCAGACGATACCCTATTTCCTCTGCCTCATTTTGATTACCACTCTCCACCCCTCTGACCACACACTTTCCATCGAGAGACGCAATCATAGCCTGAAGGGTAAGTTCTCCATTTTCAATACTTGCTAAAGCTCCCACCGGAACTTGACAGCCCCCCTCCAGAGCACGCATTAAAGCTCTCTCTGAAAAAACAGCTTTTCTGGTGGGTTTATGGTCCAAGCAAGAAACAATCTCTCTCACTCTATCATCATCTTCTCTGATCTCGACAGCTAGTGCACCTTGACCAACTGCAGGAAGCATAGTTTCCGGTTCAAAGACCTCAGCTACCTTCTCAGCTCGGCTAAGCCTCTTCACGCCAGCAAGAGCCACTATCATTGCCTCAAACTGACCTTCTTCAAGCTTTCTTAAACGAGTATCAAGATTCCCTCTCAACTCAACTAGTTTCAAATCTGGCCTTCTGCTCCAGAGCTGTGCTTTCCTCCTCAAGCTGCTCGTTCCCACCACCGCTCCTGGCGGTAACTCCTCTAAACCCACTCCGCTGCGGGAAATAAGAGCATCTCTCGGGTCTTCCCTTTCCATAACCGCTCCAATAATAAGACCGGAAGGAAGCTGAGTGGGCACATCCTTCATGGAATGCACAGCTAAGTCTATTTCTTTTCTTTCCAGAGCCATCTCGATTTCCTTCACAAAAAGACCCTTGCCTCCAATGCGGGCAAGGGGAGAATCTAAAATTTTGTCACCTTTAGTTTTAATTTTCTTTATCGCAACCTCTATCCCAAAAAGTGATTTTATTTTTTGGGCTACGAAATTCGCCTGCCAAAGAGCAAGCATACTTCCTCTGCTTCCTAAAATCAGCTTATCTTTCACTTCTCTTCCTTCTCCTCCAGAGAAAAGAGAAACCTCAAAGCCTCCACATAGCTGTAACCGTCTTTCTTCTTTGCGCATTCTTTCAGCTTTACAGTTGGGTGGTGAAGGATTTTATTCACCAAGCCATGGACCAGCGCCTGAATCAAGTTTTTCTCCTCCTCGCTGAGATAAGAAAGCTTCCTCAAAACTTCATCGACTTCAGCCTTCTTTATCTCCTCTGCCCAAGAGCGAAGAGATTTTAAGGTAGGAACAACTTTTAAGGTGCAGAGCCAGTCTAAGAACCCCTCCACCTCTTCTTCGATAATTTTCTGGGCTTTCTGTGCTTCCTTTTCTCTTTCTTTCCGATTCGCTTCCACCACCTTCTCTAAATCATCGATGTCGTAAAGGAACACGTTATACATCTTCCCAATTTCTGGATGAATATCCCTGGGAACAGCAATATCAATAAGGAAAATTGGTCTATTTCTTCGAGCTTTCATCGCTTCAGCCATCTCTTCTTTCTCCAGAACATAACTTGGCGCTCCTGTGGAGCTGATGACTATATCTGCTTTAATCAAGCCTTCGATGCGCCTCTCGAAAGGAATAGCTTCCCCACCAAACTCACGAGCCAACTCCTCTGCCCTTTTAAATGTACGATTTGTGACCAAGACTTTTCTCACACCCGCACTCAAAAGATGTTTTACTGTAAGCTCTCCCATCTCTCCCGCTCCTATAATCATTACTTCCCTTCCCTCAAGTTCTTCAAAAACCGTTTTGGAGAGTTGCACAGCAGCATAGCTTACAGAAACCGCACTTTCACCTATCGCTGTTTCTGTCCTCACCCTCTTTCCTACAGAAAATGAGGTGCGGAAAAGACGGTTGAATATTGCTTTTGTGGCGTTTGCTTCAAAAGCTAAATCGTATGCTTCCTTCACCTGCCCAAGGATTTGGGCTTCTCCTAAGACCATAGAATCAAGACTGCAAGCAACCTCAAATAAATGATGAACCACCCCTCTATCTTCAATTGAATAAAGATAGGGAAGTAATTTATTCCTTTTTACTTCCCCGCTACGAGAAAGAAAATCTACTATTTCTCTTTTCCCACCTTCCAAATCTTGAACCACAGCATAAATTTCTGTGCGGTTACAGGTGGAGATGATAACTGCTTCAGAAACATTAACGGTAGATAAAATTTCCCTCAAAGCATCCTCTATTTTATCTCTTGAAAAACTGAGTTTCTCCCTTATCTCAACAGGGGCAGTTTTGTGAGAAAGTCCAATTGTTAAAAGATGCACTAGAGACCTCCCTCAAAAGCCTTTTCCGTAAGTGTGTATGCTGGGGAAAAGATAGTTTGCAAAGTAAGTAAAGATAGCAACCAAAAAGCCAAAAATAGCCAGATAGCTAGCCCTCTTCCCTCTCCATCCTAAAAGCGAGCGGGAGGTAATATAAAGTCCGTATATCACGAACATAGCCAAGGCTCCATTTTGTTTTGGGTCCCACTGCCACATCTTCCCCCAAACTACCTCTGCCCATACCATCCCACTCAAAATCAAAATAGCTGTAAAAATCTCTCCTAAACTAATCGCCTTGTAGCAGGCATTGTCAGCAGTTTCAAGTGAAGGCAGCTTCCTCCAAACAGGATTTAGGCTTTTTCTCTTTAGCTGTGATTCTTGAAGGAGATAGACGATAGCCAAGATTGTAGCTACAGTAAATGCGCCATAAGCAATAAGAGCGCCTGTGACATGGATAGTTACCCAAAAACTCTTTAAAGCCGGCGGTATAGCAGCAGGTTCTTGATAAACGTGCCAAGCATAAAACATCACTCCCAAGCTAAAAGGCAAAGCAAACATACCTAAATATCTGATCTTAGAAGAACGAGGAGCGTAAATAAGCTCAACAACCAAATATGTCCCTAAAATAGTAAAAGCGTAAAAAATACGAGCAGTAAAAGGACCTGAGATGGGGTGAAGTTTTAAGTTAAACCAGTAAAAGAGAAGAATAAGAAGAAGAGAAAACCAGCCTATAAAGGTAAGGATAGAAGCCAGCTTCTGCTGAAAGGAATTTTCCAATTTGGAAAAAAAATTTTTAACATAAAGAAGGAACGCTGCTCCTGAACAAACTATAGCTAGCCAGAAGAGAAATATAAGCTCAACTCGGCTCAAATTACATCACCGCTTGCCTATTATACCCTACTTTGAACCTTTAAGCCTCTTTCCTCCTCTTTAAACCAGAGGGAAAGAAAGAGGAAGGAAAAAAACGTAATTAAAGTAATAACTTCAAACAAAATTTTCATTAAAAGAGACGGAGAAGCTCCAATAGCATTTGTGGGATGAAAAACGTTCTTTGCATTCAATAAAAGATAGACCAAGAGAGATGAAAGAACTACTGAGCTCAACCGGAAAAAATTAACGGAACGAGTTATATCCACCATTAAAATAAGAAGTAAAGAGAGGAAAAGTATAGTAGCAGCTAGAATCACCTTTGGTTCTGTAAACAAAAAACCTCCCCAAACGAACTTCATAATAAAGAAGCCTAAAATGGTTTGGATTATCCAAAAAAGAATTGCGGTGCTCTCAAAACCCAAAGCCCAGCTCAAAAGATCCTTTTTAAAAAAGGAAATAAGAGAGACAATTCCTGCCAGAACAAAAAAGTAAACGCTGTTTCTCGCCATAGAAGCATGAAAATAAATAATCTTCACCCAGCCCCCAATTCGAGCATCGGAAGGAACAAAAAGAGACAATAATAAGGAAAATAGAAGAAGAAAGAGAAAAATCCTTATATACTTTCTAATCTTCACTTTCTTCACCCTTTCCTTTAAGAATCCTTAATCCATGTGGTATAGCTGGAAGAACCGCTAAAAAATTATCCACTGCTCCCTGAGGACTTCCAGGAAGATTAATTATAAGCGACTCTCCTCTTATTCCGGAAACCGCTCTAGAAAGAAGGGCATGAGGAGTAGTTTTGAAACTTTCCCTCCTCATTTGTTCACTTAACCCCGGAGTTTCTCTTTCAATTATTTCCCTTGTTGCTTCAGGTGTAACATCCCTCGGGGAAAACCCTGTTCCGCCTGTAGTAAGAACAAGATCTGCCCCTTTATCAATTGATCTCAAAATAGCTCTCTTTATTTCTTCCTTCTCATCGGGAACAAGCTCTAAAGAAATAACTTCTGCTTCTAGCTCCTCAACTTTTCTTTTTAAAAGTGAGCTACTTCTGTCTTTTCTTTCCCCTCGAAAACTTCTGTCAGAAATAGTGATAATGGCAACTTTATAACTTTCAAGTGAGAACTTCAATCTTATCTCCCACTTTCACTTTTCCGCCTTCCAAAACCCTCCCAAAAATTCCTTCTGCAGGCATTACGCATTCGCCAACCTGGCGGAATATCGCACATTTTGTATGACACTCCTTTCCCTTCTGAGAAATCTCCAGCACAACTTCCTCTCCCACCTTTAGCTTTGCTCCTAAGGGAAGGGAAAGAAGGTCAATCCCTGAAGTAGTAATGTTTTCAGCAAATTCACCTGGGGAAACATCTAATCCCATCTTCTTCATTTTCTCGATACTCTCTAAAGCTAGTAAGCTCACCTGACGGTGCCAATCTCCAGCATGAGCGTCCCCGATAAAACCGTAATTTTCTCTTACTAAACCCTCCTCAGTAGGTTTCTTTCTCACGCTCTTCTTCTTGCTTAAATTTACCGAAACAACCTTCCCTTCAATCTTCCCAGATAAATTCGCCACTTCTTCCTCCTTTTTTTCTCTCCAAGTGAACACCTTCAATAACCATTCTCTTATCTACTGCCTTGCACATATCGTAAACAGTAAGAGCTGAAACAGCTACCGCTGTAAGTGCCTCCATTTCTACTCCTGTCCGATCAACCGCTTTCACAGTCGATCTTATTTCAACCGTGCTTTCCTTAAAGTTGAGAGAAATATCTACATCCACTTGAGTTAATTTTAAAGGATGACAAAGAGGTATAAGCTCGTGTGTCTTTTTAGCAGCCATAATTCCAGCTAAGCGAGAAATGGAAAGAACATCACCTTTAGGTACATTTCCTTCCTTTATTAAACTCAACGTTTCCGGGGAAACCTTTACCTTCCCCACCGCCACTGCTTCTCTCTCCGTTTCCTTCTTTCCCCCTACATCTACCATCTTAGCTTCACCTTTCTCATCAAGGTGAGTAAGCTTTCTTCTCATCCTCCTATCCTCCTCATTCCTTTTCCTCCCTCTCTGGGAACTTTTCTCTCTCTCGGCTTAGCTTTTAAAGCTCTAACAATTAACTCTCTTATCTCTACATCCGTAGCTCCTTCCCGTAAAGGCTTCTTTAAATCTACACTAAAGCTGGAAAAAAGACATGGTTTGACTTTCCCATCTGCGGAAAGCCTTAATCGATTGCAGCTTTCACAGAAATGCTCAGTATAAGGACAGATAAACCCCAAAGTTCCTTTCGCTCCCTTCAGCCGGTAATACTTAGCGGGTCCTGCGCCTTTAAGTGAGCTTACTTCCTCAAACTTTCCATACTCTTTTAACTTCATCAGTGCCGCTGTGCAGGGAACAAAAAAGTTCCTGCGGAAAGGTGCAAAATCCATAAGCTCAATGAATCTTACATGAAGTGGGTAGCCCAAAGTTAAATTAATAAAAGGAGAGATGTCATCATTTATTCTTTTAAGCAAAACCACATTTATTTTTAGAGGATTAAAGCCTTTATTTAAAGCGGCCTCTATACCTTCCCAGACTTTGTAAAAATAATTTCTTCCTGTGAGCTCTCTATATTTTTCCGGATCTAAGGTGTCTAGGCTTATGTTTAACCTTCTCAACCCTACCTCCCAAAGCTTATCAATATACTGACCCAGTAAGACACCGTTTGTAGTGAGAGTAACTTCTTTCACCTTCGGTAAGGAGGTAATTTGCTCAATCAAAAAAGAGATGTTTTTTCTCAAAAGAGGTTCCCCACCAGTGAGTCTGAACTTCTCAATACCTATTGAAACTGCTATTTTTGAAAGCCTTAGAATCTCCTCATAAGTCAAAATTTCAGAGTGAGGAAGGGATTCAAACTCCTTGCTTGCAGAACAGTAAGTGCACCTCAGATTGCACCTGTCTGTCACAGAAATCCTCATATAGTTAATGCTCCGTCCGTAAGAATCCTCCATTACCACCTCACCAGATGAACTTTGACTTTTGTGCCGGCTGGCAAATAATCATCTTCAGCTGGTATAAGAGCAAGTGCCTCTGTTTGAACCAAAGTTTTCAAAATTCCTGAGCCTTGCCCTCCTACTCTTTCTACCCAAATTTCCCCATTTTCTTCCTTTAACCGCACCCTTAAAAAATTAAGTCTTCCTTTTTTCTTTTTAAAATCGTGTAGAAGCTTTGCTTTCAACTCTTTAGGCAAGTAATCTCTTCTACCCATCATTAAATTAATCAAAGGACGTACATACTCTTCAAAGGAAACCATTACGGCTCCTGGATTGCCAGGTAATCCAAAGAGATAGCGCCGCTCATTCCCCTTCTCATAAAGGTAAAAAGCAAGAGGCTTAGCAGGCTTTTGAGCCACCTTCCAAAAAACCTTCCTTCCTCCCACTTTTTCAAAAGCTTCCTTTACCAAGTCATATTGACCCACCGAAACTCCACCCGTGGTAAGAACAATTTCGCAGACGGATAATGCTCTTTTTAAAACTTCCACTGTTTCTTCTAGCTCATCGCCAACTCTTCCAAAATCAACAGGCACTGCTCCTGCTGTTCTCAATTGAGCAATCAAAGTATACGTATTACTGTTCCTTATAGCCCCGAAAGAGAGTGGTTCCCAAACCTCCCTGAGTTCTTCGCCGGTGGCAATGATTCCTACCTGAGGGCGAACATAAACCTCTACCGAAGCATATCCCAAGGCAGCTAAAAGACCTATACGCGAAGAGTTGAGAAGCTCACCCTCTTTTATTACAACTTCACCTTCTTTTACATCTTCTCCTGAAAACCTCACATTCTCCCATTTTTTCACCTCTTTCTCGATTACAATACTTTTTCCTTCTTCTTTCACCTCTTCGAGTGGTATCACTGCATCTGCTCCTTTGGGAAGCGGTGCTCCTGTCATTATCTTTACCGCTCCTCCTGAAAAAACCTCCCTTTCAAAAATCTTCCCCGCAGGTTCTTCACCCAAAATTTGCAGTTTAAAAGGTGGTTTCCCCTTCACATCCTCACTTCTCAAAGCAAACCCATCCATTGCTGAATTATTAAACGGTGGAAGAGAATGAGGCGCTTTTACATCCTGAGCAATGACCCTTCCTAAAGCATCGCTTAAAAAGACTCTCTCAGTGGGAAGAGTAATAGCACTTTTAAAAACAAGTTCTCTTGCTTCCTCGTAACTAATCATCTTCTCTTCGAAAAATTTTACTTCTTTTCTTTAAAAATTCTTCACGGCAATTATTGCAAACGCACCAGCAGATATTTTCTGATGGAGGCCTATGCGGAAGAACGCAGAATATCTTCAAGTCATCTGTAAACTCCTTGCCGCAATAGGAACATTTATAACACTTCTCACCGCTTATCCTTCCCTTCGAATGAGATGAATCGAAGTCGCTTTCACGCCTGCCCATACTTCATCACCCTCCCTTAAGTTTAATTCGCGGTATGAGGACTGGGTAACAAGAGCTTTTAAAAGAAAGCCGCAGTCCACCCCTAAACTTAAGACTCTACCATAGGAACGAACTTCCACAATCTTACCCCGAAACCAGTTCCTCACACTGCTTTCTGGTTTACTCTTGGAAATGATAACCTCTTCTGGTTTTACGCAAACTAAAACTTCTTCCCCCAACTTTGCCTCTCCAGGAACAAAAAAGCTCTGGTTAGCAACGGAAATCTTTAAAGGACCTCCATTGTTTTGAGTAACTTTTCCCTTAAGTACCGTTTCCACTCCCACTAACCTTGCAACTTCATCGCAAATCGGTTTTGAAAAGACTTCCTCCACCGCTCCCTGCTGATAAACCTTTCCTTCCAAAAGGATAACCACCCTTTCCCCGAGAAAAGCTGCTTCCTCACGGTGGTGAGTAACAAAAACCGTAGTCTGACTGGTTTTTCTTATCACCTGTTTAAGTTCGGAAATAATCTCCTCCCTGGTTGGTGCATCCAGAGCAGAAAATGGCTCATCCAGAAAGAGAATTTCCGGTGCTAAAATGAAAGCTCGTGCTAAATTGACTCTCTGCGCTTCCCCGCCAGAAAGCTCTTCCACTCTTCTGGAAAGTAAACCGTTTAAAGAAAACAGAGAAGTCACTTTTTCCAACTTCTCCTTTAATTTTTGAGAAGAAACTTTCCTCACATTTAAACCATAAATAATGTTTTTTAACACCGTTCCCTGGAAAAAGACAGGATTTTGCAGAAGAAGAACGAATCGGCGTCGAAGTTCTAAACTATTTTTATTGCTCACTTCCTTCCCTTCGTAAAAAATCCTTCCTTTTGTAGGCCTCTCCATGAGAGACATGACTCTCAAGAGTGTGCTTTTCCCTGAACCGTTAGGGCCAAAAATGACCACACACTCGCCTTTTTCCACAGAAAGTTTTTGCACTTCTAGAACTTTTCTTTCTCCGTAGTAATGCTCAATATTCTTTATCTCCAGCTTCGGTAAGGCCATTCTCTAGCTCCTCTCTGCTGCACATAAGTCAAAAGATAATTCACTAAAAAACTTAAAGCGAGGAGAATGAAAGAAAGTGCGATAGCCACAGCAAACCTTCCCATTCTGGTTTCGAGAACTATAGCTGTAGTCAAAACTCGAGTGTAACCTTCGATGTTTCCGCCGACCATGAGAACTGCCCCTATCTCTGAAATCACCCCCCCAAATCCAGCCATAACTGCTGCCAGAGTAGGAAGGCGAGCTTCCTTCAAAACAGCCCCCAAAGCTTGCCACCTTGAAGCACCCAGAGCCCGCGCTTGCAACTCTACTTGAGGGTCAACCTGCTGTAAAGCAGCAAGAGAGAAGCCGGCCACAATGGGAAAGGCTATTATCACCTGAGCTATTACCATAGCTGTAGGTGTGTAAATGAGATTTAAAAAACCCAATGGCCCGCTCCTCCAGAGAAAAAGAGCCACAAAAAGACCAACCACCACTGGCGGAAGACCCATTCCTGTGTTGACCATTGTCACCAGAAGCTTTCTTCCCGGAAAGCGGTAGAGAGCTAAAACAATGCCCAATGGAAGACCCAAGGCTAGAGCAATTAAAGTAGCTGAACCAGAAATTTTTATTGTCAGCCAGGTAATCTTGAAAACTTCAGGGTCAAGGGAGAAAAGAATCTCAAATGCTCTTCCAAAACCCTCAAATAAAAGCTCCAAACTTCCTCCTAAGAATCTAAAGCATCTGGGGTAAAAAGTGGCTCTCCGTACTTTTCTTTGCCAAAATCCTTAATGATTCGCTGCGCTTTTTCCCCTGTGATGAAATTCATAAATGCTTTTGCCCCCTCATAGTTAACTCTCGAATTCTTTTTAGAATTTACTGTAATCACATGATAAGGATTAAAAAGGAGTTTTTCCCCCTCAACTAAAACTTCCAAATCAAGACTGTTTTTCATAGCAAGATAAGTTCCATTATCGGAAAGAATATAAGCCTTCTTTTCGCTAGCTATTTTGAGGCTAGCTCCCATACCTTGCCCAGTCTGAATATACCAGTCGCCAGAAGGCATCGTGGCAGCTAAAGCCCAGATTTTTATCTCCTTATTGTGAGTGCCTGAGTTGTCTCCTCGAGAAACAAAATTAGCTTTTTTTTCAGCTATTCTTTTAAAGGCTTTTATAACCGAAAGGCCTCTTATTTGAGTAGGGTCATCCGCCGGACCCAGAAGAACAAAATGGTTGTGCATTACTATCCTCCTCTCCTTACCAAATCCCCTTTCCATGAACTCCTTTTCAAAATCAGGAGCATGAACAAGGAGAACATCTGCATCTCCTCTCTCTCCCATCTTTAGAGCTTCACCAGTGCCTACAGCTACTACCTTCACTTTATATCCCGTCTCTTTTTCGAATTCAAGAAGAAGAACATCTAATAAACCGCTATCCTGTGTGCTGGTGGTAGTAGCCAAGATTATTTCTTTCTTTGGAGTGCTGCAACCTAAAACAAAAAGAATTAAAAGAATAAAAAAGGCAAACCTTTTCAAAACTTTCCTCCTTTCCCTACCTCATTTCATAAAAAAGGCGTGCCTCCCCAAAGCACGCCAAAATAAACACTCACCTAACTCCTTTCCAAGCGGGAGGCCCAGCCGTTTCCAACTGAACCCTATCGGTCAAGTGCCCTAGCTTTCTGCCGTAGGCAGCTTGACTCGGAGTTCGTTTTGTTATTTTTTCAAAGAGCTAAAAACAGCCTAATTCACAGGCAACTATTTTTATCCTTAATTCATTGCAAACTTCTCCTACCTCTTCATATGGAACCCCAAGCTCCTCAGCTACTTTTCTCGCTTCCGAACAAGTTATCTTTCCGTCTTTCTCTCTTTCTCTTACTTTTTGAATAAGCTCCTCAGTAGAAATGCTCATTAATCTTCCTTCTTTTCTTTCTTCTCCTTCTCCTCCTCTTCCTCCTCTTCGTCTTTCCCCTCCTGAGCTTTTCTCAACTCACGAATGGTCTTTCCGATCCCCCTCCCAAGCTCGGGCAACCTTTTTGGTCCAAAAAGCAAAATTATCACAAAGAGGATGATGAAAAGTTCAGTAGGACCAAGACCAAAAATCGCTGCTAGTTGTGCCATTTTCTCGCCTCACTTTCCTTCCTAGCTTGCGACAATTGTAACTGAGCGCCTTTACCGACGCAACCTTAAACAATGCGCCATGTGTGAGAATATAATATCATTCTTCTTCCTCTTACATAACCAGCCAAAGTTTGACCAAACTTGTCCGCCAGTTCAACTGCAGCATCCGTCGGAGAAGAAAGAGAAGTTAAAATAGGAATTTGAGCTCTCAAAGCTTTTAAAACAATTTCTGAGGATAAACGACCAGTAGATGCTAAAACCAATCCTTTTCTTAAACTTCCTTGAGTAAAAGCCTCGCCTATCACCTTATCCACTGCATTGTGCCTTCCAATGTCATTTTTCAACGAGATAATTCCTTCGCTGTTAAAAAGAAAGGCAGTATGGAGTCCCCTAGATTTTTTCATTTCCTCGCCCATCGAAAGGCCCCTTTTCACTAAATTTCGTAAAACCTCCCCACTTATCTTCTTTCTCTTTCTAAGTCTTTTGAGTTTATCACCGTTAAAATTAAGAACCATTCCCCTTCCACAACCTGAAGTTAAGACTTTCTTCCGAGCCTTACAGTTAGAAATCTTCTTTTTCGTTTCAATCCAAACCCCTCCATTATCGTCCACATTATATTCCTTGATTATATGCAAATTCTCAATGACTCCCTGTGTAAATAAAAATCCCAGCGCCAAATAAGCTTCATCAGAAGGAGAAGCGGTGAGGGTAATAAATTCTCGACCGTTTATATAAATAGTTATTCCCCGTTCTTCTGGAAGAAAAATTTTCTTAGAAGTTCTTATATTCCCACTTACATCTTCAACTTCATACATATTCTTCTATCAACTCCCGAGCCTTTTTCAAGTCAGAAGGCTTATTTATATTGAAAAACGAAATCATATTGGGGTCAATTGATTTGACCTCGCTTTTTTCCAAATAATATGTTTTAGCATCACAAAAAAGAGAAATAAGCCTTCTTTCTCCTCCTTTATAAGACCTCTCAACCAAGGAAAGGATGCTTCGAGAATAAAAAGAAACTAAAGGTTCTGGACCTTTATCCGAAAGAGGTGATACTATCTCATATCCTTTTTGGGCATAAGAGAGAATTTTCTTAACCAACTCTTCTTTAATAAAGGGCATGTCGCATCCAATAAGTAAAATTCCTTCACTTGTAGCATTTTTCAAACCTGTGAGAAGACCCATTAAAGGACCTTCTCCCGGCTCAATATCGAAAACCATTTTTACACCAGGAGGAAGTTCAATCTCCCTCTCTGAAGGAGAAGTGATATACAGCACACCTTCAAAAAAAGAGGACAATTTTCTCACTTGTCTCTGGATAATTGTCTCTTCACCTATCTTAATCTGAGATTTCTTTATATATCCTAACCTTTTCCCTGCCCCTCCCCCTAAAATAGCTAACTCAGCAGATAATCTCATTTAGAAGCGCGGGAAAGAAAGTAAAGCGTGTGGAGAAGCTCAACGACGGGGTTGGTATTGTGAACTTTAACCCCTTTGGGGACACTTATAAAAATAGGAGCATAATTTATAATGACCTTTACTCCTGCTTCAACTAGCCTATCAGCAACTTCTTGAGCTGCACTTTCAGGAACTGCAATGATACCTATCTGTATCTTTCTTCTCTTTACAATGTTCTTCAGTTTCTTTACATCTTTTATCTCAATACCTTTAATTTTTCGCCCAATTTTTTTAGAGTCCGCATCGAAAACAACATCAATATAAAATCCGTGCTTTTTTAAACCTTCATATTCCACAATAGCTGTTCCCAAATTGCCTGCCCCAACTAAAGCTACTTTTTGCTTTTCTACAGCTCCCAATGCTTCTTTGAGGGTAGAAATGAGAACATCTATGGGATACCCCACACCTTTCTTTCCAAATGCCCCAAAATTTCCTAAATCTCTCCTTACTTCAGCGGGGTTAACACCTACGCAATCCCCTAGTTCTTGAGAGGTAATGTATTTATACCCCTCCTCTTTAAACTCAACCAAACAATTAAGGTAAGTGGAAAGTCTCTCCACCAACCCTTTCGCCATTTCCTTCGTCCTTTTCTCTCTTTTTTTGCCTCTCAACTCCCCTAACACCCAATCAAAGATTTTTAAGAAACATTGTAACATTTTT
>FWPU01005147.1_pt1 | contig 22887 bp, 16 predicted proteins | sample 2228361 | NCBI WGS metagenome assembly FWPU01 (sample SAMEA103939777, study PRJEB20133) | metagenome
GGGGGACAGAATGTCTAATGGGTTGATGTTTTGCCCAACGCGCTTGTCAAAGATGTTCAGGTGGGTGTGGTAACCGCAATCGCGGTTGCGGCAGGACTGCCCGCGCCAGTCCACTGTGTAGCCGTGATTGCTCTCATAGCCGACCACTTCGCCAATCTGAACCGTTTGCCCCTGTTCCACTGTGTAATCACCGTGCAGCATCAATACCTGCCAGATTTCATTTTCGAGAATTAAGGTCGTGTTGCCGTACTGGTCAATGTAGAGGTCGGTTACTGTGCCGTTTATTGGTGAGAGGATGGAAGCACCCTTTCCGGCGGTGAGGTCAATGGCGAGATGGCCGTAGGACTGACCATGCGGGCCCTGGGTCAGGATGTAGTCTTCATACGGCGCACGAATGACCACCGGATCGGGAGGGGGTGGAATTTCGGGTTGAGGCGTTTCGGCGGGGTTGGTGGGCGCAGGTGATAAGGCATTCAACGGGGTAGCGCTGGCGGTTTGACGGTCATGAAAGAGATTGAAGAGCAGAAACAGCATGATGAACACGGCTACGGCCGATAACCCATTGGAAGAGTGTGTGTGAGGCATGCCGGTTTCTCCTAAAATATAGAATAAATGTTCTATTCATGATTATATCACAAAAAAGCAAAAGGAAAAACACCTAGTTGGAAAAATGAATGCTTTTGCGGCCGATTGATATTGACAGAGCGGGAAAAAGCGTTATACTGTTTATTAGCGAAAAAAATATTTTTAACGATAAAGAGATGTAAAATGGATAAATCTTCTCCTTCCGCCTTTATCATTCGAGATATGGAAACCATGCGGGTCATTTCTGATCCGATTCGCGCCCAAATTTTTGAAGCCTTACTTCCCCAACCGCAAACGGTGCGGCAGATAGCCGAAAAACTGGGCATGAGCGCCAGCAAGTTGTATTACCACTTCAATATGCTCGAAAAATTCGGTTTTATCCAGGTACAGGAAACCCGGCAGGTGGGCAACTTGATTGAGAAGATCTATGCGGTTACTTCGCCGACCATTGATGTGGACCCGAGTTTGTTTTCCTTCCCATCCGGAGAGCAAAATGAGCAACTGCTGAACATTATACGGGATACGATTGATGCCACCCGTGAAGATTTACTGCGCAGTCTGCAAGCCCGGTTGTACGCACTGGAACAGGGTCAGCCGCCGAAACCCCGACGGGTGTTGCTGAATCGCCTGCGCTCCAACTTAAGCGAAGCGGAGGCGCAGCGTTTGCTGACCAAAATCGAAGAACTGCTTCGAGAGTTTGAGCAATCTGATGAAGGAGAAGCACCGGACAATCAAGTCTATTCCCTGATGATTGCTTTTTATCCCGGTTTTTATTATCCCGCCGAAAATCCATCCGGCGGTGTGGAGGAATGATGGCTGACGGCCTGCAATCACGCAACATGCGAACTTTTCTGGTCATCTGGATGGGTCAGGTGATTTCCATTATCGGATCCGGTCTCACCAGTTTTGCACTGGGGGTATGGATCTTCCAACAAACCGGGCAGGCAACCCCCTTTGCCATTACCGTATTGTTTGGTACTTTACCCCGTCTGCTATTGACACCGGTGGCCGGTTCGCTGGCCGACCGCTGGAATCGGCGGTGGTTGATGATTCTGGCGGATACCGGCAACGCGCTGGTTACGCTCGGGGTCGTGTTTCTGGTGATGACCGATTCATTGCAGATCTGGAATATCTATCTGGCGGCACTGATTGGTTCCCTGTGTGCCGCCTTTCAGGAACCGGCTTATACGGCTTCGGTTACCATGCTGGTGCCAAAGAAGGATCTGGCGCGCGCCAGCGGTTTGATGCAGATAGCGCAGTCTTTAGAGATGCTGGTTGCGCCGCTGTTGGCAGGTATTCTCTTTGGAATGATCGGGCTGAAAGGCATCGTTCTGATTGACTTCCTCACCTACTTTTTTGCCGTGGGGGCTTTGCTGATCGTGCGCATTCCACAACCGCCGCTGACCACTCAGGTTGAGCAGGATGGACGGGGCCGAATCGGACGGGATGCCCTGTTCGGCTGGGAGTACCTGCGGCAACGCCGGGGTTTGTTCAACTTGCTGCTGTACTTTGCGCTGGTCAATTTTCTATTGAATCTTTCCAGTGTGCTGACCGGGCCGCTGGTGCTTTCGTTTTCTACTCCGGCGGTGCTGGGCGCCGTTCAGACGGCGACCGGTTTTGGTATGTTAATCGGCAGTTTGGTTTTGGGGGTGTGGGGTGGTCCAAGACGGCGGATTTACGGCGTGCTGGGTTTTATCGGGCTGGGCAGTCTGGCGGTTCTGGTGATTGGCCTGCGCGCTAACCCGTTTTGGATTGCGGGCGGCTTCTTCATGTTCCTTTTCTCGGTTCCAATTGCTTCGGGGTTGAGTCAGGCGATTTTTCAGAGCAAAGTTGCCCCGGATGTCCAGGGCAGGGTGTTTGCCATTCGCAGTCTGATCTCGCGTTCCATCATGCCGCTCGCCTTTCTGCTGGCCGGGCCACTGGCCGATCAGGTATTCGAGCCGCTGATGCAACCGGGCGGATGGCTGGCCGAAAGCCTGCCCGGCTTGTTGATCGGAAGTGGTGCCGGGCGGGGTATTGGTTTGATGTTTGTTCTTTCCGGGATACTGCTCATGGTGGCAACGGCGTTTGCTTTTCTGGATGCACGCATTCGCAACCTGGAAAGTGAGTTGCCGGATGCCTTGCCGGAAGAAACCGTAACCGAACCCATGCCGGAGCAAGTCCCGCCAGTGACTGCACTTGCGGAAGATTGAAGGTTAGGAGACAGCCCTCTCAGAGCGTTTGATCCGGTTCGTTTTTACGCAGGTTGACCAGCAGTGGCAGGAAGAGAGCCCCTGGCAGACTGGCACCCACAAACAGCAAGCGCATCATCAGACTGAGGGTGAGGGTGTTTTCCAGCGGCACGCCCCCAAACGTGTGATAGAGGTAGGAAATGGAAACCTCTTGCAACCCCAGTCCGTTGATCGAAACCGGTAACAGGGTGATGAAGTACGACACACTCCATAAACCGCCGATTTGCCAGAATTCGAGCGGTGAGTTCATCGCCTTCAAGAGGAGACCGACGCTGACAAAAGTACACCCCATGTGACCCAGTGTGGCCGCAAAAGCCCCCGCCAGGCCGACCGGCTGATGCAGCCATTGCCGCAGGCTGGTGAGGATGTGGCTGAGGAATTGCCTGATCTTCTCATACCAGCGCGAGGTGAAGGGAAGAAATCCCGTTAACGACGCGCTGAGACCAGCGGTCGGGTTACTCAAAATGCTAATCAAACCGGCTGGCAGCATCACTGTCATGCCGGCCATGCCGATCAACCGGTCGGCGACCAGCGAGGCGGCGCTGAGACCGGCATCCACCCGCAGCATGATGGCCCCGGCCAGTCGGACAACGTCGCCCCCTATGGTCGAAGGCAGAAAATTGGAGGCAAACAGGCCGACGAAAACCAGTTCAAAGATGGCCTTGAAAGAGACCGGGGCCTTTGCCGAGCGCAACAGAACGTACCAGCGCAGCACCACACACAGGCGGGAAAGCAGCATGATACCGAGCGTTAGCAAGAACACTGGCAGCGGAATGCGCCTGACGGCGGCGATGACCTCCTCCCAACCCTGCTGACGCATCAGACCGATTAACAGAATAGTGGAAAGAAGTGTTCCCCCTACCTGGATGATGGGTTTCCAGTTGAGCGAGCGGCTGGCTTTAGGAGAGGGTGGATGGCTCATTTCGGCACCAGCACCTGCAAATTTTGTTCCCCAAAGTAGGCTTCTTCGCCGTAATATTCTAAAATTGGAAAGGCGATGCGGTCTACCCAGAGATTATTTTCTTCGGCAAAGGGGTCTATTTTTGGCCGTTGATAACTGGGGTTCAGGCGGTCCACGATGATCATCGAAAAACGCCGGTTTCGCAAGTCGGCGTAAAACCGTTCCAGGAGGGTGCGATTGTTGGAGATCGAAGCCTCAGAAAGCAGAAGCAGTTCGTAATCCGCTACCAGTGGGACATTCCTGATATAGCCAAACGTTAGCAGGTGACGCTGGGAGATGAAGAGAACCTCGCCGCGTTGAGCCGCGCTGCCAGCCAGTTGGTTGAGAGCATTCAGGGTAATCTGAGCCTGTTGCAGGTCTTTGGGGGCAGGCAGTGAAAAATCAACCATTGACCAGACCACCGGTACACTGAGGGTCAGCAAGAGCAAGGCAGTGGGACGCAATGGCGTGGCGGGGGAAGAAGATTGATTGGGTATGGCTTTACCAAATACAACATACGCACCAATCAACATCAGTACCACAAAATAGGCATCCAGATTGTGCAGATTACTGCCACCGCCGATTTTGGTGCTGACCACCAGCCCGCCCACCAGCAGCACTGCTCCAATACCTGCCAACCCCAGCAATCGCAGGGGGTGCCAGCCAGCTCCCCGGCGCAGGGTGTTAAGGGCAATCAACATCAGTAACGGCAGTGAGATGATCAACCCCAGCGGCAAAATCCCCCAACCGGAAGTGGCACTGGGAAGTAAACGGTGCCAAAGCAGCGACGAGGTGAAACTCGAAGCGAACAAACTGGGGTCTGGATTACCGGAAAGAGGAATGTAGGCTGCCTGAGCGGCGAAGGCGCTGATCAGACCAGCGGCGCCCCATATCAGCGGACGGGCGAAGTAAGCAAAAAGGTTGGGATGGTTTCGATAGGGCGTTTCAAGAAGATAAATGGAGATGGCCAGCATGGCCGGTACGGGGAACCAGTTGACCCGGCTGAGACCCGCCCAAATGGATGCGAGGATCACCATCGTCAATGTCTGAATGGGGCGGCGCGGGTGATAACCGAGTAGAACTGGCAGAATGCACAGATGCAGGTGATAGTAGACTGGCCCCTGCATGAGAAAAAGAAAAGCCCACAGAGTTGTACCCACTGTCAGCGGTGCGGAGCGCAACCCAAGCCGGCGACTCATTGCCCAACCGGTTGCCAGATTCATCCCAATCCACAGGATAACCTGCCAGAGGCGATGAAACCACAGAGGCGAATCGGGGATGATGTAAGCCATACTGAGCAGCAAGTATCGGGAAGCGTGCAGGGGTGAAAGCGGGATTGAAAAGCCGTAGATTTGTTTTGCAAACGGCAATGAGGCGTAGTAGTAGCGGCTGGCTTCCGACCAGCCCAGGGTAAAAGGATAGGGGCTGACTTTGGCTGCGTAGGTCAAAACAACGGCCAGAAAGCCGCCGCTTAACATTCCCAAACTGAGAGCCCAGAAGAAACGAATCTGACCAGCGGCAATGAGGAACAGGCTGGTTACCCCAGCGGCCATCCAGAGAATCCACAGACGATCGGTAAGAGCCGTGAAATGCCGGGGAAAAAAGAAGCACATGAAAAAGGCAGTCGCCAGCCAGCCGCAGGCATAAAAGAGATTATTCCATCTTCCCAGCCGGTGGAGGGCCTGAATCAACCGTTCGGAGAGCCGAACCAGGTGGCGGCTGCTGCCGCTTTGCAGCACAAGCCAAAAAAACAGGCAGGTCAGGCTGACGAAGAAGCAGACGGCGATCAGCAGACTCCACTGCCACAAGTAACGCACAATAAACCAGCCTGAAAAACGGCCTTTTTCAAGCAAGTCGGGCAGGGTCAGCAGACCAAAAATACCGCCGAGCAGCAACCAAACCCGGATTGCCAGCGAATTCCGCACCGGTTCGGCGGGCAGGGGTAGTTCAGCGGTTTCAATGATCTGACTCATGAACGCGGCGATTATTGGGCAGGATTTTACGGATGGTGTAGGTGGGTTTTCCCTGCGATTCGTGGTAAGTGCGCACCAGCAATTCGGCAATCAGTCCCATCAGAATGGACTGAAAGCCGAGAATGAACACCATGGTGCTCATCTGGAAGATGGGAGAATCCAGCACGGGGATCTGGAAGAATACCCGCCGCACAAACAAGACCAGCAGAGTGATCAGGCTGATCAGAATCAAAATGAAACCCGCCCCGCCGAACAGGTAGATGGGTTTATTACCGTAACTGCTGAGGAACTTCACGGTGATCAAGTCCAAAATGACTTTAATCGTGCGCTCCAATCCGTACTTTGCCTTGCCAAAGCGACGCGGGTGATGACGCACTGGTACTTCAAGCATCTTTGCCCCCACCGAGTGGGCATAAACCGGTATGAAACGGTGCATTTCCCCATACAATTTAAAGCCGGTGATAACCTCGCGGCGGTAGGCTTTGAGGGTGCAGCCGTAGTCATGCAGGTAAACGCCAGTGGTTTTGGAAATCAACCAGTTGGCGATGCGCGAAGGCAGAGTGCGGGTGAGGAATTGGTCCTGGCGATGGACGCGCCAGCCGCTGACCACATCATACCCCTCTTGCAGTTTTTCCAGCATGAGGGGTATGTCGGCCGGGTCATTTTGCAGGTCGGCATCCAGCAGGACGACCATTTCACCGCAGGAGTGGTCAATGCCGGCGGCAATGGCTGCTGTCTGTCCAAAATTGCGCCGCAGCAACACTCCCCGTACATGTTCGGGATCGGATTGGTGGAGCCTCTCGATGATGCGCGGACTGGAATCCTTGCTGCCGTCATCTACCAGCACCATTTCCCAACGCAGGTTGAGCGAGTCGAGTGCCTGATGAACTGCCTGATGCAGTATGGGAAGGGATTCTTCCTCGTTATAAACCGGTATGATGACCGATAGGTCCATCGTCAACCTGTGTGTGGGGGATTTTTTGCAGATTTAAATTATACGCCTGCTCTGGTTTTTATGTCGGTCAGGATCACGGGTGGAAAGGGGATGCCGTTATAGCGTTCGAGCGAGTTGGTATATGCCCCAGCCGGGAGGATATACAAACGGTCTCCGAAGGTCAGGCTCGCCGGAAGATGCACTTCACTGCGGATGACATCCGCGCTGTCACAAGTTGGGCCGCTGACGGTGAAGGGGATACGTTCTTCGTCTTCTTTTTCGCTGAGGATGTAGTAGGGGAAGTGGAACATCTCCAACCCTTCAATCAAGCCGTGAAAGACACCCGCATCCACGTACAGCCATTCCTGACCGTTGCGGCGGGCGCGATTGATGACCGTGGTCACCATGATCCCGGCATCACCGACCAGTCCGCGACCGGGTTCAACCCACAACTGAGCCTGACTGCCGAACCATTCCTGCCAGCGCAGCAGGACCTGGCGGGCAATTTCTTCAACGGTGGGAACAGGTTGCTCGAATTGAGCAGGAAACCCCCCGCCGATGTTGATGCAGGAGAGCAGACTGCCTCTTTGTTCAAGGGCTTTCCAGAGGGGGTGCAGTCGTTCAAGGGCACGCACCCACGCCAGCGGATCGGTGTTTTGCGAACCGACATGGAAGGTCAATCCATGGGGCTTCAAACCCAGCCTGATGGCTCTTTCGAACAGGCGCAGGGCTTCTTCCGGTTGGATGCCAAACTTGCGTTCCAACGGCCAATAACTGCCTTCGTTGTCCACGGCCATGCGGGCGATGATCCGCGCGCGGGGGGCAAGGCGGGCCAGCTTGTCAACTTCCAGTTCCGAATCAAAGGCAAACACCCGCACACCCAAGCGATAGGCCTGTTCGATGTGGCGCGGGATTTTGGTCGGTGCGCTGAAAATCATCCGCTCAACAGGAACGCCGATTGCCATCAGGTACTCGATTTCACCCCATGAAGCCACATCGAAGTCAATTCCTTCTTCTGCAAACAATTTCAGCACCTGCGGGTGATTATTGGCCTTGACGGAGAAGAAAACCCGTCCGCCCGGAAAGGCAGCCCGAAAGCGGCGCGCATTGTCCCGCATACGGGTTTCATCGAGAACCAGAAAGGGGGTTTCTTCAATCTGCACGCCGGCTAATAAGCGGTGAATTTCATCCAAAGTATACAGGCTCATTGCAACTCCAGTTTGTAACTTAAATCCATACCAACAAAAACGGGGATATTATACCTGTACTTTCAGTACAATAATAATAACCGGTTGAATGAATTGCAGAAACATGGAAGGGAGGTGTGGAATGGGGCTTCAACAGTTGCGACGGAACATATTTTGGCAGATGCTGTTCCTCATCGGGTTGGGGCTGGTTGGGTGTACCGTGCCGCCGCCGCCAGCCACCCCCACAGCGGAAGTAAGCGAACCAACCCTCACGCTTACCCCGGCATTTACCGCAACGCCGCTTCCCTCACCGACATTGACGCTGACCCCCACCCCGGCGGCCAATGATTTGAGCCTGCCTTTGCGGGTAGCGTTGTATTACCCGTGGCAGGCTGAGGACTGGGAGAAGATCAATCCCCTGTCGGCCCGTGGCAAATACGACTCGCGTGACCCGGCTATCATCGAAGATCAGATTGAAGAAATGAAACGAGCAGGTATTCAGGCAGCGGCGCTGTTTTGGAGGGAGGAAGGGGCGACCGACTTCCTTTCAGCCGTTTTACAGGCCAGCCGTGAGAAAGATTTTTACTGGGGGGTACTGCTGGATATTGAAAAACAGAGCGACCCATCGGCTGCTCTCATCCAGCAGATTCTGGATGAGCTGGCTCAATCCTTTGGCACCCACCCCAATATCTGGCGGTTGGAACGCCGGTTTGCGCTGATCGTGGATGTGGATGAGGTAGATGATGGTTGCGGAATGGTCAGCCGCTGGCTGGAGGCCAATCGCGAACAGCAGTTTTTCCTGATAATGCAGGTTTTTGAAAATTATGACCGCTGTTCGAACCAGTCGGATATGTGGGTGGATTTGTATCCACAGACACCCATTGATCCGCCGCCTTCGGATAGCCAGACCCTGCAAGTCAACAGTTGGGATGGCGGCGATCTGGCCGCTTTGGAACGCAGTATGATGGATTGGGGTGCTCAGGTGCAAACTGCTGGCGCGCCGCGCGGGTTACAGATCATCCGCGCGTACAATGACTGGGGTGGGGGTATGAATCTGGAAGCCGCCGCCGTCTGGGGAGAAAGTGCCGATTACTACCTTGAGGTGCTGCGGCGCAATGGGCAGGGATATGCTGCCCTGGTCGAAGAAGTGCTCTTCAAAAACGAAGTGGTTTTGGTGGGCGCCGGTGATATTGCCATTTGCGGCGAGGAAGGCAGTCAGTACACCGCTGAACTATTGGACCAAATTCCCGGTACAGTCTTTACGGCGGGTGACAACTCCAATGAAGAAGGTTCAGCCGCGAATTATCAGTCGTGCTTCAATCCGACGTGGGGGCGGCACAAGGACCGCCTCTACCCGGCTGCCGGCAATCATGATTTGCTCACTGCTCAGGGCGCGCCTTATTATGCCTATTTTGGTGAACGCGCCGGAGAAGCGGGCAAAGGTTATTACAGTTTTGATCTGGGACAGTGGCATGTCATCGTCCTGAACAGTGTGTGTGAGTATGCTGGCGGGTGCGGCGAGGATTCGCCGCAAATGGAGTGGCTGAGAAAAGACTTAGCCGAACATGAAAACCTTTGCACGCTGGCCATCTGGCATTACCCGTTGTTCACCTCAGGGACGAGGGGCGGCAACGAGGTAGTACGACCGTTCTGGAAAGCTCTCTACGAAGCCAATGCGGATGTCATCGTCAATGGACATGATCATCACTATGAACGATTTGCACCGCTGAATCCGGATGGTCAACCCGACGCGGAACGCGGCATACGCCAGTTTATTGTGGGAACTGGCGGGGCAGGATTGCGCGGAATCGGTGATGTGGCAGCCCACAGCGAAAAACGCATCCTTTATACCTACGGTGTGTTGAAACTGGTGCTGAAAGGCAACGGCTACTACTGGGAATTTGTGCCGGTGGCCGGCATGGGCGCAACCGACAGCGGCAGTGGTGTATGTCATTGATAATTTGGGTATAATTGAGTTGCCGCAGATCGCAGCAAATCTGTCGTTATCGCCCACCGCTTGAATGTGCGGTCTGAGCGTTCAACCTATTTGTTACGGGAGAGTGTCAGATGATTGTTACGACGAAAGAATTATTCAAAGCCGCTTATGGCAAGTACGCCATTGGAGCCTACAACATCAACAATCTGGAACAGACGATGGGGCTATTCCGCGGCAATCTGGACAGCCAGGCGCCTTTCATTATCCAGATCAGCAAAGGTGCGCGTTCGTACACGCACAAACTGATGCTGGAAGCCTTGATACGTGCGGCGGATCAAATCTTCCCCGATGCCATTTTTGCCGTCCACCTCGATCATGGTGATGAAGAAACCTGTTACGACTGCATCAACAGCGGTTTTTACTCCTCGGTGATGATTGATGCCAGCCACGAGGACTTTGAAACCAACATTGCCATTACCCGCCGGGTGGTGGAAGCGGCACATGCCAAGGGGGTTGTGGTGGAAGCTGAATTGGGTCAATTGGGCGGCGTGGAAGAACATGTCTCGGTGGATGAGGCTGACGCCAAGTTGACCGATCCCAAGAAAGCCCGCGAATTTGTGGAACGCACCGGTTGCGACTCGCTGGCAGTGGCGATTGGCACCAGTCACGGGGCGTACAAGTTCAGCGGATCGCAAGGACTACGCTTTGATGTGCTGGAGCAGATTCAAAAAGAATTACCCGGTTTTCCGCTGGTGATGCACGGCAGCAGCTCGGTGCCGCAGGAGGAGGTGGAACGCATCAACGCCGCTGGCGGGCAGATTAAGGGCGCAAAGGGTGTGGATGAAAACAGCTTTCGGCGAGCGGCTGAATTGGGGGTAACAAAGGTGAATATTGACACCGACGGTCGGCTGGTGTGGACACGGGTACACCGCGAGTATTTCCGCGATCACCCGGAAAACTTTGACCTGCGCCCGATTGGCAAGGTGTTTATGGCCGAATACGCAAAGTTCATTGCCCACAAGAATGAAAAACTGGGCAGTGCCGGCAGACTGGAAGAAGTGCGCAAATTGATCCTGGAAAAAGCCTGAGCCAGAGGCGAATTCGAATGGCGGAATGAAGCCCGGTTGTTGAACGATAGCCGGGCTTTATTTAACCCCAGCTGCTTCAGCCACTTTTGAGACATGGGGTATAATGAATAAGACAGAGGACGGTCAACCATGTCGGTTCCGGATCTGAACAGGGCAATTCAACTGGCGAGGGCGGGTGATAAAAAGTCAGCCCGTCAGATTTTACTGCGGTTGGTGCAGGAACAGCCGACCAATGAAATGGCGTGGATCTGGCTGGCGGATACCATGCCGGACGATGCCCGGCGAATCGCCACCCTCAAACAATGTTTGAAATTGATTCCACAAAGCCAGACGGCGCGCAAAGCTTTGCAGGTGTTGGAATCGGCTCAAAAGCCAGCTGCACCGCTTGAAACGCCAGCGGAAACACAACCGGCGAGTGCACCGCCACTCTCTCAACCTGCTGTTTCGCAACCAACGGGGGGAGACAGTGGCTTTGAAAATCTGCTCTCGCTGCGCGATGAGGTTGTACTGCCGGAGGAAGAGGCCGAAGCCCCGCCCTTTGTGTTGGAAGAAACCGAAGCCGAGCCGTTAATTTTGGAAAGCCCGGGCGATGAGCAGCCGCCGGTTAAGCCTTTTGTGGATACCTCCGCCATCGAGCAATTGCGCCAGCAGGCTCAAAAAGTAAGCTCTTCGCCTGCTGAAAAAGTCGTCGAAAGCGGTCAGGTAATTGGGAGAAAGGTATCTTCGGTGCCGTGGGGGGCGATTTTTGGCATCATCCTGTTTGCGGTAGTGATTGGCGCTGCTGCTTTTTTCCTTTGGTACAGTCCTGGCAGTCCATTCCGCTTGAATCCCCAGCAGCCACTGCCCACGGAACTGGGGAATTATCAGCCCCCGCGAGAAACCCCCGTCGTTGAAACACCGGTCGAGGTCACCCCTCTCGTTACGGAAGAAGTGGAAGTCACCGAGGAGGTGGAAGAAATCGTGGGTACACCGCCACCGCCGGGAATTTATCTGAGCGGAACGCAGGTCAATTCCTTTGATTGGTCAGCGGATGATGCTTTCGTGGTGGTTTCAGCGGGTGGGGGACTTTCCGCCTACGATCCGCAGGATTTTAGTACGCTGCGCTACCTCGATTTGGCGGGCAGTAAAGCCGCTTGCCGCATTTCGCCGGCGGTGGATCGAACCGTTTGCGCGGGACAGTTGTTGTGGGCGTGGTCACTGCCGGATTGGAATTTGGAGATTGAATCGCCGCCGCCCGGCGGCTTGCCCGGCAGCTGGATTGGTCTGTTCGATTTTGTGACTTCCGATTTGCTGACGCTGATTTATGAAAGTGACCTGCAAAGCGTGGAAATCTGGTCGCTGGGTATTCAACAGCGGGATGGTGATTTACTGCGTGCACCCTCTCCCATTCAACGTTTGACCACTTCGCCGGAAAGCGGCTCGATTGCGGTTGGACTGTTCGATGGCCGGGTGATCATCTGGAACTTACAAACCCGCCAGCCGGTCTTTCAACAAAGTGTACAGGATCAACCGGTTATGTGGCTGGCGCTGAGTGCCGATGGCCGGCGGATGATGACGGCCGCCTCGCTTCCGCCGGTGCGGGTGTGGGAAATTCCCTCCGGTCGGCTGATTGCCGAAATTCAAACCGAAAGCACTTTTACGGCGCTGGCCTTTTCTGCGGATGGAGAAAGCATGGTCTGGGCGGATAAAAACGGCGTGGTTACCCATCAACGGGTTGAGGACGCAAGCGTGTTGAAACGAATAGAGGTTGGTCTGCCAGTGCGGGAACTGCGCTTTTCACCCGATCAAACTCGTATTGCCGTGGTAACGGCATTGGGGGATATTTATTTCTACTCTCTTTTACCGTGACGACGTGTTCGTTGAATGAATACACAGATTGCTCTCTATCTGGTTGTCCTTAACTTTGCGGTTGTTCTTTCATTCACACTGGCTGCTTACTCGAATTTAAGAAAGACCGTACCGGCTGCCCGGCCGTTTGGGCTGTTGAGTGTGGGTATCGGTCTGTATACCCTTTTTTACTTGTTCGAAACCATCAGCATTCCGCTGAATGTAAAAGAAGTCTTTTATACACTGAAATATCTGGGCATTACGATGATGCCCATCGGTTTTCTCTGGTTCACGCTGGAATATACCGGACGGAAATCGAATTTTTTCCGGAGGTGGCTGCATTTTACGGGTGTGGTTTCTGGCATCATTTGGCTGAGTGTGGCAACCAACCCGCTGCATTCCGGATTTTACAGGGATGCTCACCTCGAAATTCATCAAAGTTTTATCGTCATGGCCTTCCAGCCCGGCACCATTTTCTACATTTACATGATTTACGCGATTGGCATGGCATTAGCCTGTTTGGCATTTTTGGTGGATTACTTCTTCCGCACCAGTTTTTACCGCCGTCAGCAGGTGCTGATTTTGCTTACAGGGGCTGTTCTGCCTCTGCTGACGGGAGTTTCTCTGCTGTTGAGTTCAACGCCGTGGCGCAATATCCACCTGACATCGCTTGCTTTTGCGGTCAGCGTGCCGATTCTTTCCTTAGGTGTGTTTCGTTACCGATTGCTGGATGTTGTTCCAGAGGTGCGCACCTTGATTCTGGAGGGCATGGATGACAGTGTGATCGTCATCAATCGCACCGGGCGAATTGTTGACCTCAACCCGGCAGCCGAACGGTTTTTGGGAATTGCCATGCGGGAAGCTATCGGCGTTCCGTTGGGTGAGTACTTTCCCGAGTGGGAAACGCTGAGCCGGCAGGCAGCGGAAGCAGAACGTTATGAAACAGAACTGGAGATCCGGCGCGGAGATGAGCCGAAAATACTGCGCTTGTCTTCGTGGCAAATGTCCACCTGGTGGGGCGGATCGGCTGGCCGATTAATTCTCCTGCGAGATATCAGCGATTTCCGGCAGATGGAGAAACGCCTGCGGCAGGCCAAAGAGGCAGCGGAGGAAGCCACCCGTGCCAAATCGCTCTTTCTGGCAAACATGAGTCATGAAATTCGCACGCCGATTAACGCCGTGCTGGGAATGACCAGTTTGCTGTTGAACACGCGACTTTCGGAAGAGCAAAGTGATTATGTTCAGGCGATTCGCACGGCCGGCAGCACCCTGTTGAATGTGATCAACGAAGTGCTGGACTATTCCAAAATCGAAGCCGGGCGGGTGCAATTACAGGAAGAGAGTTTTGATCTGGAAATCTGCCTGGAGGATGCGCTGGAGATGGTTGCTCCGCAGGCCAGTTCTCGCGGTTTGAATTTGACTTTTTGGGTTGAGCCGCAGGTTGCCTGCCGCTTGCGGGGGGATGAAGGTCGTCTGCGGCAGATTCTGGTCAATTTGCTGGCCAATGCGGTCAAATTTACCGAAACGGGCTGGGTTCAACTCTCGGTCGAACAGATTGGGGGTAGGGATGCAGACGGACGGGTGCAGTTGCATTTTCGCGTTACGGATACCGGTATTGGCATCCCCGCAGAGCGTTTACCGCTGCTTTTTGAGGAATTTTCTCAGGCAGGCAATGAGATTTCGCAGCGCTATGGTGGCACCGGTTTGGGGCTGGCAATTTGCCGGCGGTTGGTGGAAGCCATGGGCGGAAAAATTTGGGCAGAAAGCCAGCCGGGTCAGGGTTCAACCTTTCAGTTTGTGCTACCGTTTGGTTATGATTTGCCCATGCCGGCATTTCCACAACTGAAAGGTAAAAAATTGCTTATCCTGAGTGCCGATGAAAACACACGGCGAATGCTTGAATCATTCGCTGCGCGGCGGGGAATGGAAGCACTCGCTCCGGTCGGTCATGCTCAGGCGCTGGCCATGCTGGAACAAACTCCTGCATACGATGTCGGCGTAGTGGATCAGCACTGGCAGGGTATGCAGGGGAGACAAGAGTTTCCACAAGCGTGGAAATACCTTACCCGGCTCGGTCGGCCGTGGTTACTGGTCAAACGGTATGGCAGTCCCAAAATTATTGAAAAAGATGAAGAAAATTTCACCGCCATTCTCTATTCGCCGATTAAGTTCTCCCATTTAAGTACCCTGTTGGAGCAGCACTTTGCGGAAAGTTCCCTGCAAAGAAGAGAAAAGAGACCGAATGCCGGCAGTCTGCTGAACGGAATAAGTGAGTTTTCGCTGCGTTATCCCCTGCGGGTGCTGGTAGTGGATGACAACGCCTTGAACCGCAAGGTGGTCTTGCTGTTTTTGCAGCAGCTTGGTTACACGCCAGAAGGTGCCGCCAGTGGAAGCGAGGCACTGACGTTGCTCCAATCCCAATCGTACGATCTGGTGCTGCTGGATATTCAGATGGCGGAAATGGACGGGTTGGAAACTGCACGTCAGATACGCAGCCTGTTACCACCGGAACAGCAGCCTTATCTGGCTGCGCTGACCGCCTTCACATTTGAAGACATGCAACAGCAGGCGTTGGAAGCAGGCATGGATGAATGCCTGCACAAACCCCTGACTCTGGATCAATTGAAAAAGGTGATTCGCAAGGTTTCCAAACTCCGCCAAGGCGAATGGGTGGGGCGCGCTCCTTCTGTGCCGGTGGTGCCAACCAGCACCATCTTGCAGGAGTTGGGTGAGGAAGGGAAGGAGATTGGCAGCCTCTTCCGTGAGGAAATTGCCCGCAATTTACCGCGGCTGGATCTGGCAGTGCAAGCCGGAGCGCTTGAAGAAGCCGGAGAGATTGCTCACTCGCTCAAATCAGCCTGTGCTTTTTTGGGCGATCAGCAAAATGCACAATTGTGCGGATTGCTGGAAAGACACACGCGCAGCGGTCAGCTGCCTTCAAAAGAGTGGATGAGTAACTTTTTCCAGCGGCTGCAGGAAAGCTACCTTAAGCGGGTGTAAAATATGCCTTTATACCACACCATTCTGGATGTGGAATGGTGCGCTTTATTCCTTTCATGGTTGAGGCATGCATGCAAAAAGATCAAATTCTGGCTATTGACAACGGGACGCAGAGCATCCGCGCGATGATCTTCGACCCGCAGGGGAATATGATTGCAAAAAACCGTGTCCCGATTCAGCCGTACGTTTCACCGGCGCCGGGACTTGCTGAACAAGACCCGCAGGTGTTCTGGCAGGGAGTTTGCCGTGCCTGCCAGGGTTTGTGGAAGCTGCCGGGTGTGCAGCGGGAAAGGATTGCGGGGGTGGCACTGACCACCCAACGTTCGACAGTTATAAATGTAGACCGGGAAGGTAAACCCCTCCGTCCGGCAATTGTCTGGTTGGATCAGCGGCGCACCGAGGGCTTGAAACCGGTAGGCGGCTTATGGGGGCTGGCATTCCGTCTTACCGGTATGACTGAGACAGTTGCCTACCTGCAAGCCGAGGCTGAAGCCAACTGGCTGCGAGTCCATCAGCCGGAGGTGTGGAAAAATACCCACAAATACTTGCTGCTATCGGGTTATTTGACCTACCGTTTGACCGGTAAATTTGTCGATTCGGTGGCCTGTCAGGTGGGGTATATCCCCTTTGATTACAAGCGACAATCCTGGGCTGGGCCGCTTGACTGGAAGTGGCAAGCCGTTCCCATGGATCCAGCCATTCTGCCAGAATTGGTGCCGGCTGCCGGCCTGTTGGGTGAAATTACCACGCAGGCATCGGCTGAGACGGGAATACCCGCTGGCCTTCCTTTGATTGCCGCTGCGGCGGACAAAGCCTGCGAGGTGATTGGGGCGGGATGTGTTCAGCCGCAAATTGCCTGCCTGAGTTACGGGACGACTGCCACCATCAACACCACGCACCGCCGTTATGTGGAAGCCATTCCACTCATTCCCCCCTACCCTTCGGCGGTACCTGGGGCCTACACGCTGGAAATTCAAATTTACCGCGGCTTCTGGATGGTTTCGTGGTTCAAGCAGGAGTTTGGTTTGCCCGAACAGCAACAAGCGGAAATGTTGGGCGTGGAACCGGAGGAATTGTTCGATCATCTGGTCGAGTTGGTGCCGGCCGGTTCACAGGGTTTAGTGTTGCAGCCATACTGGTCACCGGGGTTAAAAGTCCCCGGCCCGGAGGCGCGCGGGGCAGTGATTGGCTTTGGGGATGTACACACCCGCGCCCATTTTTACCGCGCCATTCTGGAAGGGCTGGCCTACGCATTACGCGAAGGCAAGGAACGCACCGAACAGCGTACAGGGGTCAAAATCCAAGAATTGCGGGTGGCCGGCGGCGGCAGTCAGAGTCGCTGCGCCATGCAAATCACCGCGGATGTGTTTGGTTTACCTGTCTCACGTCCGCATGTGTATGAAGCCTCGGGACTTGGGGCGGCCATAGACGCCGCAGTTGGGCTGGGATTATACGCGGATTTTGAAACGGCCGTTGCTCAGATGACCCGAACCGGTGATACTTTCGAACCTGACCCCAAGGTGCACGCTCTTTACAACGAGCTTTATAAAGCCGTATATAAAAACATGTACACCCGTCTGCAACCGTTATATAATCAAATTCGTAAAATTGTCAGACAGCACAAATTAACCTGACCGGAGCATGATTAGAAGGAAAGCAGCTCTCTTCGTTTTATGGGTAGTCCTGACAGGGGGCTTCTTTGGGTTAGCGTTTTACAAAGCGGGTGGGCAGACGGCAAAGGCCGATACTCTTCCGCAAACACAGGCGACATCCACAACACCATCACCAGAAAGTCCATCCCGCCGGGTCCTGCGGGTTGGCGGTGATCAGAGTTATCCGCCCTATGAATACCTCAACAACGGCATCCCGACGGGCTTCAATGTGGATCTAATCCGGGCGGTGGCTGCTGAAATGGGATACGAAGTTGAAATCACGCTTGGACCATGGAGCGAGGTGCGGCAGGGGCTGCTGGATGGCAAGTATGACCTGCTGATGGGCATGGTGCCGACCAACGAGCGCGAGAAAGATTACGATTTTAGCATCCCTTACACCTATATTACTTTTGACCTGTTCGTTCCTGCCAATTCAACGGTGCGTTCGTTGAAAGATCTGGAAGACAAAGCCGTGGTGGTGCAGTCTGGTGGATTGATGCAGGAATATCTGCGCGAAGAGGGTTTTGGTGGGGAAGTTGTGCTGGTGCAGGATATCGTCAATGCGCTGAGACTGGTCAACGAGGAGGCCTATCCGGCGGCATTGCTGAATCGCTTGCAGGGGCAATTCTTAATTGGCGAAATGGGACTGACCAACGTGCGACGGGTGGGGACGGATGTTCAATCGCGTAAGTACTGCATAGCGGTCAAGGACGGCAACAAGGAATTGCTTGCTCGTTTGAATGAAGGATTGTATCTGGTCAGTTCCAGCGGCAGGTTGAATGACATTCAGGAGCAATGGTTTGGGGTGTTCGAACAGCCTGCCTCGGCAAATTACCGTCCGCTGCTGATTGGGCTGGCGGTGATCGGTGGAATGCTGCTGATCAGCGCCGGTATCTCCTGGTCACTGAGCCGGCAGGTGGAAAAGCGTACCCGTGAACTCAAACTCAGCGAAGAAAAGTACCGTCTGCTGGTGGAAAATGCCAGTGAGGGAGTGGTGGTTTCCTGCGGGGATGAACTGGTTTTTGCCAACCGGGCTGCGGCAGCTATTACCGGCTATCCTGTAGAGGAGTTGATCGGCATCAAGATTGCTCAACTGGTTCACCCGGATGATTTGCTGATGGTAATGGATCGTTACCAGCGCCGACTGCGCGGTGAGGACGTTCCGGCTTATTATGCTTTCCGCTTAATCAACCGCGAGCGTCAGGTGCGCTGGGTGCAGGTTCACGCCGTGCTGATCGAATGGGATGGTAAGCCGGCTACATTGGATATGTTCATGGATATTACCGATCAACGTCGGGCAGAAGAAAAAGTGCAGCAGCAGTTGCGTCATCTGGCGGCGTTGCGGGCAGTGGATATGGCGATTACTGCCAGCCTTGACCTGACCAACACCCTGCGGGTTGTGCTGGAACAGGCAACCGTCCCGGCGGGGGCTGATGCCGCCAGTGTGCTGCTGTTAGAGGATGAATCCCAGGAACTGGTTTACGCTGCCGGTCAGGGTTTTCGGCGTGGAGAAGATGGCCGTGCCCGCATCCGGCTGGGAGAGGGTTTTGCCGGTCAGGCAGCCCTGAAGCGCCGCACCATACGGGTGGCTAACCTGGCAGCAGGTGGTGATGTATTCTGGACTCCCGAGCGGATCAAAGAAGAGGGTTTTGTCTCTTACCTTGGCTTACCGCTGATCTCCAAGGATCAGGTCAAGGGTGTTTTGGAGGTTTTTCATCGCAACGAGTGGAGCATTGAACCGGCCTGGATGAATTTTGTGGAAGCGCTGGCGGATCAGGCAGCCATTGCGATTGACAACGCCCAATTGCTCAAGAACCTCAAAACGGCCAACCAGGACCTGATTCTGGCTTACGATGATACGATTACCGGCTGGGCACGTGCGTTGGAATTGCGGGATGGCAACACCGAGGGGCATTCTCAGCGTGTGGCGGAACTTGCCGTTGAACTGGCAGCGGCTATGGGGCTGCGCGGCGAGACCCTGACTCACATCCGGCGGGGAGCCATTCTCCATGACATCGGTAAAATGGCTATTCCTGACAGTATCCTCAAGAAAAATTCGGGATTGACGGATGAGGAATGGCAGGTGATGAAAATGAAAAAGGTTTATTCCTATAATCTGCTTTCCCAAATTGAGTTCTTGCGGCCGGCTCTGGATATTCCCTATGCCCATCATGAACGATGGGATGGGAGCGGCTACCCGCGCGGGCTGAAAGGGGAAGAAATTCCGCTGGCGGCGCGCATCTTTGCGGTGGTGGATGTGTGGGATGCTCTGACCGACAACCGCATGTACCGCCCGGCCTGGAAGCCCCAGGAAGCCCTGGATTATATCCGTTCGTTAAGCGGTTCTCAGTTTGACCCGCGAGTTGTTGAGGCTTTTTGCGAGTTGATTGAAAAGCGTCTTCGAGCGGCTGGCCGGTAGTCAGGCGGTCTGAGCAGCCAGATGATCCATGTACTCCTTAATCTGCGGTACACCAGTCAGTTTTTCGTAGAAAAAGTTGTTGACCAGATTGATCACCTCATCGCGGGCGGCTTCGGCTTGCGGTGAAAGTTCCTGTCCCGGCACTTCATTTCCCAAAATGCTGCGCAGTTTGAGCAGCATGCGGACGATTTCGGTTTCTTTTTCACCTTCCAGTACATCTACCACAGTCACAATCAGACGGTCAGCTTCTGTCAGCAGGGTATGCAAAGGCAGGCTGGAACCGGCGGTGAAAGTGTCGTCAATCGTGCGAATCAACGACCATACCTGATATAAAACGGTGGCAGGCTCATCGAACAATTCGCGGAGGTAGGCGGCTTCTTCGTATTTACCGGTCAGGCGGAAAATGTTGTACATGCGCTTGGCGGCTTTACCGTAATTGGGCGAAGCGGTCACGTATTTGCGGACTTCTTTTTCCAGTGCAGCCACATAATCATCCAGGGCGTTGCTATCCACCTGTTTGGCCAGTTTGGTGAAGATGGGGATGGATTCAGCGTCCAGATAGACTTCCTGGAAGTAGGGGTCAAGATAGCCGTCCAGCGGAGTGATCTTGCCATCGGGTGCTTCCCAGGTCACGTCCAGCATGTTACTGGCGTTGACGAGGGTCTGGTCAATCGGGTCGGCAATCACCCAGTCCAGTTTGCACCAGCCGGGTTCGATGGCTACCTCGTTCCATTCGATTTCAACCGGTGCGCCTTTGATGAATGTTTCCGAAAGTCGTCCGGCTTCGATCTCAGCCGGTGTCCAGGCAATTGGACTGCCGGCTTTTCTCAGGCGTCCTTTATGTTCCACATCCTGCGGGTAGGAACCGAATTTGACCTCAATTAATTGGTAGGTTTGGCCGCGGGCTGTGGCGAGGGCTTTTTCGCGCATGATTTTTGCCAATACGCGGCAGGCTTCTTCGCGAGTGGCGGCTTTGATATTGACCCGCTCGAAGAAGTCGGCATCACCGGGGTAGGACTGGATGCGCGACTGGGCGGCTGAGCCGGAAAGCGCCAGTGCAGTTTCGACCAGACCGGGGACATCGGCAAACTCGACTAATTTACCCACCCGACGGAAGTACTCCAACCGCTCCGGACTGAAATCCAGCAGGGTGATGCGGTGCCCGAAAACACCCTGACGCACGTCAATGGCGACATCGTCTTCTTTTCGCATGGAGCCCATGGCAGCCAGCCACTGCAGGGCTTCGCTCTCATCCAATTCAACACCCATGCGCCGGGCCGATTCGATGATCTTTTTCAGGTTTTGGCTGGCACTCTCCGAAATTTGCTCATTCATCGCTTTTCTCCTTGGCAGAAACAGAATTAAATGGATCGCCCTCAAGCATGGCCAGCATGTTTTCGAAAAGGATTGCCTGATCGAGCGCATCTTGCAGGGCATTGTGAGTGAGACCGTCTGAATGACGGAAGAGGCGGTGCAGGCGACTGCCGGAAGTCTTCTCCCAGGGCTGCCCGCTCAGCCCCATGTAAAAGGCTTTGATGTCGAGCGCTTTGTGACCGAACGGATTGCGCCCCAGGTAGCGGATAAAGTACGTGTGGACAAACATCCAATCAAAGGGTGCATTGAAAGCCAGAAAAATGGGTTTGTGAGGAGGCGGTACGACCTGATGCACCCATGCTTCAAACTTCAACAGGGCTTCTTGGGGCGGTAAGCCGTTTTGACGCAGGGCTTCCATGCTCAAACCATGCACAGCCATGGCCTGGGGGTCCACGTCTTCGCGGTCGGGTTGAAGTTCAATGTAAAAGGTCTGACGTGGCTGCACCACCGTGCAGGCACCGATGGAAAGCAGGGCAAATTGATCGGGGGTTGGGCCGGCGGTTTCCACATCAACGCTGATGTAGGCAGGCAATTCGGCGCGGATCTCGGAGAGTGAATGTGTGATCATGAATGTCAGTATAACCCCCTTGGCGGTTAAATTCAATCATCTGGATTATGGATATCATTGTTTGCACCTGCTGTGTGGGATAAATTGCCCTGCCTGCACCGAAAGGTTCTGCGGGAGACCGCCACGCCGCCTGCGGCGGCTCGCGGTAACGTAAACCGGTTAATGTCATGTCGAGCGAAACGAGACATCTCCCCCACCGCCTTCCTAACGATTTTGCGGGAGACCGCCACGCTCGCTGCGCTCGCTCGCGGTAACGTAAACCGGTTAATGTCATGTCGAGCGAAACGAGACATCTCCCCCACCGCCTTCTCAACGATCTTGCGGGAGACCGCCACGCTCGCTGCGCTCGCTCGCGGTAACGTAAACTGGTTAATGTCATGTCGAGCGAAGCGAGACATCTCCCCCATCGCCTTCCTAACAATCTTGCGGGAGACCGCCACGCCGCCACACTTTGACGAAGCGGCGCGAGTGGGCTATACTTGAATCAACCGCACGGGTGAGCGTTTCACCCGCCTTCGTTCCACCCCAATCCATTCACAACCAACAGGAGGGATGTGTTTTTATGGCAGCCGAAAGCACCTTCAAGCTGACGTACGCCACCATGTTCAATCCGCCCGAAGAACTGCACCAGAAGTTCGAAGCCGCACTCGCCCGGGTGCGCGCCAACCTCGGCAAAGAACACGCCATGATCATTGACGGTCAGGATGTCTTTGCCGACGAAAAATTTGAAGACCGCAACCCCGCCAACACCGATCAGGTGCTGGGCATCTTCCAGATAGGCACCGCCGAACACGCCAACCGCGCCCTCGCCGCCGCCCGCCGGGCCTTTCCAATGTGGAGCCGCATGCCGTGGCAGGAGCGGGTCGCTCTCGTCCGTAAAGCCGCCGACCTGATTGACCAGCGCATCTACGAAATGGGCGTGGTCGTCGCCATGGAAGTCGGCAAAAACCGCATGGAAGCCCTCGGCGATGTCGCCGAAACCGCCGACCTCTTCCGCTACGCCTGTGACCGCATGGAAGCCAGCAACGGCTTCATCACCGAAATGGGACGCGACCCGCTGGTTGGATTTGAGTCCACCAACCTCTCCGTGCTGCGCCCGTACGGCGTGTGGGTGGTAATCAGCCCGTTCAACTTCCCCTGCGCGCTGACCGGCGGCCCCACCGCCGCCGCCCT